>WNGK01000105.1_pt1 | contig 75467 bp, 61 predicted proteins | sample 5400601 | NCBI WGS metagenome assembly WNGK01 (sample SAMN13153376, study PRJNA577476) | soil metagenome | isolation source: 60 cm soil or saprolite under Garry oak tree replicate 1 | place: USA:California | collected 2016-06-15
TCCTCGCCCGGGTGGCAGCGCAAATGGGCGAACCCGACCGCGCCATCGCCGCCTTACAGAAACTACTGTCGATACCGTACGAGGGCCCGCTGGTAAACGTGCTGCTGACTCCTGCGCTGCTCCGGCTCGATCCGATGTTTGATCCACTCCGGAAGGATCCGCGCTTTGAGAAACTGGCCGCTTCGCCCGCGCCCACCGACGCGAAGCAATGAGGCGTACGAGTTCGGGAATCTGAAGACAAATTCGAAGCGGCTATCCGCCGACGGCCTGGTAATGGCCTAGCCCGCGTCTCCACATGAAGTTTGCCCAAGCCCACGCGAGGAACAGCCAACCAGTCTGGATCGTCAGCGCTTGGACAAGTTCAGCCCCTTTCAATCGGCCGAGAAAGATCGCAATCGGGCAAAACAGCTCGTAATAAAACGGCAGCCATTTCATCACCGCTTGCACGGCGGATGGCATAATGTCGATAGGAAACATCTGGCCGCCGAGGAAATATTCGAACGAATAAACGATGAAAACGATTGTCGAGATTTCCAGAATCCAAAACGCCATCATCGCAAGGCTGTAAGTGATAAAGAATTGAATAAACGCAGCCATGAACATCGACACCGTGGCAACCACATAGACCAGCGGATCGGCAGGCAGCACGATGTAGTCGCGAAAATAAATAAAGATCAGCGCAATCGGCGGTAGAGTGACGAACGTGTAAACGAGGCGTCCGCTTAAAAAAATACTGAACCGGTATGCGAGGTAACTCATCGGCTTGGTCAAAAGCGCATTGATCTGGCCTTCACGAATATCAGCAGCGATCTGCCATTCATCCTCCGTTGGGGTGACCAGATTGCTCACCAGGATAGTGAGCAAATAGTAATAGATCATCGAGCCGTAGTCGTAGCCGTGTAGTCCGCCGCCGCGCTCCTTGAACACTGCGCTCCAGAGGAACACGGTGCCGGCCAGCGGAATCAGCGCAAAGAGCGCTCGCAGAAAATAATTCCAGCGATAAACGAACGTGTTCTGTAGTCCGATGTTAAAAACCGAAACGTACTTTTCGATCTTTCCGGTGCTCATGTTCGTAATCGCGATCGAGTTTCCTGCAATCGAGCATGAGCATGAGTAAGAGCAAGAGCGGGATTTGCTACAGTTTTGCGCCTGCAAGTTCCGCGGCGAGATTGATCGCCGCGATGATGCTGTCGGGACGGGCGATTCCTTTGCCGGCAATTTCAAACGCAGTGCCGTGATCGGGACTGGTGCGAGGAAAAGGAAGGCCAAGCGTCACATTCACACCTTGGTAAAAGGCGTGAAGTTTCAGCGGGATCAAACCTTGATCGTGATACATGCAGAGTACCGCATCGAATTCGCCTTCAATCGCACGGTGAAAAACTGTGTCGGGAGAGTGGGGGCCTGTAAAAACAGCTTGTGATTGGTGAGAATTGAGAAGTAATCGATTTAGCTCCCCGACCGCCGGGGCGATGATTTCGATTTCTTCTCGGCCAAGTGTGCCGGATTCGCCGGCATGCGGATTCAATCCGGCAACAGCGATGCGTGGCGAGCTTGCTGATCGTAAACCAAGGAAATCCGAAAGTAACAGGCCGACTCGGACAATCTCCGATTGCTTGAGCGCGCTCGCGGCCTCGCGCAACGGAACGTGCGCTGTGGCAAGCGCGACCGTGATTTTTCTGCCTGTCAGACACATCGCGAAATTTTTGACGCCACAGCGCTCGGCAAAAAATTCCGTTTGCCCTGGAAACTTGAAGCCCACTTCGTACATTCGGGCTTTGTGAACGGGGCCGGTTACGATTGCATCGAACTCACCGCGCCGCGCGAGTGTGATCGCTTCTTCCAACGCCGCCGCGGCAGCGCGCGCAGTTTCGGCGGTAGGATTTCCCGGTCGAGAACCGGGATTTTTACCGATGACTTTGCATTCAGCGTCGAGCGTAATGCGATTGGAGTTCAGAGCGAGATCGACAATTTCCGGGCCGATTCCTGCGCAATCGCCAAGCGTAATCCCGATGCGTGACTTATTACTCGTGCTCATGCTCGTGATGGTAATCGAACCTTACTTAATCGATCACGAGCACGATTACGAGCATGAGCCGTGAACGCGCCGCCTTTTTTCATCGAACTCAGGATTGATTTTCCCCGCAGTTTAAGGAAAACTGCTCCCCGGCATGCAGCACATTACCGCGTTCTCGAGTCCGCAAACTGTCCCCGCTGCGCCCGCAGCCTCGCGGAAGCCGAGCCTGTGGATTTTGGACAGTTGGCGGGATTTGGTCCTCTACGTCTGCACTCCGCTGCTGATCGTACCGATCTTTCTCATAGCACAGGCGCGTTGGAGCGCGCAGGACATTTATCTTTTCGTGGCTGCTTTTGGCGCAATGGGCCACCATTTGCCAGGAATGATTCGCGCCTATGGCGATCGCGCGTTATTCCAGCGCTTCAAATGGCGCTTCATTTTTGCTCCGATCTTTTTGGTTGTCGTCTGCGCTGCGTTTTCCATCTGGGATCTTAAGGGCATTGTGCTTGTGGCCTTTGTCTGGGGCGTTTGGCACGGCATGATGCAGACCTACGGGTTCTGCCGTATTTACGACGCCAAAGTCGGTTCGTTCGCCGAGCTAACGCGCCGTTTGGATTTCGCATTGTGCGGCATCTGGTTCACCACTGCCGTCCTGCTCTCGCCACAGCGAATGACCGATACACTCGAAATCTATTATTCCGCCGGGGGCCTTTTCATTCCACCGGCGCTTCTCCGCACTGCGCAGCAAGGGTTGCTGGCGGTGGCGCTCGCAGTTGCGGGATTGTTCCTTGTAAATTACGTCTGGTCGTGGATCCGCGGGCAGCGGCCAAGCCCGGTGAAGCTGGTGCTTCTCATCACGAGCATATCATTTTGGTGGTACTGCAATAACATCGTGGCCAGCGTTCTCGTCGGCGTTGCCTTGTTCGAAGTCTTTCACGATGTCCAGTATCTCTCGCTGGTTTGGATTTATAATCGCAAACGCGTCGAGTCAGACAGCTCGATTGGCGGGTTTATGCATTTTGTGTTCAGGCGCAGTGGCTCGCTGATCGGTCTTTATGTCGGCTTGATCTTCGCTTACGGAGCACTCGGCTATTTCAAGTCGAGTGTCGGCGTCGAGTCAGTCAAAAACATTCTCGCCGGTGTGGTGACGGCTTCGGCGTTGCTCCATTTTTATTACGACGGATTTATCTGGAAGGTGCGCGAGAAATCTACCCGGCAATCTCTCGGTATCAGTGGCGGCACGGCAGATGTTTCGGCAAAAGGTTTTCTCCCAGGCTGGGCGTTGCACGGAGCGAAATGGGTAGGAGTTTTCGTCATTCCGCTGGGAGCGCTCTGGCTTGGACAGACGCATACGGCCCGGAGCGAACTCGACCGCGTCGCCATGATTACGGCCGATCTTCCGACCAGTTCCCGGGCTCATCTTAATCACGCCACCGCTCTGCTGGACGCCGGCCGAACTGATGAAGCGGCTGAGGCATTTTCCAATTCGCTGCGTTTAAATCCCAATTCGGCGAAGGCGCATGCCGGCCTCGCGACGATTCTGATTGGCAAGGGAGAATTGGACGACGCCCACAAGCATTATGAAACGGCGCTGAAGATCGAACCCAACAATGCCGAGTATCACTCCGGTTACGCTTATCTTCTGGAGCAACTAGGCCACGACGATCAGGCGGGGGCGGAATGCGAAGCAGCAGTCAGGTTAGCGCCGAAATCCGCGCAGGCGCATCATAGCTACGGCGCCTTTCTGGAAAAACACGGCACATTGGACCAGGCCATTGCGCAGTATCGAGAAGCGGTCCGCGCTGATCGCAGTTATGTCGACGCGCAAATAGATCTCGGAACTGCGCTTTTGGAAAAGGGTGATTTGTCAGAAGCGAAAGCGCATTTACAAACGGCGACCAAGCTCGATTCAAAACTCGCGCAGCCGCATAATTACCTGGGAAAAATTTTTATGCGCGAGGGCAACATTCCCAGCGCGATCGCACAGTTCGAAGAAGCGTTACGTCTGCATCCAGATTTTCCTGAAGCCGAGGAAAACCTGCGCATGGCCAAGGGCAGCGATAATGCCTCCCTGACGCTGTCGCCCAGGTAGAGTTTTCGTCTCCACTGGCGCGATTTCACAAATGTTAGAGCCGGCCTGTGGCCGGTTCGGCGAGGGACGAATCCGTCCGGTGCGCGGACCTGTGGCCGGTCCCAACTCGACGCTGCTTTTCACACTCAGGAAACGGCTCACAGGGCCGTGGCTACAGCTGCTGCGATACTGCAACGGCTGGCAATCACCATGGCGGCCGTGATAAGTAATCATCAAATCGACCGTCTTGAACCTCTGAGAGGAGTTGACGAAACGGTTCCCGACTGATCATGCATCCGCGCGCCACTTCGACCTCATCGTTGGGACGCGCCAGGGAATCGAAGACTTTTTGGTACGCGGCACGATCACACCGGCGCAGGCCAACCAGAATGTAGAGCTTGCCTGCCGGCGTTGCGTGACTAAGCGCGGTTTGTAACTGCTGCGAGGCATCCGGTCGCTCGAGAACGGCTCGCAAATTCCGTTCACCTGCAGACATGAGCCCGGCAACACCAATACCTCCGAACGCGAAGGATTTTGCCCCGGCAACATCACGCGCCGCCGAATTCTCAGACGTCGCGGCCACTGAGACGCTGGACTGCGCCAGCATGATTCCCGCGATGAGAGTGACAGTAAGTATTTTCACAATGCAGCGCGCCTAACGAGAACAGAAACAAGTACAGGCGCAGCCTGTTCGCTGCCAAGAAATGCCAAATTCACAGTATAAACCTATACCCTTAGCGAGCCACGGAACGCTCTGGCGCTGTAGTAAGACTGCGCACCGTTGTGATACACGAAGACTTGGCCGAAGCGGCGATCACCAAAGAGGGCGCCGCCGAGTTTTCTGATATCAGCAGGTGCTTTCACCCAGCTCGACGTCTTCGTGTCGAAATTTCCAAGTTTCTGCAGCTCTCGATATTGTTCTTCCGTTAAAAGCTCAATGCCCATGGCCGTTGCCATATCGATAGCGTTATTTTCCGGTTTATGTTCTTTCCTGGATTCCTGACCATTCCGGTCGTAACAAACACTCCTGCGACCGTTAGGACTTTCTGCTGAACAATCAAAAAAGATGTATTCGCCCGTCTTGTTATCGTGCCCAACAACATCCGGTTCACCGCCGGTTCTTTCCATTTCATTGAGTGACCACAGTTTTTCGGCATTAGCTTCCAGCTTTGCTTTTAGTTCCCCCCATTCAAGACCTTTATGGCGGTTCATATTTTTCTCGAAACGGGCTCTTAAGGCTTTAAGCAATTCTTCACGTTGTTCCGGTGACAATTCCTTTTTTGTTTCCACGCCTGTCATAGAGGCTTCTTTTTTATCGCTGTGTCATGTGAAGAGTCGACCCCGATTAGGCCAATCTTTTCGACTGTCGCGCGCGAATCACCAACCAAGTCTTCCACGCGACGAATAGCGCGATCTCACTGAGGATAGCCGCTCCATATCCAGATAGGTAATATGCACCGAGCCATAGCGCGACGCCAATGATGGCGAAGAATACGCCTGCATACATCCAAAATCCCGAAAGGATAAGTACAGGAATGGAGACAAACCGAACAACAGGTGCGTAGTTCGGAAGTTCTGCAAACGGACTATAAACATAACCGATTATCGGAATGGTAAAGATGAGGTGAATCCATCGAAGAATCGAACGTTGGGTGGCATTACGAATCATTCAATCCCTTTCCCCTGAGAATTTGCGGCATCCATTTTGCGACCCTTGACTCTCGAGTTTTGGATTGTTTCGCTCCAGAAAAATAAAGAATGTATCCTCTTTGCCGTCCCGGCGTCAGTGCATCAAAAGCAGCTTTCAAGGCAGGGATTTCATCTAATTTATTCTGAAATTCTTCAGGAATAGGTTCCGGATTCTTTTTTAAAGTCACTTCCAAACCGGCCCTTTCTGCTTCAATGGCTTCACGGATATAGGTTTTCAAGGTGGGTTCCATCTCAACTATTTCTCGAACATTGGTGAACGGAATCCTGCGTGCCGCCTGCCAGCCAAATTTTTTAAGAATACCATTGGGATCCTTTAACAAGGCGCCTTTGCAAAACAAAAGCGCACAGAATTCTTTAAATCCTTGTATGATAACTATGTTACTGTCCTGAAACGTGTAACAAGGTTTACCCCACTTCAATTCTTCGGTCAGCCCACAATCCAGGCTGATCATTCTCAATTTCTCCATTTCTTCCCGCCACTTTCTGGCTCTACTTAAACATGCATCAACCTTAGGATTCATTCTGCTCTTCGTCATAGTGTGTTATTTTAGGCTGCTAGCTATGTCTCGTATTCGGTTATGTGCCATGTTTATGCGCTGAGCAAACGGTAACTTCAGCATTTGGTCTCTGAGTGCGACCGATCTGTGTACTATTTGCATATTGAGCTTGCTGGTGTCGTCAGTGAGTTTTTCAAATTCATAGAACTCAAGCTGAACGCCAAAAGACGTATTCTCCGTTTCAAATGTTCGTGTGAATTCCGGTTCGGAACGAACTCACGGATTTCGAACATTCGCTTTTAAAGGCGAAAATTTTCTTCCTGAGATTTGATTAGGAGCCGGCGATCACGGAGAACCAAGTGCTCAACGTCGAACGTTCAACGTTTAATCAGAAAGTGCGGATATAAGCCTTTTGGCGGAGACTGGCGATCCAGCGCTCCTGAATTTGCTGCGCTTCGTCCTGGATCAGTTTTTTCTCGATGTCGCCTCGCGCTTCGGCCAGCGATCTGGTGGTGCCGCCGCGTTTGTCCTCCACCTTCAAGATGTAGTAATTGCCGGCGTAATCGATGATGTTGCTGATTCGGCCGACCGGCATGTTGAAGGCGAACTTTTCCAGCGGCGCCGCGAGAGTGTTGCGTCCGATCCAGCCCCAGTCGCCGCCGTTGTCTTTTGTGCTGTCCTCGGAATAAATCTGCGCTGTTTGTTCGAATTCCCCGCCGGCCGCCAGTTTACCGAGCACTTCTTCAGCCAGCGACTTTTGCGCCTGGGCATTCCCGGTGTCCTTTTGCCCTGAAATCATGATCAACCGCAACTTGATCTCTTCCTTGGTCGTAAACAGGTCGCGATGCTTCCTGTAGAAATCTTCGATCTTGGTAGGCGAGATAATGTAGTTGGTCTTGACGTTGTGGCCGCGCATCGCCTGGACGATTATTCTTTCCATCTCCTTTTCCTTGAACTCGCCCAGCGAGTAATTCTGCGCCTCAAGCGTCTTGACAAAGGTATTGCGGTCGCCGCCAAAGTTCTCTCGGATGATGTCGTGCACGCGCTGGTCCACAACGTGATCCGGGATTGCATAACTTTCCTTTTTGAACGCCTGGATGATAAGCCGTCGGTCGATCAAGTCCTTTAGGGCAAGCTGCCTTACTTCTCTCACCTTGTTTTCGAGGTCCTGACCGGTCAATTGTGAGCGTAACAGTTTTTCGCGCGGCGCGGACAACTGCCGCACTTGTGAGTATGTGATGACGTCGCCATTCACAATCGCAGCCATGCCGTCTACTACCTGAGGCTGCGGAGGCTGCTGAGGCTCCTGAGCGAAGGCAGCGCAATAAATGGGTAATAGAGCAAACCCACAGACCGCCAGCGAGACGGCGGTAAATGGACGCACGAAATTTCTCATAATTTCTTTATCAGTTCCAGAATCTCCCCGAGATGCTGCTCGATTTTGGCTCCAACTAAACGAGGGAATTTGCCCGCGACAAGTATAAAATCCCCGCGCCGGGTCAACATCAATTTGCGGTCGCGCACCTCAACACGGCTGATCGCTGCTTTCGCCGCGGCGAGCTTGATTTCGATCAGGCCAAACAAATTGTCAACTGCCGCCGGGAATGGCCCAAAGCGGTCTCGCCAGTCGCGCCCCAGACGCCGTAATTGCTCGTGCGTGGTAACTTCCGCCACGTCGCGGTATGCCCGGATGCGCAAACTGGGGTCGCTGACGTAGGTAATTGGAATGAAGGCTGGGATTTTGTAGGGGAAGCTGCCGGCTTCACCTACAGCGAAATTCGGGGTCGCCACGAACTCCGCTTCGTTTGTGGCGACGAAATCAAGCTTTAGATCGACATCGAGCCGAAACCGCGGCTTTTTGCCTTTAAGCTGTGTCACTGCCTGTTTGAGCAACTGACAATATAAGTCGAAGCCGATTGCAATGATGTGACCGCTTTGCGCTGTGCCCAGTATGCTTCCCGCGCCGCGAATCTCCAGGTCGCGCATGGCGATGCGAAAACCGGCGCCCAGCGAGCTATACTGCTTGATGGCGCTGATCCGTTTACGTGCTGCGCCCACTGTCATCATCTCGCGTGGAAGCAGAAGATAGGCATACGCCTTGTGCTCCGCCCGGCCCACGCGCCCGCGCAATTGATACAAGTCGGCGAGACCAAATTGGTCCGCCCGATCGATGATGATGGTGTTTGCATTCGGGATATCGAGACCGCTTTCAATGATCGTAGTGCAAACGAGCACGTCGGTTTTCCCGGCAATGAATCGTGCCATCACGCTTTCCAGTTCGTCGGCATCCATCTGGCCGTGCCCGATCTCAACTCTGGCCGACGGACAGAGATTGACGACCCGATCACGCACCCGTTCGATGGTCGCTACACGATTGTGGAGAAGGAACACCTGTCCCTGGCGCTCGAGCTCGCGATCAATCGCGGCGCGAATGAGCCGCTCATCGTAAGCCGACACAACTGTTTCCACGGGCAGGCGGTTCAGCGGGGGCGTCTCGATCGTGGACATGTCTTTTACGCCTACAAGCGACAGATACAGGGTGCGCGGAATTGGCGTGGCCGAGAGCGTGAGCACATCGACCAGCTTGAAGAGCTCTTTGAATTTCTCCTTGTGCAGCACTCCGAAACGCTGCTCCTCATCGATCACCACCAGGCCGAGGTCCTTGAATAATACGTCGCCGGAAATGAGCCGATGCGTGCCGATGACAATATCGACGCCGCCTTCGCGCAATAGCCGCAAGACTTTCTTCTGTTCGGATTGCGAACGGAAACGGCTGAGCATTTCGATGCGCACGGGGTAATCGAGCATCCGTTGGCGGAACACCTCGAAATGTTGTTGGGCCAGAACCGTAGTCGGCGCCAGCACGGCCACTTGTTTTCCGTCCATGACTGCCTTGAACGCGGCGCGCACCGCGACTTCGGTCTTGCCAAATCCGACGTCGCCACAAATCAAGCGGTCCATCGGTCGAGGACGTTCCATGTCGATCTTCGTATCGACGATTGCCTTCATCTGGTCCGGCGTTTCACGGAACGGGAATGAATGTTCAAATTCCGCCTGCCATTTTGTGTCGGGAGCGAACGCGTAACCCGAATGCGTTTCCCGTTGCGCCTGGACTGCAAGCATTTTCCCGGCGTAATCAAATATGGAAGCGGCCGCTTTTATTTTGGCCCGGGCCCATCTTCCGTCGCCGAGCGAGCTGAGAGGCGGCGATTTTTTCCCTGCGCCAACGTAGCGGGAAACCAGATACGCCTGCTCGAGTGGAACATAGAGCTTGGCTTCGTCTGCAAACTCGAGGACCAGTACCTCTTGTGGTTGCCCTTGCTGTTGTAGGGCAACCCTGAAAGCGTTCGGGGTTGCCGAGCCTGTCCCATCCGCGCTTGGCGGGCGGGGCGCCTGCCCTACAGCGAATTTGTCGAGCCCCATAAATCGCCCGACGCCATGCTCGAGATGCACGACCAGATCGCCTTCGTTGAGCTCACTGAAATCAATCTGTGCACGATGGCGCTCCGCACGACGCAAACGTCTGCGCGGATGGGCCGCAAATCGTCCAAATAATTCTGCTGCCGAGAGGACGACGAGATTGGTGGCGGGGAAACAAAACCCTCGCGCGAGCGTTCCTTCGACAAAGTCGATGCCGTCGATCGCGCCCGCCATGATTTCGCGAAAACGCTCGATCTCGCCTTCGGTCTGGAAGTAAATGACGATTTTCGCGTTGGTGCCCCGCCATTGTTGCAAGCGCTCGACAAACTGCGCCCGTTTCGCCTCGGCGAGCGCCAGATCGCCGACCGCAAACTCGCCGACCTCGCAATCCTGGAACGCACCGCTGAAATCTTCCGGACCAGTCTCAATCCAGGCTTCGCTGATCTGGATGTGTGGAGGGGCGAGCTCCGGCGAGCCCGGCGTCGCTGGAGTTCCGCCCTCCATGTCTGGCTCAACGTCAATTACAAGGTGATCGCGCTTGACGTAATCGCGAACCTGACCGCAGTGGTCCAGCGCTCCCTGGTCGAGCAAAATGTCGACTGACTTCAGATCGCGCACTGAAGTTTGAGTATCGATGTCGAACTCGCGAAGGGATTCGATCTGGTCTCCGAAGAATTCCGTCCGGAAAGGCATTGGGGCCTGCCACGAATAAAGATCAACAATGCCGCCGCGGACGGCGAATTGTCCACGAGTGGTGACCTGGGCGACGCGCTCATAGCTACTGGCTACGAGTCGTTCAAGCAGGCTTTCCATCGTCAAGGTCGCCCCGCGCTGAAGTTGGGTAACGGCAGATTCCAGCGCGCCGTGTTTCGGCGCAGCTTGGTCGAGACTCGCGCGTGTTGCTACGATGACGTGTCGGCCTGCTCCGCGCCCGACTTGCATCAGGACTGCTAGTCGCTCGGCGGCAATTTCCGGATCCGGCAAAACATTTTCAGCCGCTGCAAACTCTGCTTCCGGGAGAAAAAGCGCGTCCGGCTGCCAGTTGAGCAGACTTTCGTAGAGTAACTCTTGGGAATGAACGCTGGGACAAAGGATCCAAATCGTGGAATCGGCAGCGTGCCCATGATTGGACGATAGCTGATGCCAGGCGTGCCCGATTATGGCGGCCAGAAAAGGCTGGGCTGGCTGGATGACATGTGAGAACTGCACCGGCCACTGAGCATCTTGGATCGCATGAAGCTTGCGCGCGATGGGTTCGCTCGCCGCGACACGTTGCAGAAGCTCTATCCCGATTGGTTTTTCCACCGCAGAGTTTACGCCAAATTCCGCGAGAGTTGTAGCCGCGTCTGTTTGAAACGCGCAGTAGTTGCGCGGCTGAACGCGAGCTTTTGTAGCCACGGCGCTGTACCGCCGTGCGGCCTGCGCGGGGAACGCCTCGACACAGCGAGGCGGCTACAGCGCGCGGCCGATGGCTGCGGCAACCGCGCGAAGACGCGGAACGAGCTCGGCAAAAATCTCCGGCGTAAGCGCTTGGTTCCCGTCGCTCTTGGCCATCTCGGGAGAATCGTGCACTTCGATCATGAGCGCGTCTGCGCCGGCAGCGACTGCGGCCAGACACATCTGGGGGACGAAATCGCGCAGACCGAGAGCGTGCGCTGGATCGACAATGACTGGCAGATGCGTTTTAGACTTCAAGATTGGAACAGCACTCAGATCGAGCGTGTAGCGTGCCGCGGTTTCGAACGTTCGAATGCCGCGCTCGCAGAGGATTACGTTTGGATTCCCCTCGTTGAGGATGTATTCAGCGCTCATCATCAAATCGTAAATCGTGGCGCTGAATCCGCGCTTAAGCAGCACGGGAAGCCTGCTGCGACCCACTTCTTTCAAGAGCGAGAAGTTGTGCATGTTACGGGTCCCGACCTGAAGACAGTCTGCATAATTCTCGATCATGGAAAGGTCGCGCGGGTCCATGACTTCAGTGACAACAGGCAAGCCTGTTTTCGCGCGCGCCTCAGCGAGAAAACGAAGCCCCTCTTCGCGTAACCCTTGAAAACTGTATGGCGAGGTCCGCGGTTTGAACGCGCCGCCTCGCAAGATTTTTGCGCCGGATTCTTTTACGATCGTCGCGATCGACTGAATCTGTTCCCGGCTTTCGACCGAGCACGGGCCGCAAATGAGAACGACGTCTTCATGGTCACCCAACCGGACGTCGCCGACTACAACAGACGAGGCGCCGCGAGAATCGCGCGCGGCAAGCTTGTATGGCTTCAACACGGGGATGATGGCTTCCACGCCTGGCATTGCGGCGATCGGCTTTTCGCGAAGGAGCGCTTCCGGCCCAATTACGCCAATGATCACGCGTGATGCGCCTCGGCTGATTTGTGCCTCCAGACCGAACTCACGCACTCGCGTGATGATCCGCTGGATCTGCTCTTCCGTGGCATTTGGTTGCGTGATGACGATCATATTCTTCTCAGCGGAATAATCAGGATGCCGTTACCCGGAATTTTCTGCAAGCCTAGATACGAGCGGTATGTCCGGAGGGGAAATTTGTAAGGGAAGCTGTCCTCTTCCCAAGAGGAACGACAACGTCGTCTTCGACAGCCGATCTGGATCTAATTGGTGATCGTGACCGGCGTTCCCACTGAGACCGATTTAAAGAAATCCTCAGCCATGAATTCGGGCATCCGGATACACCCGTGCGACGCGGGATAGCCAGGCAGGTAACCTGCGTGCATGCCCGTCCCCGACACAATGCGCATAAAGTAGGGCATCGGCGTGCCTTGGAAGTGAGTGCCCGGTGGCTTCGGGTCTTTTTTTATGTCCACGTTCGGGACGACCACCTTGCCTGACGAGTCCACATAATCTCCGAACAAGCTGGAGACGTGGTCTTTGTCCTTTTGAATAATTTTATAATTACCAACGGGAGTGTTGAGCCCCTCGCGGCCGGTCGACAATTGCGAAACGCCAACGAGCACGCCTCCCTTGTAAAAATAGGCGCGCTGTTCGCCGAGGCTGATCTTTACCGACGGGCTTCCGTTGACGTTGTCCCCATCCCAGTAAGAGACTGTGTCACGCGGCCCGCCGGGCGGCGCTTCACCGTAAACGCCACCCAAATACTGCGTCCTGGCAGAATAACGGGCGTCTTCGCCGCATCCCGCGACGAGCCAAACGAGACCTACAGAAACAAGTACCCGCAAAACACCCAACATAGAATGATGCATAGTTTCGACGGCGTTCTTAATGCGCAACCTGCGCAAAAAGTCAAGCGACAGGGCGGTATTGCGTAGCTGCGTTCTGGGGAGCACAGGCTGCCAGCCTGTGGTTGCCGGCAGCCCTGTCGGCAACATCTGTGCACGCGAAATTCCGAGCTACCGCCGCTTCCCGCAATCTCGGCAAGCTGCCGAAATGAACAGGCTGGCAGCCTGTGCTCCCCAAACCTCCGTGATCGCGCGTCCTGATCATCCTGAGCCGTGCAAACGGCGTTCGGGATGACAGGCGGGTCATTTGCACCATTGATCCACCCAATCGTTCACGGTCTTGTACCAGAGCTGACTGTTCTGCGGCTTAAGCACCCAATGGCCTTCGTCGGGGAAATACAACATTTTCGAGGGCACCTTCAGAACTTGCAGCGTCGTGAAAAGATCGAATCCTTGCGACACATCGAGCCGATAATCGTTCTGGCCGTGCACGACCAGAGTTGGTGTTTTGAAATTCTGCGCGTACTCGTGCGGCGACCATTTCCGGTAAGCATCCCGCTTCTTCCACGGCGGACCGCCAAATTCCCAGTTCGCGAACCACAGCTCCTCGGTTGTGCCGTACGCCGATTCCGCGTTGAACATGCCATCATGCGACACGATGCATTTGAAGCGGTCCGTATGGCCTAACAACCAGTTGGCCATGTAGCCGCCGTAGCTTGCGCCGAGCGCCGCCTCACGGTTCTTGTCGATGAATGGATAAGCCTTCTCCACGTAATCGAGCCCCCTCATGAGGTCGACATACGGTTTGCCGCCCCAATCCCCGCTGATTGAGTCGGTAAATTTCTGGCCGTAACCGGTCGACCCGTGGAAATTGATCATCACCACCACGTAATTTCCGGTCGCAGCGAACAACTCCGCGTTCCACCGATACGACCACGAATTTCCCCACGCCCCTTGTGGTCCGCCGTGGATCAAAAATTTCAGCGGACACTTTTTGTTCGGATCGAATCCCGGTGGCTTGATCAAAAATCCCTGCACATCGTCGTTGTTCGCGCCTTTGAACCAAAATGCTTCCAACGGCTGCATGTCGATTTGCGATAACAGCGCGTCATTCATATGCGTGACGGCGTGAAACGTTGCCGGCGACATTTGGCCGGTAGCCAAGTCGTATACCCAAATTTCATTAGGTGCCGTTCCCGACATTTCGGTGAAAAATAGTTTCTCGCCGGCAAATACAAGATCGTCGGCATGAAACGGGGAAACCTTGGCGCCCGAATCATGCTTTGGAGTCCGTGTAGTGCTTATCCCTTCGGCGTCGGTCCCAAAGAGCATCGAGTTCCCTTCATCTTCTGCAGTGAACCAGATGCTTTGCGGCGGAGTTTGTGGGGAAGGGCGCCACGCGAAGCTTCCCACAGAGCGATCAAAATTCGCTGCCGTATCAGCCAGTTTTCCAGATTGGCGGTTATAAGTGAGGAGCCGCCATTTATCGGCTTCGAAACCGGCGCGGGCTTGCGAGCGCCAGGCGAGATATTTTCCGTCCGGCGAATAGAGCGGCGTGGTATCGGAGCCGGGACTGGTGGAAATTTTCTTTGGCGCGCCGCCGCTGATCGGCACGACAAAAATTTCGTTGTTCGTGCTGGTCGCTTCGACTTCGTCAACGTTGGATGTGTACGCGACCTCCTGGCCGTCGGGCGAAATCGTATACATATCTTGGCCACCTAACGAGAACGGCGGCACATCGTGATCGCCTGGCGTGAGATCCCGCGCCATCGTACTTTTCTGTAGTGGTCCGCCTGAGGCGGATGCCGGCGGCGATCCTGGAGATAGAGCAGGCGACACGCCTGCCTCTACAGTTGCGCCTGCTGGAATCACAAAGAGATGGCTGCGTTTGAACTCGGTGAACGCGTTCCAATGCCGATAAAAAAGGCGCGAAAAGATTTTCGCTTTCACTTTGCTTTTCTTCAGGTCTTCATCGCGCTGCTTGTTGCAACCATCGTCTTTGCAATCCAGATAAACTGCCGAAACGAACACGATGTTTTTTCCATCCGGCGACCAAATTGCGCCGTCGGCTCCGGTTGAAATGTTGGTGACCTGATGCGGCTTGCCGACTAACGAACCGCCGTTCGAATCGAAATCACACATCCAGATTTGCGTCGGATCGGTCGCTTTCGAAGTCCAGATCAAGCGCTTTCCATCGGGCGAAAACCGCGGCCGCTCCTCGTGATTCGGAGTTGGATTCAATCGCCGCGATTCACCGCCGCTCGCCGGCACGACCCACAAATGCGAAACCTTGGTGTTCGCCGCGAGATCGACATCTTGGCAATCGAACACGACCCATTTGCCATCCGGCGACGGAACCGGCGCACCGACGCGCTTGAGTTTCATCATGTCTTCGAAGGTGAATGGATGCTTTTGCGGCGGCTGTGACTGACCCAGGAGTGAGCTGGCGAGAAGAAAAGTAATGGCGGCAAACGTCTTCATCTGTGTAGGTTCATTTTGTCATTCCGAGCGGAGTCGAGAAATCTCTGACTATTCGGAAATAGCAAGAGATCTCTCCACTTCGGTCGAGATGACATTAGATTAACCTTATGGCTCAAGTAACAATCGAAACAATCAAGAACGGTCCCTACATCGTGACCGGAGAAGTCGAGTTGATCGACGCCGACGGAAACAAGTATCCCGTAGAAAAACGAATGGCCCTCTGCCGCTGCGGTGCATCCACCGAGAAGCCGTTTTGCGACGGTACCCATTCGAAGATCGGCTTCCAAGCCGCCGAGAAAGCAGTGCCGGAATCGAAAGAATAGCCGTTGTCATTCCGAGCGAAGTCGAGGAATCTCTCGCATGAAATTTAGAGTTGCGCTCGTACTCGCGTTCTCACTGTTCACAGCGGCGCTGCGCGCGGAAAAAATTTCGCTGGTCGGCGGAACAGTGATCAACCCCGCCGACGGCAAGGTGTTGCCGAATGCAACTGTGGTAATAGACGGCGGCAAGATCGAACGCGTCGCGATGGGCAAGCAGGACGCGGCGACCCTCGGAAAGCAGATCGATTGCACCGGCAAATTCATTTTGCCGGGCTACATCGACACGCATGTTCACTTCTTCCAATCCGGCGATCTGTTCACGCGACCGGACGGCACCGATCTGAACAGTGTTCGCCCGTACAAGGACGAAGTCGCATGGGTAAAGAGTCACGTGAATGATGTGTTCGCGCGCTACCTGCGAAGTGGAATCACAAGTGTCGTCGACGTTGGCGGACCATTTTGGAATTTCGAGGTCCGCCAAACCGCGAATCAGACGGCGAAAGCGCCGCGCGTGGCGGTGGCCGGTCCGCTGATATCGAGTGTCTCGCGCGAAAAACTTGATCTCGGCGATCCGCCGATCGTCAAGATCGACACGCCCGATCAGGCACGAGAGTTCGTGAGGAAACTGGCCGAACAAAACCCCGATCTGGTCAAGATTTGGTACATCGTCGACAAAGACCACCCGGTCGAAAGCTTCCGACCAATCGTGCGCGCGACAATTGAAGAGAGTCACGCGCACAAGATCCGCGTCGCAGTGCACGCGACCGAATTGGAAACGGCACGCGCAGCAGTCCAAGAAGGCGCCGATGTCCTTGTCCATAGTGTGACCGACAATCCAGTCGATGACGCGTTCGTAAAGCTGCTGAAAGATCGGAACACGATTTTGTGTCCGACGCTCGTTGTGTTCGAGCGTTACGGTAGAACGTTTTCGCATCAGTTGAACCTCACGCCCGAGGAAAAAGCGTGGGGCAATCCGGAAGTGGTCGCATCGCTCGACGTCACCAAGATTCCGCAGGAGAAATTGCCGGAGCGCATCAAGAACGCGTTAGCCAAACCGGATGAGACGTTGGATCGAATCAAGAAAACCTATGAGGTCGCGCTGCCGAACTTGAAAAAACTGGAAGATGCCGGCGTCACGATTGCCGCAGGAACGGACGCGGGAAACATCGGCACAATTCATGGCCCTGCGCTTTTCCGCGAATTTCAGTTGATGAAAGAAGCCGGCCTGACGCCGATGCAGATTCTCCAATGCACCACGGCCAATGCCGCGAAACTCTTTGGCGGTGATACCGGTGCGCATATCGGCAAGGTGGAAAAGGGCTATTTTGCCGATCTCGTCATTCTCAACTCGAACCCGGTGGACGACATCGCGCACGCTTCCGACATCGATGCGGTGGTCAAGAATGGTGTGGTTTATAAGGCCGATTCCATTCTGCATTGATGGCCAGACGTTGATGAAGTACGCGTCGATTGCCTTCGTTCTGTCACTGCTGCTTTCGCCCTCAAGAGCGGAAGTCACCCCCGCGTCGCCGCCGGCCACCGCGACAAGCGTCAACGAGATCGCGGAAGGTTACGTGAAACTGGTCCTCGCGATCGGGCACCATGATCCCGACTACGTCGATGCTTATTACGGACCGCAGGAATGGAAGAAACCAGAAAAGAAGCCGCTCGATGAGATCGCGCGCGAGGCGACACGGTTACGCGAGCAACTGGCGAAGATTTCCGAGCCGGCGGACGAGTTGGAGCGGTTGCGACGCAGCTATTTAACAAAGCAACTGTCCGCGCTCGAAGCACGAGTGCGCATCTTAAAAGGCGAACATTTGAAGTTCGACGAAGAATCGCAGGCCCTTTATGACGCCGTTGCGCCTACGTTTCCGGAAGCGCATTTCCAGCAAATCCTCGCCAGGCTGGAGCCAAAACTTCCGGGCGAGGGACCGCTGTTGCAACGGTACGAGAATTGGCGGCGCGCGTTTATGATTCCCAAGGACAAGCTGGACACCGTGTTTCAGCTTGCGATCAAGGCGTGTCGCGAACGGACGCTCGCGCACATCAAGCTGCCGCCTGACGAGAATTTCAGCGTGGAATACGTCACGAACAAACCGTGGGGCGGCTACAACTGGTACAAGGGAAATTACCGCAGTGTCATCCAAGTGAATACCGATCTGCCCGTCTATATCGATCGCGCGATTGATCTAGCTGCACATGAAGGTTACCCGGGCCATCACGTTTACAACGCGTTGCTTGAGAAGAATCTTGTCCGCGACCGCGGATGGGTTGAGTTCTCGGTTTATGCGCTCTTCTCGCCCCAATCACTCATTGCCGAAGGCACCGCGAACTTCGGCAGGGAAGTCGTTTTTACGAAACCGGAGAGGTTAGCATTCGAAAAAGAAGTGCTCTGGCCGGCCGCCGGAATCGACCCGTCACGCGTGGTGGAATTTTACGAGGTCCAGGACTTGGTGAAGAAACTGGGATACGCCACAAATGAAGCAGCTCGGCGTTATCTTAGTGGCGACATCAACGCAGCCGCTGCTGCGGCTTGGTTGCAAAAGTACGCGCTCATGGATGAGAAGCGCGCGAAACAAGCTACGAAATTTATCGAAAAGTACCGCAGCTACGTCATCAACTACAACCTCGGCGAAGACATGGTGCGCAGTTACATCGAGAAACGTGGCGGCACGGAAAACCAGCCCGAGCAGCGCTGGCGCGAGTTTGAAGAGTTGCTCGCGTCACCGCGATTGCCGGGCGACATACGCTCGGATTAACAAAAATCCAGGCGGTTGCAGCAGGTACGGCTGCCTCTACATTTACCATGTCGTGCCTTCACTACTGCTGGCATCAAGTTCACCCAGGCGCGCCGCCTTGCTTTCCGAAGGTGGATTCGAATTTGAGATCGCATCGCCGCGCGTTGCAGAAAAGTTCAGTACAACCCTTACGCTGCGCGAGCTCACGTTATGGAACGCCATTCGAAAAGGAATGGCCATTGCGCAGACGCGTCCGGATGCAGTTGTGCTCGCGGCCGACACGCTGGTTGCACTGGATAACCGAATCATTGGTAAACCCTCGGATTTGAGTGAGGCCGCCGGGATGCTTCAGCGCCTGAGCGGACGAACTCACGAAGTTTGTTCTGCCGTTGCAATTTACCTGCAGACATCTGGCAGATCGGCGGTTTTTCATGAAAGCTCGCGCGTTCATTTTCACTCGCTGAGCAATTCGACCATCGAGAACTATCTCGCGAAAGTGGGCCCGCTCGACAAGGCCGGCGCTTATGCCGCGCAGGGAAGCGGCGCCGGAATCATCGCAAAAATCGAAGGCTCATTCACGAACGTCGTTGGTCTGCCAATGGAAAAGACGGTCGCCGAACTGGCCAAATTCGGTATCCGGCCGAAGTCGATCTGACGAATTGAGTTAACCGGCAACCCTAGATCAGGTGTTCGCGATTATCGGACCGGAGTCGGATCGTTTTTGTTTGCAAATTGTGCCGGGCTCGAACGAAACGCACGGTCTTGCTTTTGGCGCGCATCAGGATCGAATGCGTGACGGCCGTGACGCCACCGTGAGCGCGCACGCCGCGCAACAACGCGCTGTCGCTGATCCCGGTCGCGCAGAAAAGGATGTTCTGGCCGTTCGCCAGATCATCAGCTGAAAAAACGCGGTCCAGATCTTTCTTGTAACCCCCGTCGATGAGGCTTTTTCGTTCCTTTTCATCGCGCGGCCACATCTTGCATTGCATGTCGCCGCCGAGACACTTGATGCCCGCTGCTGCGAGCACTGCTTCGGGCGAGCCGCCGATGCCCATGTAAAGATCGACATCGGACTCGGGCAGGGACGGCGCGATGGCGGCAGCGATGTCGCCGTCGCCGATCATGCGCAACGACGCCCCTGCCGCACGAATTTGTTCGACGATTTCCTTATGCCGCGGTCGGTCGAGCATCATCACAGCTACATCCTGGACGCGTTTGTCCACCGCGTGCGCGACGATTGCTAGCATCTCTGCGATTGGCATTTCAAGGTGAAGTGAGTCGCCGCGTTTCTTCATGTAATCGATGACGCGCGGCCCGTAAGCCAGTTTCGACATGTAAAAGGACGGCACATCCCGCAGCGCGACTTTCACGCCTTTCTCCGGACTCGCTGCCGCGATGCAACTGATCGAGTTTGGCGCGCCTTTGGAGATGTTGGTGGTCCCGTCGATTGGATCGATGGCGATATGAAACTCCGGCGAACCGGGAACCCATGTCCCGAGTTGTTCGCCTTTGAAAATACCGGGCGCTTCGTCCTTGATTCCTTCGCCAATAACTACTTCGCCGCAGATATTCATCAGATCGAACATCCCGCGCATGGCATCGCAGGCTGCCGCGTCTGCCGCTTCCTTGTCACCGCGCCCGAGCCAGCGGAGTGAATTCAGGGCAGCAGCTTCCGTCGCGCGGACAAAGTCCAACTCGATGATTCGCTCGATGTCCTGATAATCTCGTTTGGGCAATCGCAGGGCCACGGGGCGTTAATTTTCACGCAGGTCGCGCGCGATGACAAGAGATCAACGAGGGCTGGCTTTCCATCTTTGATCTTCACATCACCGGCTGCTGAGGGTTTCTTCCTTTGGCGAAGCGGCTACCCGAGGAAAACCATCTTCAAGAACGAGTGGGATCAGACGGGCAGATGAAGCTTGCGCCTTTTCGTTTAAACCGATTTCAAGTAATGCGCCGCGATTCCACGACTCGACCGTGGGAGCGCCGTCGAAAACGAGATTACCCAGCGAATACGCAATTGGGCAGCCATGATAAACGTCGAGCGCTTGAACGCAGTGCGGATGCGAGCCAACCACGAGATCCACTCCATGGTCGATCAGCCAGCGAGCGAGCTCGCGTTGTTCATCCGTGATCTTTTCACTGTTTTCAACTCCCCAATGAACCAGGCAAACCACCAAATTTGCGCGCAATCGAGCATTGGCGATCGCGGCATTGAGGCCAAGACGATTTGATGCCGTGGCGATTTGAGAGCCTGCAGCAGACTCAACGTCGCTGATCGCCAGGAGAGCGATTTTTTTCCCTTTGAGCACGGAGAAGAAACTCGGCGTGTAAGCGTTGCTGTCGGTTTTTCCAATTCCGATTGGCTGGACTTGCTCCCGGAACAAACGCGCGGCGCAGTCGTTCAAGGCCGCGGTCCCAAAATCGAGAGTGTGATTATTTGCCAGTCCCATCGCGCGGAATCCGGCGCGGCTGAGCAATTGCGCGGAGCGCTCCGGGGCGCGGAATGCGTACCGGCGTGAAGAGTTGCCTAGATTCGAGATCGTGCATTCCAAGTTTGCTGCGGCGAGCGATGCGCCGCGTATCAATGGTGCGACGTCAGCAAACGGATCTGCTCCATTTTCAATCTTGGCTGCGCAACTGCGGCCCAGCATCACGTCGCCGCCAAAAACAAGGGTCGCCGACGGCTTTTCTGGCGGCACGCGAAAGAAATCGAAGCGATTTTTTCTCCGATCTTTCAGGAGTTTCCCGAGCGTTAAGATTTCGGGAGCGCCCCCGAGTTGGTGTGCGACAAGGTCGTTTTCATCGAGAATTCCGACCGGCTCTCGATCTTCCATGACTGCCGCAACATGCGTCCCGAGATGCACGATTGTGCCGCGCTGCAAATCCTCCGCGGTTATTTTTGCTGTGCCAGGCGTCGCTGATCGCGCGACAAGATCAAGGTCGTCGCGCAGGCGTTTTGGATCGGACCACGGGACGCGCTGACCCTGCCGGCGTAAGGCGTAAGCAACGAAGTTCGCGCAATCAGCCCCGAGATTCGTCTCCGGCCCCGTATCCAAATTTTCCGACAATTCGCCGCTGCCGAAAAGGTACGGCAGACCGAACTGCTCACTGATCGCGGCGCGGAAACCGCTGCCGATAAATCTCCGCAATTCCAGAACAGGGGTTTCGCGAATTTTTCCATCAACAACAACGCGGGCTCGCAAACGCAACGAGCCGCAGCGCCACTCGGGATCAAAGAAATTGTCCAGCTTGCTCATCGGCAGCGCACAATCGTAATGACCAATCGAGACTTCATACCATGCGGGACGTGGCGCCGCGTTTACGACGAAGCCAACCTGATCGGTCGACAAGTCGGTGATGTTACAGCGCAAATATTTCGGAGTTAGCGCGAACCATTCGACTTTTTCCGGCTTCGTAGTCCAAGGCTCGGTGATCAGTTCGATCTCGGTCGGCTCGCTCGCAGGAATGCGCCAGACGTTGTCGGTGGAAACCTGACGGTCCTTAATTTGGAGGTGCGATCGTGGGGCTTCGTCATTCCAAGTGCGCAAAAGTTGCTGCCAGCGAGCGGTGTCATGTCGCACGAGGATGCGTTGATGCTCTGACAAAATTCGCGCGCGAACGTCCTGCGGCGCCTGCGTCAGATCGAATGCCGGCACTTTCTCGCCTTTCACCATCAATTTCTTCGCGAGGTTTGAGTGATCGTTGGCGACGGTTAGGAACGGCTCGAAGTCGATTTGCGTAGTCGGCAATGAGAGCGCGGCAGTCAACGCCAGTTTGAGCAGCCGGTTCGCTTCGTCCTCGTTTCTTAAATATGGACGCGAAATGGCAAACGTGATGGCGCGAAGGTTTCGCTGTCCGATCACGAAATCCCAGATGCGGGAAAACGCTGTTTCTTGTTCTGCGGCTGAAACGCCGGCGAAATAGTCGAGATCCATTGTGACAATCAATGGTTCGTTTGGATTGAGCTGCTTCTGAAGCCTATCGAAATCGGAAACAACGTACGATTCGCGCAGCGATCCCGATTTCCGCGGCGCTGCTTCGATGTGACCGTCGAGTAACGCTGTTGCTTGTTGCGCGCGCTTGCGGATATCGGATGTCGAGAGTTTCTCAGCCGGTACCCAAATTACTTTCGCGATCGGCGCCGGCATGAGCGGCTCAATCCAGTTGAAGCATTGAACAGCGCCTGTGCGGCGCCAGCGATCGAGTAGAGCCTGTCGTTCCTGCGGGGATGCGACGTTTCGCAGCGCGTCGCGAATTTTATCGGAATCAAAAATGCCGGAAGCATCGCTGTGCGCATCGAAAAGGATGAAGGTGCACGGCTGATCGAGATCCACATTTTGGGCCAGCCAATAAAACGTCCCAGCGTGATTATCTTCGATGTAAATCGGCAGGACCTTTGCTGTTGCGCTGGCGGCGATCAGCAGCGCCACCGTGCAAAGCATCGCCGCTCGGCGGTTCATCGCGCTCCCTGAACTTCGGGTTTTTTAGTGAGCGGCGCTCGCAATTCAACGAGCGAGATGCAGGTGTCGCGAAATTGCGTGCCGCGATACACGCCTTTGATTACGAGCTTAATCTTGTTGACCGGCTTGGTGTAGTCCCGCACACGGATGAGGTAGGGCCTTTCGAAGTGCTCATCGGGAATGCTCTCCGTAAACGTGTGCTCGTCGTTTAGCGTGATTTCGAGCGCCGCGACGCGATTGTTTTTCAACCACGGTTCCTTGTCATCGTAATCGTAATATCCAGGCTGGATCAGGATGCCATAGAGCGGAAGCGGACGTTTCACGTTGAGCGTTATGCTCTCGCCGATCCCATCGCCCTCGACTCCCTCGGCCCAGGGCGATTGAACCTCTCGGGTTGGATCGCCCATTATGTTAACGACGTCGTAATTGTGTTTGCCCTGCGCTGCCAGCGTCGAGCTTGCCGTGGCATCGTAATCGGTGTGATCGAGAAAGTATTGATGCTCCCTGAGAATATATGAACCATGGTGGCTACGGTCTTCTTCGGAATATCCGGTCGGATAGCTGTCGTATTTTGAATGCGCGGTGATGCGGATGTCGTCCGCCAGCGTTGGTTCAAGGTTTTCAAACGTCCATTCGTAATGGGTGTCGTTGATCTTTTGGAAGCGCTCCTTTGGTTTTTCGATGGAGACGTCTTCCGGCTCAGGGTGCACGATGTTGATCTCGATTTTTCCCTTGCCAATCGGCCCTTTCCAGGTCGCAGCCGGTGAAAGCGAATACGCGAAGGTCGCGTCGCTGATATGTGCGTCGTCCGAAACCGATTCGTCGTTTTCGGCGTACTGCGCATTGTAATGAATCGTAATCTCGCGCGTCTGATTTCGCTCGAAGGGAATGGCCGATTTCTTCCATGATTTGATGGTGGAAACATTTTGCTCCCAAAACTGCCCCGGCGTCGTCTCCTTGGCCTCCTCTTTCGGTCCCGATACATTTGTCGACGGCAATTTTTTTCCATCGACGGTGATTTCGTACTGGCGAATGTCGGCGCTCTTTGTGTCCGTATCCGCGTCCGGATTTTTCCCCCAACGTTCGACTGGAAAAAAGAAATCCTGTTGCACTTTGGGTCCCGTGTTGTGCATCCGGTAACGCACCTCCACCGCTGCGTAATCCGGATGCAGATCAATTTTTAGCGTTTCGTCCTCAATGGTGACGTCAGTTTTTCGATTTTGGTTCGTGGCGCTGGCGCTACCAGTTCCCGGAACGCCCGTCTGCCAGGCGCCGCCATTGGCCAGGAGTGTGCTGATTCCGACGACGAGCCACGCGGCCCCAAGCGATAGTTTTTTCATTTCCGCATGTTTTAACACATGCGTGCGCCGAATGGCGAAGCGAGAATCTCGGGAGGCTGTTTATTTTTCCGCTCCAGCGACGTGCTCCGTGTGCTCGTGTCCGCCATGGCTATGCAATGACGGGCGGATCCGCAGAAAAAATTGAAAGGCGTAGCCGAGACCGTCACCGTAATAGCGATCGAGACTGTCGGGTCGATCGTTGAAGGTAAATTGGGTACCGACGCCAATGTCGAGACCGTTGCCGTGCGATAGGTCCCGCACGTAACCAATGGTGTATCCACCGATGGGAAAAATGCGCGATTCGTCTGGTGGATCGAGAACCAGTTCGTGGCCGGATTTTTGAACCCGCTCCCACCGTAGATAAACGGTGTTGCGTCCGCACTGGTAATTTGATTCGATCAGGAACGATTGCGTTTTGCCCTCGCCGGTGGCGTTGTTTTGGCCCCACACAAACGTGTTCGACCAATTGCTGTCGTGACCGAGCGGCAGATTATAGATTGCCGATGCCGTCGTGCGATGGACGTTTATCTGAGGCTCGGTTTCTTCCGGGCTTTTGATGTAGCCATACGAAACTTGCAGCGCCAGATTTTGAGTCGGGTTCCAGGAAATCCTACCGCTGTAAGAATCGAAGCGTGGCTGATCGAAGTCGTAACGATTTTCATCCGGTTCGCGGCCGGTGAACACGCTGCCTTCGACTTTGATATTGCGCCAAACCAGACCGGCCGTGGCGACGCCGAACGTAATATGCGTCGAATCCTGCCAGTGATGTCCGATTGGCGCGTCGGGATCGTCCATCGCCGATGGGCGATGCATAAACGCCGGTGGACCGAGTGCCGGTTCACCCGGATAGCCGAAGTATATATAAGCGCTAAAATCGTGATCGAACTTTTGCGACAAGCTCAGCGAAAGTTCGTCGAACAAATCGTGCGGATGTTGGCGATCGTGCAGGGGCTGGTCGTTCCAGGATTCACCGGTTTGAAATAGGAGCGGATAACCACGTCCGCCTTCGGTGAGCGGATCGAGGCTCATCATCAAGCGCGCGCCGATCTGGGTGCTGTCCCCGAGCGGGTGCGAATACATTCCCATGAACCAGTTGGGCGCATCGATACGATCATCGCCGCGCCGTGTGCTTACGTTGGTATATCGGGGAAAAATCGCGCCGTGCAGCATTAGCATGTCCTCGCCCAACATGAACATCTTGCCGTACATCGGCGACGAATCCGGCAGCCAACTCGTGCCGGACCCTTCGCGGCTCATGGGATCAGCAAGGTCGATAGTGGAACGCATTTCCATGTGCATTTCATGGCTCTCGTGTGAAGGCGGATGTATCCCGGTTGCGGTATTATCATGATGCGGCATCGCCGTTCCGTTTGAATCGTGCGTCTGATATGACTGATGCTGCGGATGCCGCGAATGATCGGACGTTGAGTGTTGGGCGCCTGCTCGCGATTTATCGGCGTTGTGCGTTGGGCGTTTTTTCTCATCATCCCCTGGCACGAGTTTCATCCCGCATTTTGGACAGTTGCCGGGATGATCTGTCACGACTTCCGGGTGCATCGGACAGGTGTATTTCTGTTTCTTCTCATGCTGCTGCTCGACGTCTGGGCGATTGGGGTCAATCGCCCCTACCTGTGCAGCGGCGCTGAAGGTTATTGCGCTCGCGATTAAAATTGAAAGAGGTTTTGTCATTTCTGGTTGTAGGGCAGGCGCCTCGCCTGCCGGCTGGAAGAACGGCAACCGGAGCGGTTGCCCTACAAACAGAACGCAGATGGTCGCGTTCTAGACGAAAACCGGCGGAGCGTGAGCGAGAAGACTCCGCTGCAAGATCAGCTCAGCGAATGAGCGCACGCCTGGCGGCCCTGTGTCCAGAGACCGGGGCACCAGCGCCATCTGCGAATACGCAATGGCAAGCGCGCGCTCACCACCGTAATCATCGGCGTCGGACAAGTTTGTGTCGTCGCGAGCCCAGGCCTTTGCCGGAACAGAAGCGACTGCGCGCAAAATTTTGCAGCACTGCGTTCCGGTCGACGGCTTTTCTTGTTTCGCAGGTTTGGAATGAAACGGGCACTCGCGTGACGCCGTGTCGCTCGTTGCCAGCGAGGCGAAAACACAATGATTTGAAATCGCAAACCACGAGCAGATCGCAACCACGACGATTGCGCCATGCACGCTGGATTTCATATTTGCCTTAATCGCGCATGTAGCGTGACCGCTCAAGAATTTTCTTCCGGCGGATCGATAATCGGCGCGACCGAGGCGGAACCAATTTCGTCGGCCGGTATAGTCTCGATTGGTTTCTCGCTGGGCTCCCCGAACTGGGGCTGCTCCACGCGAGTCGCCAGTAGCATCGCAGTGAACAACAATACGGCGGCCAGATAGTACGGCGCGCCCGGAATATGAAACGAATGTTTCGGATTAATAAACCAGGCGAATATTCCTGAGAACAGGAACGGGCCGATGACAAACGCGATGGAACGCAGACTCTGAATTGCTCCCTGCAGTTCGCCCTGTTCGCGTTCGCTGACGCGATGAGTCATCATTCCCTGCGCTGCGGGGAAGGAGATATTCCATAATGAGATTACTGGAATGGAGGCCATGTACACGAGCCCGGTTCTCGCCAGACCGGCAATGACCATGCCGAGCGCGCCAAAAAACTGGCCGATATACAGGGTGCGTCGTTCACCGAGCCATGCCACGATTCGTCCGGTGAGTCCGCCGGATATGGCCGCCGTGAAAACGCCCACGATTGCGAGCGAAACGCCAATCGTGGTTTGGCTCCACGCGAAACGATAAATCGCGTACAGTGCCCAGATGACGAAGACTTCGTGCGAGACGTAGGCAAGAAATTGCAGCGTTGCCAGTTTGGAAAGTTCCGGATGCGAACGCAGCAAGGCGAGCGAGCCTATCGGGTTCGCCCGTCGGAAGGTGAATTGTTTTCGATGTTCAGGCCGCAATGATTCCGGCACGAACAGGTAACCATAAAGCCAGTTCGCCAGACTAAATCCGGCAGCGACCCAGAATGGCAGGCGGACATTGATATCGCCCAGAGGCCCGCCAACGCCTGGACCAAGAATAAAACCGAGACCGAACGCCACACCGATCATGCCAAAAGCGCCTGCGCGTTTCTCTTTCGGAACGACGTCGGCGATGTAAGCCATCGCAGTTGGGATGCTCGAAGTCGTAATTCCCGAAATGATGCGGCCCAGAAAGAGCCAGCCGATCGTAGGCGAAAGCGCCATCACGATGTAATCGAGACCAAGACCAAGGTTTGACAGCAAGATCACTGGCCGTCGTCCGTAACGGTCCGACAAAACACCGAGAACCGGCGAAAAGAAAAATTGCATCAGCGCGAAGACCGTGCCGAAAACGCCGTTCCAATTTGCGGCCGAATTCATATCGCCATGCAAGAAATCGAGAATCAATTTCGGCAGAACGGGCGCAATCAACCCGAGCGCGAGCATGTCGAGCATGACCGTGACGAAGATGAATGCGATGGCGGCTGGACGTGCTTTCATTTTTCCGAGACCGACAACTGTAGAAGCGGCTGTGTCAGCCGCAAAATTCAAACGATGCCGGCGAGAAAGGTGGTTCGGCTTCTCTGAAGACGATCCCAAAAGCAGTCGACGAAGGCGCAAATATTAGACGGCAAATCCGCATGTTCTATCAACGCGTTGAGGACAACACGTTCTACCCTGGCTATTTTGCACGATGCTGCCGCTCTCTTATCGCTCGCCAAAGACCGAAGTGCGCGAAAGTAAAATTCACGGACGCGGTTTGTTTGCGACTGCCGACATCGCCAAAGACGAGATCGTGGCAGTGAAAGGGGGCCGCATTGTCGATCGAAAAACTTTACGCGAAAAAATCGCGCCACGGCTTGGCTCCGTCGAAATTCAGATCGACAACGATTTGTTCATCGCGCCGGTAACCGACGAAGAACGCGAGCTATCGATGTTGTATTCGAATCACTCGTGCGATGCGAATCTCGGAATGCGCGGCGGGATCACGTTCGTTGCGATGCGTGATATCCGCGCCGGCGAAGAACTCACGCATGATTGGGCGACGACGGACGACGATGATTGCTCCGTTGAATGCAAATGTGGCGCGCCCAATTGCCGTAAAATTGTGACTGGCAAAGACTGGCAGCGCCCGGAATTGCAGAAGCGCTATGCGGGGTATTTCTCAACTTATCTCGCGCGCAAAATCGCCATTCGTTGCCAGTGACTTACTCGTTTCCGTGCCGCATCGGCTTTCTGGGGTGCCTGGCGTTTGTCCTTTACGCGCTGCTGCTGCTGTTCTTTCATTACCCCCCTCGAACTGCTCCGTCGCGGTTCTGATTCCTTTGATATGAAGAAGTTTTTGTTAAATTTCGTTGTCGCTGGAGCCGCTGTGGCCGGAATGGCAGGCTGCGCCCAGATAAAGAAGCCGGCGGCGCAGGTCAAGGCGGCTGCGGTGGGTTCGCGTTTCGATCAAGTTGGGTGGGTTTCGCTGTATGCTGGTGAGCCGTGCACGCCGCAAATTATGTTCGATTTTCACGGCACCCGACCAACGGTCTGGCTGGCCGCACCCAGGCGTGAAACGGAAATCCTTACCGTCGCCGCTAACAAAAACCAGCGCGTTCACATTTTGGGGAGATGGCGACATGGCGGACAATCGACCTGCAGCTACGTTCAAGTAACCAGCGCGGAGTTAACCAGATGAACTCCAGCCGAATCGAGCCTGCGGACGCCTCCGGCGACTTGCTATTCGCGCACTCACCCGCACGTCGCCCAAATCCGCTCGAGACGCCGAATCAGTATCGATAATGCTCTGATTTGAACGGGCCTTCGACTGGAACGCCGAGGTACTCGGCCTGCTTTTCAGAAAGCTTGGTGAGCTTCACACCGATCTTTTCCAAGTGCAGGCGTGCAACTTCTTCGTCCAGTTTCTTCGGCAGAACGTAAACGCCAACCTTGTAAGTGTCGCGATTTTTCCAGAGATCCAGCTGGGCCAGAACTTGGTTGGAGAATGAGTTCGACATGACGAAGCTCGGGTGACCGGTGGCGCATCCGAGGTTCACCAGCCGGCCTTCTGCCAGAAGGAAAATCTCGTGACCATCCGGGAAGGTGTACTTGTCCACCTGGGGCTTAATGTTCGTTCTCTTCACGCCTTTGGCTGTGTTGAGTGCATCGACCTGGATCTCATTATCGAAGTGGCCGATGTTGGCGACGATCGCCTGATCTTTCATCCGTTGCATGTGATCGAGCGTGATCACGTCGATGTTGCCGCTCGCGGTGATGTAAACGTCGCCGCGGCCGAGCGTCTCTTCGATGGTCGTAACTTCATAGCCTTCCATTGCGGCCTGAAGCGCATTGATGGGATCAATCTCGGCGATGACGACGCGCGCACCCTGACCGCGCAGCGATTGCGCGCAGCCCTTGCCCACATCGCCGTAACCACAAACTACGGCGATCTTGCCGGAGAGCATCACATCCAGCGCGCGATTCAATCCATCGACCAACGAGTGCCGGCAGCCATAAAGATTATCGAACTTCGACTTGGTGACGGAATCGTTGACGTTGATCGCTGGAACCAGGAGCCGGTTTTCCTGAGCCATTTTATAAAGACGATGCACGCCCGTGGTGGTCTCTTCGGAAACACCGCGCCAATCCTTGACGATTTCATGCCATCGATAGGGATTCTCACGATGAATCTCGACCAGCAAATCCTTGATTACCTGTTCTTCCTTGTTTTCCGATTTTGTTTTTGCCCAATCGCTTCCTTCTTCGAGCTCGTAGCCTTTGTGAATGAGCAGGGTAGCGTCCCCGCCATCATCGACCACCAGTTGTGGGCCTTTGCCTTCCGGATGTGAAATCGCCCGATACGTGCACCGCCAGTAATCCTCCAGCGATTCGCCTTTCCACGCGAACACGGAGATACCGCGCTTGGCGATCGCTGCTGCGGCGTGATCTTGCGTTGAGAAAATATTGCAGCTCGCCCAGCGCACGCTTGCGCCAAGGTCGGTCAGCGTTTCAATCAACACCGCGGTCTGGATCGTCATGTGCAGCGAGCCCGTGATACGCACGCCAGAGAGCGGTTTCTGTGGCGCGTATTTTTCGCGGATCGCCATCAGACCCGGCATTTCCTTCTCCGCAATGGAGATTTCTTTTCTTCCGAAATCGGCCAATGAAATGTCGGCGATTTGGTAATCTTTCGTCTGGTTCGGTGCTTCAGCGAGTTGAGACATAGTTTTAAGTGTTAAGCTTTAAGTTTTCTGCGCCGGGCGCGCTTCTGAGCGCTAACGCGCTGCAGCCCGTAGCTCGTCGGCCTTATTCGTTTTTTCCCAGGTGATGTCCGGATCATCGATCTTGCCAAAGTGGCCATAGTTGGTCGTTTTTGAATAGATCGGTCGAAGTAAATCGAGTTGCTGAATAATCTCAGCGGGTTTGAAGTTGAACGTTGCCAGCACAGCGAGTTCGATCGCCGCTTCATCAACGGCATTTGTGCCAAACGTATCGACGTGCACGCTCAGCGGTTTGGGATGTCCGATTGCGTACGCAAATTGCACTTCGCATTTTTTTGCCAGCCCCGCGGCGACCACAGTCTTTGCCACCCAGCGTCCCATGTAAGCCGCGCTGCGATCGACTTTGCTCGGATCTTTCCCCGAAAAAGCGCCGCCACCATGGCGGCCCATTCCGCCGTAGGAATCGACAATAATTTTGCGGCCAGTAAGCCCGGTGTCGCCCTGCGGGCCGCCGATCACGAAATTGCCGGTCGGATTCACCAGAAACTGCGTGTCGGTGCTTAACATTTCAGCAGGCAAAACTTTTTTGATGACTTCCTCGATGATAAAGCTGCGAATTTCCGAATGCTTTACGTCTCGGCTGTGCTGCGTGGAAACGACGACGCACGAAATTCCAATCGGCTTCCCATTTTCGTAAATCACGGAGACCTGCGATTTGGCGTCCGGCCGGAGCCAACCCACTTTTCCACTCTTACGAATGCGAGTGAGCTCGCGGCCTAACCGATGCGCAAACATGATCGGCGCGGGCATCAATTCCGGCGTCTCGTCGCAGGCATAGCCGAACATCAAGCCCTGGTCGCCGGCGCCTTGTTCGGCAGTCTCCTTGCCGTCAGCAGCACAGGCATCCACGCCCTGCGCAATGTCGGGTGACTGCTTGGTGATGATGTTGGAGACGAAAATTTTATCCGCATGAAAAACGTCGTCATCATTCACGTAACCAATCTCGCGCACGGTATCGCGAACGATCTGCACGTAATCGAGTTTTGCCTTGGTGGTAATTTCGCCTCCAACGATTACGACGTTGCTCTTGGCATAGGTCTCACACGCCACGCGACTGTGGCGATCTTGCGCGAGACAGGCATCGAGGACGGTATCAGAAATCGTGTCGCAAACTTTATCGGGATGGCCTTCGGTGACGGATTCGGATGAAAAGATGTAACGGCGAGACATGGTTTTAAGAAGGTGATTCGTTAAAAAAGCTACAACGTTAAAATTGGACTAGCCCAAGGACGCGTTCCGCCGTTGTAACGATTCGACGTTTCTAACGATGTCACGCTGCCACAAGACATATTGACCAATCATGATGCGTAGATATATCGTTGCCTACTCCCATGGCGTCAAACATTAATTTATTGCGGCTTCTGGCCGACCCGACCCGGGTGCGTCTGTTGCTTCTTTTGGAGCAGGAAGAACTCTCGGTGGCCGAGTTGCAGCAGATTCTGGGGATGGGCCAATCGCGCATTTCCAGTCATCTCGCCCAATTAAAGCGGGCGGGTGTCGTTTCCGATCGCCGCGTGGGTAAAAATGTGTATTACGGCGCGAACCATCACGGGCGGAATTCACAGCGAGAGCGCGTTGAAGAAATTACCCGTTTGCTCGCCCGCGAACTGCCGGAAACATCACGCGATCGGACCAGTCTGAAGCTTGTTCTGCACAAGCGTCAGGACAAAGCGCGCAAATACTTCGACGAGTTGGCTGGCAAGTTTGGGCGGAGCTATGTGCCGGGCCGCTCGTGGAAAGCGCTGGCGCATACCCTCATTACCCTGCTTCCGCCGTTGACAGTAGCCGACTTGGGCGCAGGCGAGGGGACGCTTTCGCAATTGCTGGCCAAAAACGCCCGTAAAGTTATCGCCATCGATAATTCGCCGAAGATGGTTGAGTTCGGGGGACACCTGGCGAAGAAGCACGGAATCAAGAACCTCGAATACCGGCTTGGCGACATTGAAGATCCGCCAATTGCGAAAAACAGCGTCGATCTGGCGATTTTGAGTCAGGCTTTACATCATGCCATTCATCCCCAGCAAGCTGTCGCTGCCGCCCACGGGATTCTGAAACGCGGCGGCCGGCTGGCGATCCTTGATCTCTTGAGCCACCGGTTCGAACGAGCCCGAGACTTATATGCAGATCATTGGCTTGGGTTCAGTGAAGTGCAGTTGCACCAATTCCTGGAAAAGAGCGGCTTCCGGCAAATTGAAGTGAGCGTCGTATCGCGGGAAAAGCAAGGCCCGCACTTTCAAACCGTCCTGGCTACCGGCATTAAGTGAACGCCGAGGCCAGTTCGGGTGTCAGTATTGTGGCCGTTGGTTTATGGTCTCTACCGACAAATCTGTAGCCATGACCAGCTTCTTCGAAGAGGCAAAACGGCGCAAGGTGTACCGGGTCGCGGCAGCCTACATCATCGCCGCTGGCGGGATCATACAACTGGCCTCTGCCGCGTTTCCAGCGTGGGAATTGCCAAACTGGGCGCTGCGTCTGGTGATCGTGCTGCTACTGATCGGCTTTCCAATAGCGCTGATCCTTGCCTGGGCGTACGACATCACCGCGCAGGGCGTTCGCGCGACGCCAACCGCAGCGGGGCCCAGGTCGCATCGTCGCCGAAACATAGTCATGCTTGTACTGACCGGAGTGGCCGTTTCCGCCGCCGCCGGGTTCTTTCTCCTGCCGCGCGTCTCAGCCCACAAGTGCGACAAGTCGATCGCGGTGTTGCCGTTTGAAAATCTGAGCGACGAAAAAGAGAACGCGTATTTCGCGGACGGCATTCAGGATGACGTGCTCACCAATTTATCGAAGATTGGCGACCTGAAAGTGATCTCACGCACCTCAGTGATGCCGTATCGCGGGAAGGGATCCAACGTTCGTGAAATCGGGAAGGCTCTGGGAGTTGGTGCCATTCTGGAAGGCAGTGTTCGCCGCATGGGCAATCGCGTCCGCGTGAACGTGCAATTGATCAACGCCGACACCGACGAGCACATGTGGGCGGAAGATTATGATCGCGATTTAACCGATGTGTTTGCCATTCAAACGGACCTGGCCCAACAAATCGTGCGCGAATTGCAGGCGAAGCTGTCGCCAATGGAGAAAGCGCAAATCGAGCGCAGGCCGACCCAGAATGGCGAAGCCTATCTGGCATTTGTCCAAGCACACGATTTGTCCACTCGACCGGACAAATTTCGCGGCGATATAGAAAACGCAGAACAGCTTTTTGAAAGAGCGACGAAACTCGATCCGAACTTTGCAGAGGCGTTCGCGGGATTGGCGTGGATCGACAACTGGATGTATCACACCTTCGATCCAACTGCTGCGCGAAAGGAAAAGGCGCGTGCCGCAGCTGAGGAGGCCCTTCGTTTGCAGCCGAACTTGCCCGAGGCCCATCTCGCGCTCGGCTTTTATTATTACTATTGCGAGCGCGATTATCAGAATGCTCTGAGAGAGTTTGCGATTGCGAAACTAAGTTTGCCAAACTCAGCGGAAGTTTACATGGCGATTGGATCCATTGAGCGACGCCAAGGAAAATGGGCGCAGTCCACCGGCAATTTCGAGAAAGCGGTATCCCTTAGTCCGAGGGACTCGTTTATTCTCGTAAATCTTGCCGACAATTATCGCGCCAACAAGAACTTCGAGACCGCGGACAAAATTTTGGGTCGTGCCATCGAAGCTGCGCCCAACTCGCTTAGCGCGCGCGCGGCAAAGGCAATGCTTCCGCTGGATTGGAAAGGCGACCTGAGCATGATGGAGAAAGACTTGGCAGATACGCCGCCAGGGGTCGATCCGGAGGGTCTCGTCACGTTCGGTCGGGTGCAACTCCTGATGTTGCAACGAAAATTCCCGGAGGCTCTCGCTGTTCTAAAGCAGTTGTCACCAGATCTTTCTCACGATTCTAAGCCAAGAGAATTTTTAGAGGGCGCAATTTATACTTTTTTGAATGATAGGGAAAAGGCGCGCTCTGCCTTCGAACATGCGCGGCCGATTGCAGAACAATCTCTGCGCGAAGCTCCGAACGACGCTTTCCGGCATGCGCTGCTCGGTCAGATTCTCGCCGGGCTCGGTGAGAAGGAAGCCGCCATCTCCGAAGGCAAACGCGCGGTCAACCTTCTGCCCGAATCCCAGGATGCTCTCGAGGGACCAAAAGCTACGCTTGAGCTCGCCAAAATTTATACATGGACAGGTGAAACCGATCAGGCGCTTTTCCTTCTCGACCACTCGCTGAGTACGCCCAGTGGAATCACAGTTTCTTCTCTGAAACTTGATCCGGTCTGGGACCCGCTGCGAAGTGATCCGCGCTTTCAGGCTTTGATCGACAAGCACGACGCAAAAGTTTAGCGTCTGCTTCTGTTTCTTACCGTCGTCTACCGCCATCATTCCGAACGGCGCGAGAAAATTCACAAGCGAATAGCCGCCATGTGGAGTGAACAGCGCGCTTCGTTTTCGTGTCTATATTTTCGCCGTTGAGCTATAGTCCTGATCGATCCAAATCTCTTGTTATGAGTAGCGGCTTCTTCGAGGAAGTGAAACGGCGCAAGGTTTACCGCGTGGCGGCGGCTTATATCATCGCTGCTGGCGGCATCATACAGCTGGCGTCGGCCGCATTTCCGGCGTGGGAATTGCCAAACTGGTCGCTGCGTTTGGTGATCACCCTTTTGCTGCTCGGCTTTCCAATCGCGCTGATCCTTGCCTGGGCGTTCGACATCACCGCGCAGGGCATTCGCGCGACACCAACCCCGGCGATGCCCGGATCGCATCGTCGCCGCAACATAATCATGCTTGTGGCAACAGGTGTGATCATCTCCGCCGCCGCCGGGTTCTTTCTGCTGCCTCGCGTCTCGGCGCACAAGGTGGACAAGTCGATCGCGGTGTTACCGTTTGAAAATCTGAGCGATGAAAAAGAGAACGCCTACTTTGCGGACGGCATTCAAGATGACGTGCTCACCAACTTGTCGAAGATTGGTGATTTAAAGGTGATTTCGCGCACATCGGTCATGCCTTATCGAGGGAAGGCATCCAACCTTCGTGAAATCGGCAAGACGCTCGGAGTCGGTAACATTCTGGAAGGCAGCGTTCGCCGCGTCGGTAATCGGGTGCGCGTCAACGTGCAATTGATTAATGCAGAAAACGACGAGCACATTTGGGCTGAAGATTACGATCGCGAGCTGACAGATGTGTTCGCGATTCAGACCGATCTGGCCCAAAAGATCGCGACTGAACTGCGGGCAAAGTTATCGCCAAGCGAAAAAGCGCAGATGGAACACAGGCCCACCGAAAACGGCGAGGCCTATCTGGCTTTCGTGCAGGCACACAACCTTTCCGGTGCCCTTGAGGACTTCGAAAAGTTGAAACAAAGTGAGCAGCTTTACCAGCGCGCCATCGAACTCGATCCAAACTTTGCTCTCGCCATTGCGCGCTATTCGCAGTTGGAAAGCTTGATCCTGCATCTTTTCGAACGGACGCCGGAACGTCGCGAAAAAGCTCAGACCCTGGCCGAAAGGGCTCTGCAATTGCAGCCCGATCTGCCCGAAGCGCACCTGGCTCGCGGATTTTCGTATTACTACGGCGACAACAATTACGACGCAGCGCTGAAAGAATTTGAGATTGCGCAAAGGGGATTGCCTAACGAATCGGAAGTTTATCTTGCAATCGGTGCGATCCAGCGACGTCAGGGAAAATGGACCGAATCGACCGCCAATCTCGAAAAAGCAACGAGTCTAAATCCGAAGGACATCTGGGCGCTGCAAAATCTCACCTTCAATTACCAGATGCTGCGGGACTGGGATTCGGCTAACAAAACCATTGATCGCGCCCTTGCATCGGATCCTACCGCCTTGGGACCTTTGGAGGTTAAGTGCCAGTTGGCCGTCGCAGAAAAGGGCGATTTCAGCGTCGCAGAGAAAGCATTTGATGCGGTGAAAGCTGTGCCAATGAGCGCAGACCAGAAGCTCAAGACCGCCGCTTCCCGGGCAGATGTGTTTGTCCTCGAACGCAAGTACAGGGACGGATTGCAGGTCGCCGAAAGTCTGCCGGACGATCAGCTCGCAGCTTTTCCTGGAGCTCTGTTCGGCAAATATTATTCCATCGGTTTTGCACGAAAAGCTTTGCATGACGATGCGGGCGCGCGAGAGGCTTTCCTGAGAGCAAAGAACGCAGCCGAAGGGCAGCTGAAACGAAGTCCCGACATCGAAAAGACCCATATTCAGCTGGCAAAAGTGCTGGCGCAACTTGGCGAAAAGGACGCCGCACTGGCCGAGGCGCAGCGTGCGACTGAATTACTCCCGGAGAGCAAAGATGCGTTTGGTGGCCCGGAGATCACCGTTGGGGTGGCTGAGATTTACACAATTCTTGGCGACAACGAGCGTGCAATTCAAATCCTGGATGGATTGTTGAGCCGGCCCAGTGCTGTCACAGTGCAAGGCCTGAAAATAAATCCGATTTGGGATTCATTGCGCGGGGACCCTCGCTTTCAGGCCCTAATGCTGAAGTACGGCGGTAAAGCCTAGGTGGGGATGCCGCCCGCAATTTGACAAACGGCATCTGACACATGCGACTTAGGTGCGCCGTTTTCTTTCTTGTCCTTGCTGCAACCGCACAGGCTGACTGGACGATTCTCTCGAGCGCGTCGGAGCCGGGACGCAGTGGAGTAGTGCACAGACATGTTGTCCTGGAAAACGGCGCTCGCAGCGAACGCATCACTGTGGACCTTGCAATCTTTTCTACTAAATCTTGCACGTTACGCGTCCTTCAAAATGAGGATGATGCGGATAGTCTCGCTGACATGATGAGAAATGAAAAATGTCTCGCTGGAGTGAATGGCGGCTATTTCGACGAAAAGTTTGCTCCAATCGGTTTGCGAATGGCGAATGGGCAAATGATCGCTCCGCTGCAGCGCGCACGGTTAATCACCGGGGTGCTTGTCGCTTCATCGCGCGGGGTGCAAATCGTGCGCTCCCGTGAATTTTCGCGGCGCGCCGGGGTAACCGCAGCAGTTCAGTGCGGACCGTTTCTTGTTGACCGAGGCCAGTCCATTGGCGGCTTGAACGATTCGCGTCCGGCCCGACGGACTTTTGCGGCGACGACAACGGGCAATCGCGCGTTGGTCGGCGTTTGCTCAAACGTCTCGCTCGCAGAATTATCGAGGATGCTTGCGACGACATTGTTTGCCGAGGATTTGAGAATTGAACGCGCGCTAAATCTCGATGGCGGATCGTCGACCGGATTTTGGTTCGCTCGGGAAAACAGCAGCGCATTTTCAATTTCGGAACAGAAACCTGTGCGCGATTTTGTCGGGATTGTTCCAAAATGAGTTGTAGGGCGTAGATGTCAGCCCCGAATGGTTTTGGGATTCACAGAAACGCCCTACCATTTCCGAAAATCTGTGTAATCTCTCCGATTTTACATGCGCACGTTCGGCGGTTTTAGATCTGAGGATAGATTTTTCTACGGCGAGATTCGCGGCGACGAAGTTCACGTCCTAAGGAATCCGTTTTGGATCGACATTGAGCCGACAGGTGAGGTTGCCGGCCTAACGAATGTCGTTGTCGATCTTCCGGTGGCGCCATCGAAATTGATCGCGGTTGGTTTGAACTACGCAGACCACATTGCGGAAATGAAGCGGACCAGTTTGGACACGCCCTTGATCTGGTTCAAATCACCGGCCTCATTGTTGCCGCATGATGGCACAATTGAAATTGCGTTTCCCGAGCATCAAACCGATTTCGAAGCGGAGTTGGCAGTCGTCATTGGCAAGTCCGCGAAAAATGTCCTCGCAGAACGGGCGCTGGATTTTGTCGTCGGTTACACAATTGGTCTCGATGTCAGCGATCGGGATTTGCAAAAGAGCGAGAAGCAATTTGGTCGTTGCAAATCATTTGATACCTACACGCCGATTGGGCCCTTTGTTTATGCCGATGTCGATGCGAGCGATGTTTCCCTTGAGTTGCGGCAGAATGGAGAGATGCGTCAGAGCACGCGGACTAGCAGAATGATTTACTCGGTTGCGCAAATCGTTTCCTTCGCCAGTCAATCGCTCACACTCTTACCGGGCGATGTCATTTTGACTGGAACGCCGGCCGGCGTCGGTCCAATTCATCCCGGGGACGAACTTGAAGCAGCAATTGATGATTGGCCGCGTTTGCGGAACAGCGTTGCGATTGCGCATGACGCTGCACGTCCATTTGATTCTGCACAACGAATATAATGTGAAAGACTTGCCTTACGTCCTGCCTCTGGTGATATTGGAAGTAGGGAACACTCTCAGGGAGCAAAAAAGTGAAAAGTTTTACTGGACTCGCCAGTCGTGATTTTGCGATAAAGGCACTCCTGTACCGCAATGGTTCCATCAAATTGCTGATTTAACAAAACTATGAAAACACCATTCATCGCCTCTGTCTGCTTACTAGCGCTTGTACTAACATCCGTGGCGCAATCTCCACCGCCTGTGCAATCTCAGCCCGGAGCTCCCGGTACGAGTCCCGCAGCGCAAGCGCCGACAAATCCCGCCGCCGTAAATCCCGCTGCGCCCATGCAGTCGCCGGCTACGAACGTGCCGCAAGGGCAGCAGCCTGCGGTGCCAGGAGCATCCATTCCTGTGACGCTGAGCCCGGCACCGGGAGCCGCGACCAGCCCCGCTGCGGCCACCGGAACCAGCCCTACTGCGACTATCGCGACCAGTCCGACCGCAGCCGTCTCTCCCGCTGCGGAACCACAGCCAACAGGTTTTCTCGCCAGCAACTGGTTAATCAGCAAGTTCCACCAAGGCGGGCCCGTGATGTGGCCGATTCTGATTGTGTCAATTATAGGGCTCACTGTGGTGATCGAACGATGCCTTTGGTGGACCGGCCGATGGTTCCGACGCGATCCGAAACGCATCGAGAAAGTGTTTACTGCGATCGAGCAGGGAGATACGACAGAGGCCTCCAGGCTTTCCCGTGGATCACGCGACCCGGTCCTGCGAATGATGTGGAACGGCCTCAATCATCAACACACTTCGCTGCAAGGGGCTTTGCAGGTCGCGGCCGGTATCGAGATCAAGCGGGCCGGTCGATTCCTGGTGGTCATGGACACGCTTGTGACTTTGGCGCCGTTGCTCGGTCTGTTGGGCACGATTACCGGTCTGATCAGGTCGTTCAGTTTTCTGGGCAACGAAGAACTCGCTGTACAAGCTGTGACTGGCGGTATCGCCGAAGCGCTAATCGCCACAGCGTGTGGTCTTGGCATCGCGATCTTCGCGTTGATTCCGTTTAACTTTTTCACTTCGCGTGTGTCTAACTTAGAGTTTGAACTGCAAACCGCAGCCACGAACCTGGAAGTCATGCTGGAAGCACAACACAGGGAGCACAGAGGAGTGGAGATCGAGCACGGTACACCCGCCTCGGCAACCCGGTCTTCAATTTAGGAATTTTCCATGCACGTCAGCTCACCTGTTCCTCACAAGAAAGCGCGGATCGAGATCATCCCGTTGATCGACATCATGTTCTTTCTGCTCGCCAGTTTCATGATGGTGAGCTTGAGCCAGGTGCACATGAAAGGAATTAAGGTGAATCTGCCGAGCGGCAGCTCGGGCGAGACGCAATCAAAACGGGATTACATCAGCGTCTCCGTCGATAAGGATGGCCATTATTTCTTCGACAAAAATGAAATGACCGATGCGGATCTGCAGGCGCGCCTGACCCAAGTGCACCAATCGGATCCAGAAGCGAAAGTGTTCGTACGCGGCGACCGCGACACCGTCCATGGAAACGTAGTCCATTTGCTGGATATGCTCCGGTCGGCAGGGTTCTATAAGATTTCATTCGAAATTAAGAGCGAGGCGCTAAAGGGGGTGCCGGGGCCCGGCGCGTGATTTAACTATGGCGGACGAATTACCAAAACCACTGCTTTATCGGCCACCTGCGAGCTGGTATTTCTGGGGCGCTTTTGGTGCCGCATTGGCGATTCACCTCACCGCGGTTGCGCTTGCTCAGAAACGCGAAGTCCCGGCTGAAGTGCCTCCTGACATACCGACAGCCGTTATCGAAGCAACGCTGCAGGCCAGTGAGGAGCCCACGCCTCCGCCAGAAGACATTCCGTTGCCGGAGCCTCCTCCGCCGCCCGAGATCAAACCGGAGTATGTGGAGGAGACGACTCCTCCGCCAAAGAAACCGCAGGCGCAAAAATTCGCGCCCATTAAGGCGCCACAAGCTGCCGGTCGTCCCGGTACCATGTCAATCTCCTCAGCCAAAGCTCTGGCCACTTATGCGCCACGCCCGCAGTACCCGTATGAGGCGCGCTCGCGACATGTCACTGGCAGCGGAGTCTGTGTCGTCGAGGTCGATGCGGGGAGCGGCAGCGTAACCAGCGCTTCGATGGCGCAAAGTATCGGAAATCCTATATTGGATAACGCAGCACTTAGTGCCTTTCGGCAATGGCGGTTTAAGGCGGGTTCGGTTTCGAAGGTCAAAATTCCCATCACGTTCACGATGACAGGCGCCCAGTACTGAAGATCTGAAATTTTTGACATATGAGAGTCTCTTCACCAGTTCCGCACAAGAGAGCGCGTATCGAGATCATCCCTTTGATCGATATCATGTTCTTTCTACTCGCGAGCTTCATGATGGTGAGTCTGAGCCAGACGCACATGAAAGGGATTCGGGTGAATCTGCCGGCTGCAATTGCTCCGCCCCCAAGCCAGGTAAAGGACTATGTCTCCATCAAGATCCGTGAGGGCAACGTCGTTACTTTTGACAATCAAATTGTCACCGATGACCAGGTGTTACCGCGGCTTTTTGAACTGCACCGGACAAATCCGGAAATCAAGGTCTCAATCAGCGCGGACTTAATGGCCATGCATGGTGATGTGATTGCGGTTCTTGACAAAGTGCGCTCCGCGGGAATCACCAAGGTTGGTTACCAGATCAGGGCGGCAGGTGCTCAGCAGGGCGCCCAGCCTCCGGGAGCTCCTCCGCCTCCGCCGGCTCCGCCGGCACCGAAGCCCTAGACTTCGCCGCAAAGCGTCGGCAGTTTGGGTTGCAGTTTGCGAATCGCCTTTGCCCGGTGACTGATATTGTTTTTCAGTTTTTCGGGCAGTTCGGCAAAGGTTTCTTTGAATCCATCTGGAATAAAGATCGGATCGTAGCCGAATCCGTGTGAGCCCTGCGGTCGTTGGGCGATTTTTCCGTTTATGACTCCTTCGACTGTCGCAAGGATCCGGCCATCGCGCGCAACCGCCAGGATGCAACGAAATCGCGCGCGGCGCTGATCGCTCTTGGCATCAACTTTCGCAAGTTGCCTCAGTAGCTTGGCGATTTTTGCTTTGTCGCTTGCGTTCGCGCCTGCGTAGCGTGCGGAATGAATTCCTGGAGCGCCTCCCAAAGCTTCGACTTCCAGTCCCGAATCGTCCGCGATGACCAAGCCGGGCAATTTTTCTGATACTGCGACCGCTTTGAGCGTCGCATTTTCTTCGAAGGATGTACCACTCTCCGTTATTTCGGAAATTTCGGGATGCGCGGTCAGATCTTGTACAGCCAAACCTGATCCGAGAATTTGCTCAATCTCGCGCGTTTTATGCGTGTTACGCGTCGCCACAATCAATTGCATGCGCGTTTGACAGGATTCAGGGTTAACCACTAATCCACACTGATGACTGCAAGGAACGGAAAGTTATGAGCGTGAAGAGATTTTTTGTGAATTCCTATTCATTCGTGTCCATTCGTGGTTGAACCATGGACGAGCGCCGCAAACCGTACCCATTCGACCAGTTCGAACCAAAATGGCAGGCCATCTGGGAGAAGCAGCAACTCTTTCACGCGCCCAATCCCGGTGAGAAAGATTTCGATCACGCCAGGCCAAAATTTTACGTCCTCGATATGTTTCCCTACCCGAGCGGCGCAGGTCTGCACGTTGGCCACCCCGAAGGATATACTGCCACGGATATCATCGCGCGTTACAAGCGCATGCGCGGATTCAATGTCTTGCATCCCATGGGATGGGATGCATTTGGTCTCCCGGCCGAGCAATACGCGATCAAAAGTGGCCAGCACCCGGCGATCACAACGCGCGAAAACATTGCGAAATTTAAGAACCAGCTTAAGCGAATTGGTTTTTCCTACGATTGGCAGCGCGAGATCAACACGACCGATCCGCGTTATTACAAATGGACGCAATGGATTTTTCTCCAGATTTATAATTCCTGGTTCAATCCGGCCACAAATAAAGCCGAGCCCATTTCGACCTATTCGGGCAAAAATCCGGACGAAGTTCGCCTCGCTTATGTCGCTGATGTGCCGGTGAACTGGTGCCCGGAGCTCGGCACTGTTTTGGCTAATGAAGAAGTCGTTGACGGAAAGAGTGAGATTGGCCGTTTTCCGGTTGTCCGTCGGCCAATGCGCCAATGGATGTTGCGAATCACCGCATATGCGGAGCGATTACTGAATGAGCTCGATAAACTCGACTGGCCCGAAGGAATCAAACTGCTACAGCGCAATTGGATTGGCCGCAGCGAGGGCGCGGAAATCGACTTCAAGATCGGCAAGAGCGACCAAAAGGTCCGCGTCTTTACGACGCGGCCCGACACCCTTTACGGTGGGACATTCCTGGTGCTCGCCCCGGAACATTCGCTTGTCGACTTAATTGTTACCGAGGAACAGTGGCCGGCGATTCGCGAGTATCGGGAAAAGACAGCGCGGAAAAGCGATCTCGAACGCGCCGATCTATCGAAAGACAAAACCGGTGTGTTCACCGGAGCGTACGCGATTAATCCTGCAACTAACGAGAAGATTCCAATCTGGATCGCTGATTATGTGCTGATTGGTTACGGGACCGGCGCGATCGGTGGCGTGCCTGCGCATGACGAACGCGATTTGGAATTCGCCAAAAAGTTCGATCTGCCGATTGTGATCGTCGTTCAGCCAAGGGGAGATGAACCAGCATTTGGATTCACTGGCGAAGGCATTGCCATCAATTCTCCAGTGATCAACGGCCTAACGAGCACGGAAGCAAAGAAAAAAATCACTGCATGGCTGGAGGAACGCAGCCTGGGCAAAGGCGCGGTCAATTACAAATTGCGCGACTGGCTTTTTTCGCGACAGCGTTACTGGGGTGAACCGTTCCCGATTATCTGGGAGGATGGCAATCACCGTTCGTTAGGCGAAAGCGAACTTCCTGTCGTGCCGCCGCCGCTCGAAGATTATAAGCCGACCGGGACCGGCGAGCCGCCGCTGTCAAAGGCGAAAGATTGGATTCGTTATTCCGAAAAAGCGACTCGCGAAACGAACGTCATGCCTCAATGGGCCGGTTCGTGTTGGTACTACCTGCGGTTCTGCGATCCGCACGAAGATCAGCGTTTCGTTGGAGAACAGGCCGAGCGCTACTGGATGTGTGGCGCGAGGCCGGGTGGTGTCGATCTGTACGTTGGCGGCACCGAGCACGCGGTCCTGCATCTGCTTTACGCACGGTTCTGGCAAAAAGTGTTGTTCGATCTTGGTTATGTCTCGAAGCCGGAGCCGTTCCAGCGGCTGGTCAATCAAGGAATTATCCTGGGCGAAGATAATCAGAAAATGTCGAAATCGCGCGGGAACATCGTGAACCCGGACGACGTGATCGACCAGTACGGCGCCGACGCTTTTCGTTGTTACGAAATGTTTATGGGACCCCTGGAGCAAATGAAACCGTGGAGCATGCGCGGCGTGGAGGGCGTATCGCGTTTTCTTGCGCGCGTCTGGCGTTTGTTCATGAGCGAAAACCAGAGCGGCGACTGGGAATTATCTGGGAAAATCAAACAGATCGACGCAGACAAGGCCCAACAGAAGATGACCCATGCCACCATCAAGAAAGTCACGGAGGACATCGAGTCGTTTTCGTTTAACACGGCAATTTCACAGATGATGATTTTCGTAAACGCGTTCACCGGCGTCGAAGCGATTCCGTTGTCATCAATGCGCAGCTTTTTGGTTTTGCTCAGTCCATTCGCTCCGCACATTGCGTCTGAGTTATGGGAGCAGTTGAACACGAAGTTTGCAGACGCGCGTGGCGATATTACGAAACAGAGCTGGCCCGCCTACGATGAGACGTTCCTTGTCGAAGACGAAGTGGAAGTGGTCCTTCAAATTAACGGTAGGGTCCGCGATCGAATGAAGATGTCGGTGTCGGCGACGGACGAAGAAATGAAAGTCGCCGCGTTGGCGAACGCGAAAATTCAAGACCGCATTGCTGGCAAGACTGTGCGCAACGTGATTGTGGTCCCGAAAAAGCTTGTGAACATTGTCGCCGATTAATTGGATGAAACGGTATGTGGAAGGAATTTAAGGAGTTTGCCGTTAAAGGAAATGCCGTTGATCTCGCAGTCGGCGTGATTATTGGCGCGGCCTTTGGGGGAATCGTTAACTCACTCGTCAAAGACATTCTCATGCCGCCGGTGGGATTACTTACCGGCGGCCTCGATTTCTCCAACAAATTCCTCATCCTCAGGACCGCACCCGGCGGCGGCTCCTTTAACACCCCGGCCGATGCGGCCAAGGCAGGCGCAGTGACTTGGAACTACGGAAATTTTATTACTCTTATAATCAATTTCGTCATCGTCGCCTTCTGCATTTTTCTCGTGGCCAAAGCGATGAACAGACTAAAAAGGCCGTCGCCAGCTGCCGCGGCGGTTTCCAAGGAATGCCCGGCCTGCGCGATGACGATCCCGATTAAGGCGACACGTTGTCCGCATTGCACGAGTGAGTTAACGCAAGCGACCACGCAGTGATGTCGTATCCGGCGTTGTTCACGCCGGCCAGAGAAATCGATCTCGAAGGCTCCACGGGGATTGGCCGTCTCAATCCTAGGGAATTTTCGTAAATTATTGCTTGCCCTCAACGGCTTCGGCTGCTAGGGAAACTGCCAATGCCGAAGTGCCTTAACCTTGCGGTGGCAGCAGCTGGCGCTTGTTTAATTGTTGGGTGTGCCACGCAATCAAAATCAAGTCTGAGCAGCGGCCGCCGTGTACCGAACGTGCGCACTACTGCCTATACGCACAGTGAAGGAAGCGGATGCCACAACGCGATCGGCTGTCGTCTTTCCGGTGGCAAAGTGATGAGTGCTGCGTCTGATTGGTCGCGTTATCCGCTTGGCACCCGATTTCGCATCACCGCGACAAACGAAGAATATGTCATTGACGATTACGGGTGGGCACTCGTTGGGACTGATACCATCGACCTGTATAAGCCGACCCGGCTGGATATGAAACGCTGGGGTGTTCGCCGCGTGGACATCGACATCCTGCAATGGGGATCAGAGGAACAAAGTTTGAAAGTCCTCGCGCCGCGCTGCAAACATCGCCGGGTGCAGCAGATGGTGACAGCTCTTGAGAAAAAAAAGGGGAAAACAACCGTCGCGCAAACCTCTCCTTCTCGTAGTTCGCTTTGATTTAAGGCCAATCGCGCCGCATTTTCCCGGCGCATGAGAATATTCGTTGTTGGCGGCGCCGGCTACATTGGAAGCGTTTGCGCCGAGCTATTATTGGATGAAGGCCACGAAGTAACGATCTTCGATAACCTGACCGAAGGCCACCAGCGCGCGGTCGATTCACGCGCTAACTTCTTTCAAGGCGAGTTAGATGACCGCCCGCGAATCCAGGCTGCGCTGTCCAACGCGCGCTCGGACGCCGTGATGCATTTTGCAGCAAACGCGCTCGTTGGGGAATCAATGCGCGATCCGTCGAAGTATTTTCGCAATAACATTTGCAACGGGTTGAATCTGCTCGATGCCATGGTCGCAACAGGCATTCAGCGAATCGTTTTTTCCTCGACTTGCGCGATTTTCGGACTGCCTGAGCGGTTGCCAATCGAAGAAACGACGCCGGCGCGTCCGATCAATCCATACGGCGAATCGAAACTCGCTTTCGAAAAAATCCTGCACTGGTACGATAGGATCCATGGACTAAAATTTGTGTCATTGCGTTACTTCAACGCAGCTGGGGCTACGAAGAACTTCGGTGAAAATCATCGGCAGGAGACACATTTGATCCCCAACGTGCTCAAGGTCGCGCTGGGCCAAAAACCGAATGTCGAAATTTACGGCACTGATTACGAGACACCCGACGGAACATGCATTCGCGATTACATCCACATTGTGGATCTGGCGCGGGCACACATTCTGGCGCTTGGATCAGCCAACAGCGCCTTTTATAACCTCGGCACGGGAGGCGGCTCCAGTGTTCGCGAAGTAATTGCAGCCTGCGGCAAAGTCACCGGACGAAACATCGCCACCATTGAAAAGCCGCGCCGGCCGGGAGATCCACCTCGGCTCATCGCTTCTTCAGAAACGATTAAAAAAGAACTCGGTTGGCGACCGCAGTTCCAGTCGTTGGAAGCAATTATCGAAAGCGCATGGAAATGGCACGAGAAATTTCCTCGCGGCTACCAGGACTAAAATAAAACTGTTATTGCGTGCTGGAAGCGTCGCGCAAGGATCGGCTTAACGCTGCCTGGACTGGCGCAGTTCCCAGATCATTTAGTCTGCCGCTTTCCGCTGCGACAATCTGCATATTCTCGTTCCTCGGTGCCCATACGTTGGGATCGGTTGGACCGAAAAGCAGGATGCAACTTGCGCCTGCAGCCGCGGCCAGGTGCGAGATTCCGCTGTCGTGCCCGATGAAGATTGAGTGCTCAAGCACTCCGACCAGATGAGGCAGCGTCAAATTTTTTGCGAAACGGATATCCTGGTTCTTCCAAGTGTGCTCCAAATGGGCGCTCTGCGCTTCGTCTGCCTCGCCTGAAATGACGATCAGAGAAGGGCGCTTTTCGACATGGCAATATTCTCTTGAGAATAACTCGATCCAATTTTGCAGCGGCCAGTTCTTTTCCTTGCTGCCACTTCCAGGATAAATGGCGATGATCGGTTGCGATCGAGTCTGACGGAACTCGCGGCCGAACTGACGATCTTCTTCGGAGGGGAAAATTTTTTCAGTCAGATCGGCAACTCGAATGCCGAGTTCTTCGATGGGTCGCGCGAGCTGCCTCGCCGCATGGCCGCCGGTTGCGACAATCTTGGCGGGCCCGCAAAGCAGCTTTTTAACGCCACAGCGGCGGAGGTTGTTTTCAAAGATCTGGTCCGGGTCATACAGATAGCTGATGATCAAATCGAAACTCGCGAAATAGTCTGCTAATTCTGCTGATATCTCTGAATTCTTTGCGAAGAAGCTGGAGAGAGGTCCGTATTCGATTGTTCGAACTGCTTGCGCATAGAACCGATTTTCCGCGAGCGCCGCGATGTGCTTGTAACCAAGAATCTCAATGTGCGCATCTGGGTAGGTGTCACGGAGCGCCTTGAGTGCTGGCAGAGTAAGAATGAAATCGCCGATCGCGCCGCCGCGGATGACCAGAATGCGATCCATGCATCTACTGTAGCGGCGCTCTATGAGCGCCGAAACCGATGATGACGAACTCCCGCATTGTTCGGCGGTCGCAGACCGCCGCTGCAGCTCCTAATACCGCGTGAAGGCGTACGTCAGAATCACACAGCCGTAAATTAGCGTGATGACGTGCAAAAAGCGCCAGCGAAAGACGCTCCGTGTACTCCAATTAATTTGATCTCGCAGCACGTAAGGAATGGCCACCCAGAACAAGCCGGCAAGAATCAGCAAATAGGCAAAGACCGTTAGGAGCAACCGGCTTGGCTCGTAACGCAGAAAGGCTGCGTCGAGCAGCGGTTCCGCAGCGAGCAAACAAAGAATTCCAAGCGCGCGCACTGCCAGGAATTCTCCAACAAAACGCAGCACGAGTCCGTAGCCGATGGGCAGCGCAATGAGCAGGGGACGGCGAAATGAAGAGAATTCGCCCATCTGGATGGTGGCGAGCAGCCAGAACGTCCAGACTAGACAAATGGTTAGGAGGAAAACCCCGGCCACGTGGGACCGGGGAAACTTTTGTGCAACGCTGGCGAGAGTCGGTTTCACCAAACCGGGCACACTGACCAAGACGAGAAATACGCCGGCTATGATCCCGGCAGCTTGTAAAGAGAGATGGTAAATCACTGGCGGCGAAAGTGCGCCACGGCGAATTCGTCCCGCCGTACGGCGGGCGAATTTTCAACTCGCCGTCCGGTGGATGCAACTTGAAAAGTGCCGGGATCATTCAGCAGCGGCGTTCCGTATAAGCTGAATCCATTGGCGCGTTGCACATGTACATCAACAATCTCTCCGATCAGTTTTTCGTTGCCTTCGAACACGACAATCTTGTTTGTGCGTGTTCGGCCCATCAACCGCATTGGATTGGTTTTGCTCGGACCTTCGCAAAGGACTTCAACAGCGCGACCTACCAAACGTTCACCAGAGCGGCGTGTCGATTCGTTGACAACCTCGAGCAAATCCTGATTGCGCTCTTGTTTGACGTGCTCATCGATTTGATCAGGCATTTCCGCGGCGGGCGTCTGGCGGCGCGGCGAATAGCGAAAAACGAACGCGTTATCGAACTGGAGTTCTTCAACCAAATCGCGCGTATGCCTGTAATCGTCGTCGGTTTCGCCCGGAAATCCCACGATGATATCGGTGGTAATCGCGATACCCTCGCGTGCGTCCCGGATGCGGCGAACAAGATCGACATATTTCTCCGCCGTGTAGGCTCGGTGCATGGCTTTAAGAATTCTGTTGGAGCCGGATTGCAACGGCAGATGAACGTGCTCCGCCAGTTTCGGCAGATGCGAAATCGCATCGATCAAGTCATTGCGGAAACCGATGGGGTGAGGAGACGTAAACCGGAGCCGCTCGAGGCCCTCAATTTCATTCACTGCCTCCAGTAATTGCACAAAGGGGCTTTTGCCGTCGCGCTTCGGAAATTCGTGACGGCCATACAGATTTACGATTTGCCCGAGAAACGTGACTTCCTTCACGCCATGCGCGACCAGGTCGCGCACCTCTCGCACGATTTCGGCAATCGACCGACTCCGCTCTGCTCCGCGCGTCTGCGGTACGATGCAAAATGTACAATGCATATTGCATCCCTGCATGATGGAGACAAACGCTGTGGCCTGATTTTGTGCCAATTGTTGGTCGCGAATCGTCGATTGCGACCCTGGTTCGTCCGCAATGTCGACGATCGAAGAACGCAGGTCGTCCATAGCGTGATTCTGGTAGGGCGGGGTCGCCGAGCGCGCCGTTTTCTTCGCCAGCAATTCTTCCACGTAATCTGCAACGCGATGAAATTTCTGCGTTCCGACGACCAGATCGACGTGGGGCAGATTCTCGAGTAGTGATTCGCCTCGCGCCTGGGCCATGCAGCCAAGGAAACCGAAAACCATATGCGGCCGCTCTTTCGCCATCCGCCCCATCATTCCCATTTTGCCAAGCGCCTTTTGGTCAGCCATGTCGCGTACGCTGCATGTATTCAATAGGACGACGTCAGCTTCTCTTTCGTCGGCGACGCGCTCGTAACCCCGTGCGATGAGTGAGTGCGCGACCTGTTCCGAGTCGCGCTCGTTCATCTGGCATCCATAGGTCTTGATGAAAAATTTCGGCATGGAACGGGCGAAAACAATACACGCCCAGAGGACCTTCGCCACGCGCAGAATATCCGCTTTTCATCACCGAGACTTTTCGGATTAAATCTCCTTGATGTCGGCAAAGCAAAACGAGCCTCCAGCAATCGGGATCATCGGCGGCAGCGGCCTGTATCAGATCGAAGAATTGCGCGACACCAGCGAACTCAACGTCGACACGCCATTTGGGCCACCCTCGGACACGCTCGTTGGCGGAAGGATTAGCGGACGCCAGGTGTATTTTTTGCCGCGACACGGCCGAGGCCATCGGATTTTGCCGCACGAAATTAATCACCGGGCCAACATCTATGCGCTTCGCTCGCTAAACGTTCGCTGGATTATCTCGGTGGCGGCGGTGGGTAGTTTGCAGGAAAAATATGCGCCGCGGGATGTGTTGCTGCCGTCGCAGTTTTATGATCGCACGAGCCGACGCAACACTCATACATTCTTTGGGGAGGGCATTGCTGCGCACATCGCGTTTGCCGAGCCGATCAGCACAAATTTGCGGAATCTTTTGGCCGACTCAGCGAGATCCCTGGGTATTACGGTGCATAACGGCGGAACCTACGTGAACATGGATGGCCCTGCTTTTTCCACTCGCGCGGAGTCGGAATTCAATCACCGCAACGGTTTCGACGTGATCGCGATGACGAACCTACCCGAGGCAAAACTTGCCCGCGAAGCGGAGATCGCATTCGCGACGATGGCGATGATAACCGACTACGATTGCTGGAAAGTGGAAGAAGAACCGGTCTCGGCAGAAATCGTACTCAGCCATTTGATGGCGAATGCGGAAACGGCGAGAAAGGTAATCCTGCATGCGATCCCACAAATCCCAAGAGAGCCGGGTTGGCCGGAACATTTCGTCCTGAATACCGCGCTGATCACCGATCGCAAGCTTTGGCCGGAAGCTACCGTCGAAAAGCTGAAACCCATCTTGGGTCGGTTTTTGCCTGGTTAACGTTCTTCTTGGCAGCCCAGCCTTTTGATCGCCTCGCAGAGCGCGCGGATCTGGGCTTCTTCGTGCGCTGCCGTCACGGTAATACGCAATCGCGCGACGCCTTTGGCTACGGTCGGATAGCGGATTGGTGGAACGAGAAATCCGTCATTTTGCAAGGCGGCCGCAAGGGTGAGAGCCGCTTGCTCGCCGCCCACGATCCACGGGAAAATTGCGCTGTTGGCCGCGCGACCTTCTTTGTCTAATTCGGAGCGCGGGAGAAGGTCCTGCATCAGTTTGATTCTGTCCCAGAGCAAAAGCCTGCGCTCCTGTCCCTGCGCCGATGACAGGAAATCGACTGCGGCCAGCGCAGCTGCTGCCATTGCTGGCGGCGGCGCGGTGGAATAAATAAATGAACGGGCGCGATTGATCAGCCATTCAATCAACGTACGCGAGCCGCAGATGTATCCGCCGCTGGCGCCAAGCGCTTTGCTCAGCGTTCCCATCTCGATGTCGACGTCGCGATCCAAATTCTCAGCGGCGGCCAGACCGCGACCGTTTGGGCCAATCACCCCGACGGCGTGCGCTTCATCCAGCATGAACAGCGCCCCGAATATTTTCTTTAATTCAATTAACTCGCGCAATGGCGCGCGATCGCCGTCCATGGAAAACACGGACTCAGTAATGATGAGAACGCGCCTGCCCGGATGTTCACGGCGAGCCCACTCAAGATGACTCTCCAGTTTGCCCACATGATTGTGTGGAAACACGCGAAGAACTGCGCCGCTCAGTTTTGCGCCATCGATCAGCGAGGCGTGACAGAGTTTGTCGAGCACGATGACATCATCCTTGCCGACCAATGCTGGAACCGTTCCAAGTGCCGCGGCGTATCCACTGCTGAAACAAAGGGACGCTTCGGTTCCCTTCCACGCGGCCAGCGCACGTTCCAAACGCAGATGCGGAGATTGCGTTCCGCTGATCAGACGCGATGCCCCGGCGCCGACTCCGAATTCGTCGATCGCTGAAGTCGCTGCCTTGCGCAATCGAGGATCGTTCGCGAGTCCGAGATAATCGTTTGAAGAAAAATTGATCAACCGGCGGCCGCCAATTTCGACTTCCGGTCCTTGGGCGCTGTTAATTTCGCGGAGATGCCGATCCAACGCACGCGACCGCAGCACCTCCAAGGCTTCCCGGAACAGATCCTTCATCACGAGCAATTGAATTGCGACGCTAACCAATTGAGAATCACAAAATGAAGAAGCGTTGCTTTGATCATATCGACCTACGAGTAAAAGACATGGCTGTGGCAAGAAAGTTTTACGGAAAATTCCTGCCCCAGCTTGCATTTGTTCGGGAAAAACCCGGGCGATATTACCATACTTTTTATTCCGCCGGCGGCGATAAACCGTCAGAATTCTTTTGCTTCTCACCGGACAAAAATCACAAGCCCAACCGCACACGCATTGCGTTCTGGGCAGATACGCGCGAACAAGTGGACACGCTCGCAGAGTTGGTTCGCGACGCGGGTGGGCAAGCGCTTGAAGGTCCTGAGGTCTGTTCCGGCTACAGTCCCGGCTACTATGCGTTTTTCTTTGAGGACCCGGACGGCAACAAGCTGGAGATTTGTTGTAGGGAGAGTCCGATCATTGCGAAATGACGAAGTTTCGGCGAACGGTTGAGGAATGAGTAAACCGACGCATGAGCCTGCGATTCTGCAGGAACCGCGTCGCCATCGCTATCTCAGGCTGATCGCGCTCTTCAAAATCGGCAAAGGTGGCCTGTTGCTTCTGCTTGGTGTTTCACTGCTTTTCTTGAACGCGCGGAGTCGCTGGATGGATGCCCTGTCGAACTGGACCGCTGACGAAATCTTGATGGAACACAGCAAGGCAGTGGATTATTTGCTGAATAAACTGCAAGCCGTGCTCGCCGGCGGTACGTTGCGTGCCACTGGTTTTCTGGCGCTTTTTTACACGGCGGTACTTTTTACCGAAGGAATAGGCGTTTTCATGGAGCAACGCTGGGCGGAACTGCTCATGATATTTGCGACTGCGGCCTTGATTCCCCTTGAGGTACGTCACGTTTGGCACCATCCAGGACTCGTAGGGATGCTCATTTTGCTGGTAAATTGTTTCATTGTCTGGTTCCTGTACAGCGTGCTTAAGCGCGACAAAGCTAGAGCGCACATCGCGCACCAGCGCGAACTGGCCGGGACACGTTAGGTAGCCGTCCCATGTATGTTGTAGCCACGAACCCTGTGGGGCGTCTGCATCTTCGTGGAGGCACGTTCAGACGGCGCACAGCGCCGTGGCTACAGCTGTTTGCTAAGGTCGGCGAAGAGATCCAGATATTGTTCGAGGTAACGCGTCAGAAGAAAATTTTCACGAACGGTCTCCCGCGCCTTGTGCCCCATCTCGTCGCGCAGTTCCTTATCGTCGACCAATTGCACGATTCGTTTCGCTGTTTCCTCAATTGACGAGACGAGGAAGCCATTGACGCCGTCTTCGATCTGGTAGCGAATCCCCCCGACGTTTCCGCCAATCACCGGAGTGCCTTTCCACATCGCTTCGGCCACCGTCAGCCCAAAACCTTCACGCAGTGATTTTTGCAGGACAACCGCTGCCCGCGTTTGCAGCGCATTCACCAGGGCGGTGTCGTCGCCACTGGTTAGAATCAGTATCCTCTCGTCCTGGCAGGCGCAGAGCGAGCGGAAAATTTCTTCGCCTTCTGGGTCATCAGTTGCAAAATTGCCGAGCAACACCAGCCGGGCATCGATTTGTTTGCGGGCCAGCTTGAACGCTTTCACGACTCCCTTGGGATCTTTCCACGGGTCGAAGCGCGAAACCTGGACGACGAGCGGTAAATCGACGGGAATCTCGTAGTGCGCCAGACGCTCGTCGATTTCTCGATCGTTCAATCGACGGTTTTTGATCGTGAACGGATTGATCGCCGGCATGAACACGCGCTGTGGCGGCCTTATCTGTTGCTTGTATTCAGGGCAGCTTACAATTACCTCGTCGTATCTATCGATCCACCGCCGCAGGTATTTCCAAACTTCCGCTTCTGGTCGGGAAAGATCGAGGTGACAACGCCAGACCCACGGGCATTTCTTTTCGTAATGCTCGATCAACGGGAGCGGCTGCGGATCGTGAACAATGATGAAGTCGTGATCCAGAAAGTTGCGGAGACTATTTTCGTAAATCACTTGCTCGAAGATTTCTTTTTTGATGCTGGACAGATCGATCTTTCCGCCTTGGAGGGCGTTGTGCATTTTCTTTGTGATCGAGAAAAAGTCCGGTCTGCCCTGAATCACCCGCCATTCGGTGCGCAGTCCGAGGCTGTTCATGAGCAAAGTGAGCGAAGAAATCATCTCTGCCACACCACCGCCGTAGTAGGTGGAATTGAAGTTTGCGACGCGCAGACTTTTGAGTTTGGCCGCCTTGTCGCCAATTCGCTCTACGACTTCTCTTCCAACAAGCGGCTCGTAATCTTCGATCTGAGTGACGTGATACGGAGCCATTTTATGAATGATTCGTTTATCAGCGGCGACACGCTCGCAGAAAGCCCGAGCAGCGATTTAGTTTTGCGTCGCGTATCGCGGGCGCGCTCCTGGCAATGAAGACACCGAAGATAGACGATAAGTTGAGGCTGCTGGCGGAGTTCGGGGAAACCGACGCGATTTGCGTCGAGGTCCTCAAAAATCCAGCTACCGAGGAGGGAATCTTGCTTAAGGTAATGACGCGCGGCCGATTCGAACAAGGCCAGCAAGTCTGGATAGTCGGTCGCGATGGATCGAAAGTTGGCGCTACGGTTGAAAACGTTCTTACGCAAACCGTTGACAGGGAAGTAACGCTCTCGACGGTCCTTCCGGCGTAGATCCAAGGAGGGGCGGTTTCCAATCCGCCCCTTCTGGGACGGCGGACTAGAGACCGCCGCTCCTTGTGTTTGATGTTCCTTTTCGCCGCGACTTTTTACTTGATCGCAGGGTAAGACCTAACGATAACGGGGCTTCACTGAGCACAATTAGCGCAAGTACGGAGAGAGGAGCAGTCGCGTTTACCACCACACACTGGAGCGTGGTGCTGGAGGCACAAGGTGAATCATCAGCCGCACAGGAGGCGCTGGAAAATCTTTGCCGCACCTATTGGCGGCCTATTTATGGCTTCGTTAGGCGACAGGGTACTAAACCAGAAGAGGCGAAAGATCTCACCCAGGGGTTTTTCGCGCTGATTTTAGAGCGCAAAGATTTCCAATCCGTGCGCCAGGAAAAGGGCCGCTTGCGTTCTTTTCTTCTGGCGTCGCTCAAGCATTTCATGGCGAACGAGCGCCGTGATGCCGCGACGGTCAAACGTGGCGGCGGCCGGACGCTGATTCCGCTCGACGATGTCGAATCATACGATTCCGCCGAGTTCGATCGCAGCGAAATGCTGAGCGCCGATCTGCTTTATGATCGCCGCTGGGCGTTCACTGTACTCGATCGGGTGTTCGCGCGCTTGCGCGAGGAATCTCAGGGATCGGCTAACGCGCCGCTGCTGGAGCGGTTGAACACATTGCTGTCTGACGAACCAGATCGACCGTCACAAGCGGACGTTGCGCGTGAGTTTGGCATGACCGAGAACGCCGTCAAACAAGCCTTCCATCGACTGCGACAGCGTTACCGACAACTGTTGCGCGAGGAAGTCGCGCACACGGTGGCAACGCCGGCCGAGATTGAAGACGAACTGCGCCATCTGATAGCCGCGTTGCGCTCGTAACCTTTTGGGAATTTCCGTGCATTACCTGAGTGAAAGGAATGGCCGCGCGATGAGAATCACCACTGGTAAAAGATTTTGTCGCAGATGCGGAGCAGCCATTCCACCCGATTCCCCACAGCACTGCTGCGGCGCCTGTCTGCTGGAGACGGGTCTCGGCCCAGTCGAAGCTGTAGCCGGGGTCGATGACCCCGGCCGTCCCATACCGATGTTGATGGACTTTGGCGATTACGAATTGCTCGAGCAAATTGGCCGTGGCGGACAAGGCGTAGTATTTCGAGCACGCCAGAAGAGCCTCAATCGCATCGTCGCGCTCAAAGTTATCGGGTTAGGCCATTGGGCCACCGAAGCACACCTGAAACGTTTCCGTCTCGAGGCGGAAGCGGCAGCCAGGTTAGAGCATCCCGGTATCGTTCCAATTCACGAAGTCGGCGAGCGTGATGGCTCATGCTATTTCAGCATGAAATTCGTCGAAGGCGGCCAACTCGATGAAGTGGCCAGGCGCGAGCCGATGCCGATTCGGCGCGCGGTGGAATTAATCGCAAAGGTCGCACGCACTCTTCATTACGCGCATGAGCACGGTATTCTGCATCGAGACATCAAACCGGGAAATATTCTGCTCGATGCAAAAGGCGAACCGCACCTGACCGATTTTGGCCTTGCTCGATTGGTCGAGTCCGAGAGCACCGTCACGCGCACGATGGAAGTTTTGGGCACGCCCAGTTACATGGCGCCAGAGCAAGCAGTGGGAAACAACGCGGCTGTAAGCAGCGCCACAGATGTCTATGGGCTTGGCGCAGTACTTTACCAATTGCTGACAGGTCAGCCGCCTTTTGCCGGTGGAACAACCTACGAGACGATCAAATTGTTGCTGGATACTGAGCCGCGGCAACCGCGCCAATTGAATCCGAAAATAGATCGCGATCTCAGCACGATTTGCCTCAAGTGTCTGGAAAAGGACCCGAAGCGGCGTTACCCATCCGCAGTCGCGCTGGCTGAAGATCTCGAACGTTGGCTAAAACATGAACCGATTCAGGCGCGCCGCACTGGCATTTTCGCGCGAGGAAAGAAATGGGTGCGACGCAATCCAACCAGCGCACTACTTGCAGCGTCCCTGATCGGACTCGCGGCAGGTGGAGCCTGGATCGTTTTGAAAAGTGAATTTATCCGTCATCCGGTAACAAACGGAGTCGCGGTCTTGCCATTTGAAAATTTAAGCGAGCAGAAGGAAAGCGGGGCATTCGTCGATGGCGTGCAGGACGACATTTTGACCAAGCTGGCGAAGATTGCCGGCCTGAAAGTCATCAGCCGGACGAGTGTGATGGATTACCGCGGCAAACGGAATGTGCGCCAGATCGGTAACAAGCTGCGGGTATCTCACGTTCTGGAGGGCAGCGTCCGCAGGACCGGCACGCATCTTCATCTGAACGCGCAGTTGATCGACACGCGGACCGATACCCACGTCTGGGTGGAACAATACGACCGCGATTTGAATGACCTGTTCGCAATCCAAAGCGAGATCGCGCAAAAAGTCGCCGCGCAGCTTCATGTCAAAATTACACCCGCTGAGAAACAGGCCATTCAGCGCAAGCCGACTGGGGATCTCGTTGCTTTCGATCTTTATTCGCGCGCCAATGATATTCTTTCGGGGAAAAACAGCCGACCACAGGATTTCGCGCAGGCTGTCGATTTGCTGAACCGGGCTGTCGCGCGCGACCCATCGTTTCTGGAGGCGTATTGCCAACTGGCTTTCGTTCATGATCAGCTTTATTTCGACGGGATCGACCGTACCCCGGCCCGATTGGCCATGGCGAAGGACGCGATCGATTCCGCTTTTCGTCTGAAACCGGATTCGGGCGAGGCGCACCTTGCGCGAGCGGTGCACCTTTATCGAGGCTACCTCGATTATGACGGCGCGCTGGCCGAACTGGAAATTGCCCGCCAGACGCTCCCCAATCATGCGCGAATATTCCAACTGATGGGTGCCATCCAGAGACGGCAAGGGCACTGGGAAGCGTCCAGGCGAAATCTCGAGCGCGCTGCTGAGCTCGACCCCCGCGACACAGACACGCTCGAGGTGCTTTCGTCCGATTACGCGCGGTTTCGCCGCTATGCGGAAGCAAAGACCTTGCTAGCCCGCGCAGTAGCTGTCGCCGAACCCGACAACATCTCTATGAAACTAGCTCTTCCGGAGTGGGAACTGGATGTCAACGCTGATACTCGCCCATTGCGTCAGGCAATCGATTCGCTTCGGACGACAAATCCCGCTGTTGGAACATCACATATCGCTACGAGTTGGCTCACGTGCGCATTGGCCGAACGTGATGGAGTTGCCGCCACACGAGCCTTGAGCGCGCTGAATGAAAATGGAATTTTCTTATGCGATCAGGTTCAATTCAATCGTCGTTTTGTCGAAGGCCTCATCGCGCGCATGACAAACGACGAGCGCAGAGCACAGCTGGCCTTTGTCGCTGCACGCGCAGAGCAGGAGAAAATCGTGGAGGCGCAACCGGATTTTGGTCCGGCTTGGTGCGTGCTGGGTATGATCGACGCTGGCCTCGGCCGGAAAGAGGAAGCGTTGCGCGAAGGCCGTCGCGCACTTGAGCTTCTTCCGGCGGAGAAAGAAGCACTCGTCGGCCGGTACCTCGTCAGATACTTTGCAGTGATTGCAGCGTGGGTTGGAGAGAAAGATCTCGCCTGCGAACAGCTTGCTGTCGTCGTCCGGCCGCCTAGCAACGTCAGTTATGGCGAATTGAAACTGATGCCGTGGTGGGATCCGTTGCGCGGCGATCCGCGCTTCGAAAAAATCGTCGCCTCCCTCGCGCCAAAATAATTCTCGGGTAGCAGGCGTGCCGCCCGCAATTTCTCTAAAGCAGCCGACACGGCTGCCTCTACAGTCATCCAGTCGACGCGGTGTGCTGAGCCCAGCCGAAGGGGCGGCTCGCCGAAACAATCTTTGTAACAGAAGGCAACAAAGAGAACAAGACTGTCTTTCACTCGTGGGGAACCAAACAGAGTCTCCCCTGTCTTTCCTTTCCGTCGGTTTGAAAAAGTTCCGACATTTCGTCGTAACCTCGTGCTGGTTTCCGTTCTGTACATCGGTGAACGGCCAGAAATGATTTTCTCACAACGAGAAGTCACGGAAGGCCAAAACAATGAAAGAAAATAACACTTATGAAAACAAAATTACTTAAGAGCATAACAAGCTGTTCACTCTTGACGTGCGCGTTGGTCAGCCTGGTCGCTGCAATGGCGGTGGGCACGTCCGATACCGCGCGGGCGGCGCTCGGTCCGCAACCCTGCGGCGTGTACATGCTGAGGGGTTCCTATCTATTCGCCACGCACGGGTGGAACATCGTCGGCGGTGTTGCGCAACCAAAAGCCATCGTAGAAGGGATCGATTTCAACGGAGATGGCACGCTTGTCAGCCCGTTCGCCACGGTCAGCATTAATGGCACGATTATCCATTCCAGCGGATCGCTAGGAACCTATGTGGTCAACGCAGACTGCACGGGAACGCTCACGTTCACCGGAGGTGCAAGCTTTGACATATTTGTCCAGCCAAGCGGCCAGCAGCTTTGGATGATCCAGACCGGTCCAGGCTCACCAGTGTTTGAGGGAACAGTAACACGCGTGCCGTAGTAAAAGCTTTTCGGCTGTTGCGACGACATTCGACCTGTGACTGATCAGGGGGTTGGCGCGTTCCATCCGCGCCAAACCCGTTTACGACAAACAAACATAGTTGTAGCCGCGTTGGCTGACCGCGGCTGCCGGAGTTAGCGACTCCAGCTACAAATCGCCGCTTTTCAAGATAGTCGCGCCAGCCTGTTTCATTTCCTCAAGCGCTCGTTCGATGTCGCCAATCTCAAGCTCAATTCCGCGGCAGCCATCGAGGATGACGTGCGTGTTTAGTCCGAGGTGCCGAGCATCCAGCACGCTGTATTTGACGCAGTAGTCCAATGCCAGGCCCATAAGGTAGATGTCCTTGATCGATCGCTTCTTCAAATAATCAGCAAGCCCGGTATGCCGTCGATGGGCATTGTCGAAAAACGTGCTGTAACTATCAATGTTTCGCTCGACGCCCTTGTGGAAAACGTGAGCGATTCGGCTCGTGTCGAATGCGGGCGCAAACTCGGCGCCGTACGTGTTTTGAACGCAATGCACCGGCCATAGGATTTGTCCAATGCCGTCGAGAATAATGCGATCGCCAGGCTTTTTGCGCGGATGATTTGCGGCGAAACTGCCGTGATCGGGCGGATGCCAATCCTGCGTGGCAAGAACCAGCTCGAACCGTCGCTGCAATTCGTTCGCAAGCGGGATGACTTCGTCGCCATGCGGCACAGGTAATGCACCTCCGGGCAGGAAATCATTCTGAAGATCGACGATGATTAGGGCCTTCATGTCTGAAGTTATCTCGAAATCGAGGCGATTGTAGGGCGTCTGTGTCAGACGCCGCTTCGAGCAATCGGCGTTTCACAGAAACGCCCTACAATTCCTTCGCGCGCGAGATCAATGTGGATCGTAACTCGTGTAATGATTTTTCGAGGCCGACCGGATAACCGGGCGGATTATCCAAGCTCGCAATTTCTGGCGGCAGACGGCTGAGTTGGTGGCGGGTGCACTCGCGCGAGGCGGCAAGATCGGGCACTTGATAGATCAGCTCACCTTTGCGGAAGATGGGGACGAGCAAGTCGCTGTATTCCATGTTGGCAGGAATCTCCGTCTCTTGCTCGGTTTGAAGATCTACAATTACACAGGGTTTGCTTACCCGATGATCGATTTCGTAAATCGCATCCGCGATGAATCTGCCGTCTGGCTGCTGAAACCGTCGAACCTGCAATAAGCCCGGGCATGAAGTCTTGGCAGCTTCATCGGAAAGTTTGATGCGATATTGCCATTGACCGCCCGCCTGCGCCGAGGCTTCGGCGGGCAGGCCGGGGCGCCGCACGGCGCCGAGCTTATAAATGCCGCCCAGAGCAGCGTCCGGCTGGCCGGTAGTAAGCTTTGTTCCCACGCCCCACATGTCGATCTTCGCGCCCTGCCGTTTCATGTCCGCGATGACGTGTTCGTCCAGATCACCCGAGCAGACGATCTTTGCGTTTGTGTAGCCGGCCTGATCTAGCATTCGCCGCGTTTCGATGCTCAATGCAACGCGATCTCCAGAATCCAGCCGAACTCCAATCATTTCGTGGCCATTCTTGCGCAACCCTCTGGCTACCTCGATCGCATGGCGAACGCCCTCGAGTGAGTTGTAGGTGTCCACCAGAAAAACGCAATTGTTCGGCATCGCGCTGGCATATGTCTCGAATGCTTCTCGCTCGCTTTCGAAAAACATGATCCAACTGTGCGCCTGCGTCCCGCTCACTGGGATTCCGAACCGCTGGCCGGCTTGCAAATTCGACGTACCCGCGCAGCCGCCGACACAAGCCGCTCGTGCAGCGGTCAAACCGCCATCAACTCCCTGTGCGCGGCGTAAACCAAATTCGATAACAGGATCATTCTCCGCGGCCAGACATACCCGCGCCGCTTTTGTGGCGATGAGACTTTCGAAATTCAGAATGTTAAGCAAGGCCGTCTCCAGGAGCTGACATTCGATTATCGGACCCCTCACTCGAATCAGCGGCTCATTCGGGAAAACCAGCGTGCCCTCGGGAATTGCATCGATCTCACAGCTCAATCGCAAACTGTGCAAGTATTCAAGAAACCCGTTGCTGAATAGTGGTTTGCCATCGTTCCCGCGTTGAGACGCGAGATACTCAATTTCCGTTTGGTCGAATTGGAATGCCCGCAAGAAATCGATCGCTGTCGCAAGCCCGCAGGCAACGGTGAATTCACCGCCAAACGGGTTCTCCCTAAAGGTGACGTGGAATGCTGCCTCGTACTCCTGCACTCCGACATTCCAATAGCCACATGCCATGGTGACCTCATAAAGGTCGGTGGTTAGGGCAGAGAAACTGCGTGCTAGAGGCTTCATTGACCGTCTAACAATCTAGACACCCCTCGTGGGTTCGCGAGTGCTTGGGTAACACACGCGTCTCGCGCGCGTTGGTTTCGGCGACACGCCGAAACAGCTTTCGTGTCAGTTTCGATAGCGAAGATGACTCGAACGCACAAGGAAAGCGTGCGATCGCAAGGACGCGCTCGCCAACACGCGAGACGCGTGCGCTACCCAGAGAGACGACCACTGGGACTGTGCATAACGTTTCCCAGATGAGTGGCAATGAAGCGAAGATCAACACAGCCTGAACGCAGTTTTCCGTTCCTGAGAGTCAATGAGCGGGAAGGCAAACCGCGGAAGCGTGGTCTGACAGAAATTCGCGGCCCGTACTATTCAGTCATCGGCCGGCGTTACCTGGAGGATTTGTTCGAAACGATGAGTGCCTACGTCGATTCGCTCAAGTTTGCCGGCGGCTCGTTCACTCTAATGCCAGAACGGGCAGTGCGAGACATCATCGAGCTTTGCCATAAACATGATGTGCTTGTTTCAACCGGTGGTTTCATTGAACGCGTTCTCGTGCAAGGCAACGACGCTGTACGGAGGTATGTCGCCGAATGCAAAAAGCTCGGATTCGATACAATCGAGATCTCGGCTGGGTTCATCTCGATCCCGACGGATGATTGGCTTCGATTGATCGAATTGGTGCGCAAATCGGGATTGAAAGCGAAACCGGAAGTTGGAATCCAATTTGGGGCCGGTGGCGCGACAGCGGCTGGGGAACTAAAAGCCGAAGGCACGCGCGATCCAAACTGGGCGATCGCGCAGGCAAAACGATTTCTGGATGCCGGCGCTGACATCATCATGATCGAAAGCGAAGGCATCACTGAAAATGTCGATCCATGGCGCACAGATGTTCCCGGGAAATTCATCGATCAGCTAGGAATGGAAAAGCTAATGTTTGAAGCTGCCGATCCCGATGTGTTTGCGTGGTACATCAAAAATTATGGCGTCGATGTGAACCTGTTTGTCGATCACAGTCAGATTGTGCAATTGGAATGCCTTCGATCCGGCATTTGGGGAACGAAAAGTCTGTGGGGAAGGGTTGTGACGTATAAGGGCAAATGACGAAGCACGAATGACGAATGACGAAACAAGCAGGAATGCTCAAATGACGAAACACACGCGAGCAACCCGTTTGGTCATTCGGATTTTGTCATTCCTTCGTCATTCGTCATTTCACTGCGAGATGCGCGACGAACCAGTCACTCGCGAGTTGTGCGACTTTTTCCAGCGCACCCGGTTCTTCAAAAAGATGTGTCGCGCCTGGAATAATCTCCAGCTTTACTTCGCAGCGCATCCGATCACGCGCCTGCTCGTTTAATTCGATGACGATGTCGTCGTTGCCGCCAACAATGAGCAGAGTCGGTGCCTGCACTTTTGGCAAAGCGTCATCCGCCAGATCGGGCCGTCCCCCGCGCGATACAACGGCGCCTGCGTCCTGCGGAGCATCGACCGCCGCCACCAGCGCCGCCGCGCCGCCTGTGCTGGAGCCGAAATAGCCAGACCGCAAATTGCTCGTTTGCTCTTGCTGCTTTGCCCACTTTGTCGCATGGACGAGGCGCTCGGCCAGCAAGCGGATATTGAACCGATGCTCTCCAGTCCGCATGTCGATCGCTTCTTCCTCTGGCGTGAGCAAATCGAAGAGCAACGTCGCGAGTCCGGCTTCGTTCAGTGTGCGCGCCACAAATTGATTCCGCGGACTGTGACGACTGCTCCCGCTGCCATGGGCAAAAAGAACGAGGGCGTTCGCGTCTTTAGGAATATTTAAATTTCCGGAGAGAACTGCGCGGCCGGCGTGAATTTGCACTTCGCTCATCTCTTACGCGTGCTTTGGGCCATCCGACTTTCTCAGGATACCCGCGAGGCGCGGCCAAGCAACTCGCGCACGTCTTCATCGGTTGTCTGCGAGAAATCGTCGTAATATTGGCCGACAGCCTGAAAGAATTCAGGAGTGCTGAGGCAGATTGTTTCGTCGGCTTGTTCTTCGATCTCGTGGCAGGTGTCCGGCGGACCAACCGGCACTGCCACGACAATTTTCGCGGCCCCACGCTGTCGCAGCGCCTTTACCGCGGCGCGCATCGTGGCGCCCGTTGCTAATCCATCATCCACCAAAATGATAATCCGATCGCGCAGTTCCGGCGCTGGACGTCCCTCGCGATAGATTTCTTCGCGCCGCTCCAGTTCTGCGGTCTCTCGCACGGTAACGGCCTCGATTGCCTGGTCCGCGTGCGGTATCGCACGCACGACATCTTCATTCAAAACGCGCACCCCGCCCGAAGCGATTGCACCGGCAGCCAATTCCTCGAAACCAGGGACACCGAGTTTGCGCACAATAAAAACGTCGAGTGGGGCGCGCAGGCGCTTTGCAACTTCATTGGCAACGGGCACACCGCCGCGGGGCAAGCCGAGCACGATCACGTCATCGCGATCTGCGTATTTCTCCAGCTTTTCCGCGAGTTGCCGCCCTGCTTCGATTCGATTTGGAAAAGCTCGGTCCATGCGGCTAATCGCGCCGCCTTAAGCTGTCAAAGCGAGCGATTGAAATAACGACTGCATCCTATGGGGAAAAACTATGCATCACATCTCCTTTTAATTCGCTTTCCGAACTTCTATCGCGTGTTCTCAAATCCAGCTTTGCATTCAGCCGCTCGCGACCCTGTTAGATCGCGCCCACTCTTTTGTGTCTCCACCCACTTCAGGTGCCCTTCGCCGGGTTCCTGTCTGGATAGGGAGGGACCGGAGGCAGGTCGTATCGTTTGGTCTTCAACTCCTCTTGAATCTCCTGGATTGCTCGATCGAGCTGCTGGTCTTCCCCTTTGAATTCTTTCCCGGGATCGTTATCGACTACGATGTCGGGATCGACGCCGTGGCCTTCGACGATCCATTGTTTGCCGTCTTTTGAGTACGGAGCGAATTCCGGTTTGAAGAATTGTCCGCCGTCGGCAAGCGGCAGCGATTCGCGAATACCAATAACACCGCCCCACGTGCGTTTCCCGATCAGCTTGCCGAGCCCGAGCATCTTAAAGCGATACGGAAAAATATCGCCATCGGATGCGGAGAATTCGTTGGTCAACGTGACCATCGGACCGACAAACGTTTGCGGCGGGTCGGTCTGAGGCATGCCGTTCCGCGCCATCCCGACCATCACCAGCGCGCGCCGCAACCGCTCGATCACCAGGGGTGAGACAAAGCCGCCGCCATTGCCGCGAACATCGACAATGAGCGCGTGTTTGCGGATTTGCGGGAAATAAAACTTGGTGAACTGGTTCAAGCCGGGCTGGCCCATGTCTGGGATATGCAGGTAACCGACTTCGCCGCCGGTTTTCTTGTTTACGTAATCGATGTTCTTTTGCACCCAATCAAGGTAGTAAAGCGGCGCTTCATTGTCAGTGGGCACAACAGTCACGTCGCGTGCGCCGGCATCAGTCGGCTTGGAATTCACGCGCAGGATCACTTGTTTGTCTGCGGTGCCAATGAGTGCGTCGTAAAGATTGGGCAATGTGGAGACCGGGGTGTTGTTGACCGCCAGAATGTAATCGCCCGGTTTCACGTCCACGCCAACATCTGTGAGTGGCGAGCGGGTTTGCTTATCCCAATTTTCGCCTGGCAAAATGCGTTCGATGCGATAAGCGCGCGTGGCCGGGTCACGCGAAAACTCGGCACCGAGCAGGCCAAGCTTGACGCGTGGAGTATCGGGGCGCTCACCGCCGCCAACGTAGGTATGGCCGTTGTTCAACTCGCCAATGAGCTCGCCTAATAAGTAGGTCAGATCATTCCGATGATTCACGAACGGGAGCAATGCAGCGTATTTGTCTCGCATTGCCTTCCAATCGACGCCGTTCATCGTGGGTGAAAAGAAGAAATCGCGCATTTGCCGCCAGCATTCGAAGTAGATTTGGTTCCACTCGGCATGTCGATCCAACTGCGTATCGAGACTCTGGATCTTGTGCTCGTGATCCTTGGTCTCGAGCTTGTCCTTTGGCACATCGATGATGGCGTAATCTTTTTTCATCTTCACCAGCATCTTTTTGCCGTCGAACGTGATTTGATAATTGTTCACGTCGCCCAGGACGGTCTCCTTGCGATCGTCCACGTTGTAAACGCAAAGGTGCGATTTCCTGTCTCTTTCGGGGAATCCTTCGTTGTCATCTTCACCGATGTCATCAGCCGCTGTGCGGCGTAGGTAAAAGATCCGCCCGTCATCCAGCATTCGGATGTTGCGATAATTTCCCGGTGTAATTTCCAGGCCAAGGATCCGGTTCTGGATTCCATCGGTATCCACTTTCACAACAACCGGCTTTTTTGGCTTTTCTTCCGGCTTCTTCCCACTAGGTGTTTGTTCCGGCTTTTTCTCTTCGGCTTGCTTTGCCTTTTCCTTTTGTCGTTTTTCTTCAGCCTTGCCGACTTCATCGCTCTTCGGGGCGAGTGGGTTGGCGGTTTCTTTGGCAAGTGTGACGAGATAAACCCGCTGCATGTCGCGATACACGTTCGCAAATTCCTGGTCGCCAAACGTCGGTTTGAAATCGCGGGCCGAGCTGAACAGCACATATTTTCCATCGTCGCTGAAGACTGCCTCGCCAGAGCCGTACCAACTATCAGTGACAACGGTCTGCTGTTTGTTGCCGAGCGAGTAAAGGTAGACACGAGGCATGTCGTTCTCTTCCGGGCGCGCCCAGATGATCCACTGACTATCCGGCGACCAGTTGTAACCTTGGATCTCGCCGTATTTGTCTTGATCGACCAGCGCGACTGCTTTGGTTGCAACATCGACATAACGCAATCGTTGGAGCCGATCGCTCCAGAGCAGCTTCTTGCTGTCGGGCGACCATTTCGGTGCATAGTAATAGGTGTCGGCGCCGCTCGTGATTTGTTGCGGTTCGCCTTTGCCATCTTGTGAGCGGACGTAAAGTTCGTTCTCGCCTGTCACATCCGAGTTATAGGCGATCCATTTTCCGTCCGGTGACCAAACCGCGTCGCGCTCATGCGCGCCCGAAGTCTTCGTCAGGTTACGAGGCGTTCCGTTCTTTGCCGGCACGGAAAAAAGGTCGCCGCGCGCGACTGTGATAGAGCGCTCGCCATCCGGCGCAAGGTTCACCGTTTCGATATGTTTGGCTGCATCCACAAGCGCGGAGCGGCCGATCGCAAAATCTTCCTTGATCTCGATAGGCACCGGTGTCGCCTGACCGCTCGCGAGATCGTAGCGCCAGATGTATCCCGCTTGCTCGAACACAATCGAGTCTTTGCCGATCGACGGAAACTTGATGTCGTAGTCTGTAAAGTGGGTGAGTTGCTTGGTTTCCTTCGTCGCAAGGTCGATAACGAACAAATTCATGCGGTTATCGCGGTCGGAGATGAAATAGATCTTGTTGTCCGGTCCCCACATCGGGCAGATGTCTTGCGCGGGGTTGTTCGTCAGATTTTCGGTGGCGCCGGTTTTGAAATCGTAAATCCAAATATCGTCCGCCATTCCACCACGATAATGTTTCCAGGTGCGGAACTCCCGGAACACCTGGTTATAAGCCATCTTGGAATCATCCGGGGAAAACGAAACGAAACCGCCGCGCGGCACCTGCAACTGCCGCGGTATTTCCGCGTCCAGCCCGACGGTAAATAGAGCCCCGATGAAATCGTTGAATGACTTCATACGCGAACGGAAAACGACCAGTGGCTTCGTGTTTTCCCATGCCATCACGAGGTTGTTAGGCCCCATCCGGTCGGAAATGTCGTCCCGACCGAGCGTGGCCGAGGTCGTCAGCCGTTTGGGCACGCCGCCCTCGGCTGGCATCACATAGACCTCCGTGTTGCCGTCATATTGCGAAGTGAAGGCGATCTGTTTCCCATCCGGCGAGAAACGAGGGAACGAGCTGTAGCCTGGACCGCTGGTCAGGCGTCGCGCAATGCCGCCCTCTTTGCCGACTGTATAGATCTCACCAGCGTAGCAAAAGACGATCTGGGTATCGTTCGTTGCTGGAAAACGGAGCAGCCGGGTCGTATCAGGTCCGCCGGAGGACGGATTCGCGGCGGCGAACAATTTCTGCACCGAGAGGGGTGTGATCGAAATCAGACTGATCGCGGTTAAACACAAAAAAACAAACAGCCGAGAGAATATGTTCATAGAAAAAACGTGAAGTGAGGAAACTGCCGTCGAACAAACGGGATGCAACTCCGATTTCATTCAATAGTCGGCATTCCGAAAATCATATAATAGAGACGCCGCTAATTGCCGATCTTGTCTAAATAAAAGTACGACCTTTGGCTCGATGCCTTCTTTAAAACGGAAGGGGTGGGATTCGAACCCACGGTGGCCGCCGGGCGCTTCAAACTCATCTGGCGATTTCGCCGATTCCATTGCCGTCTTTGTGACTCCTAACGCATTGGACTAAAGTCCAATTGACGGCTGTCGGGAGTGCTGGCAAATTTGCCTCCGATTACGTCACCCGACGTTTCAGTGCACTCTTTGGCCGGGCTGAACAAGCCCGTGGGGCTGAACCCTCGCTGAGGCACCGCTTAGCGCGATCTCCAGATCCAATTGGAGCCCCGAGTCGGCCGAGTGAGGCCGCTGTTGAAAGCGCCTCGTGAGGATAGCTCCCGGTTCCGCGCGGAACTGGATTGCACTTAATACAAGTTCAACAATCCAACCTCAACAAAAGAAATGAAAACAAAAACAATGACAACGCTACACTTAAGAAAATCAATTGGCCGGTCCCCTTGCCGGGGCGCTTTCTTTCTCATCCCTCTGGCGATCGCCACTTTTGGTTTAACCCTCATTTTCAACCCAGTAGCTGCTTCAGCTGATCCGGAGGTGTTCGAAGCGTCCGGTGCCACGGCAGCGGATATCCAGACCGCAGTAGACGCCTTCAGGGATTTTTTGGGGCCCAACAATGGAATAGGCGGCACATTTCCCGATGGCCGCCGTGAGATCAACTGGGACGGTGTTCCAGACGCTTTCTCCGCCCCGAACCTGATGCCGGCGAATTTCTTCAACAGCAACTCGCCGCGCGGGGCCGTGTTCTTCACTCTAGGAACAGGGTTTCAGGTGAGCGCCAACAGTGTCAACCCAACAGGCACTCCGGTCAGATTTGGGAATATCCACCCTGTCTATCCCGCGCTCTTTAGCACATTCAGTCCCCAGAGGCTCTTCAGCGCCTTGAATAGCAACATCACGGAAACACTTTTCTTTATACCTGGAACTACACATTCGGCAACGAGCACAGGGTTCGGCGCCGTATTCACCGACGTGAATGTTGACGACAGCACGAAGATCGAATACTTCGATGTCAACGGTAACCTGCTGTTTAGCCAGAACGTGTTGCCCGGACCTAGCAATCGCGGAAGCCTTTCGTTCTTGGGAGTCGGGTTTGACACAGCTAGCGTTTTTTTCGTCCGAATTACGTCTGGCAATCGCATCTTGAGAACACCCAACCGGGATGTCGTCGTCATGGATGACTTTATTTATGGCGAGCCTCAACCTTTGCCATAGGTCGCGTACAGAAGGAATTGTCCATGAAGACGGCCAGCCTCACCAGATGATGCGGGGTAAATTAGCGGCATGGTGCTCTTGAACACCTAAAATGTGATTAAGTCGATAATCTTGTCGGCATATCCAGTCTATTAGGCTGCAAAAGCCGCAACTGTTCAATGAAATTACACACGCGTCTGGGGGGTGGACAAAGGGACCGAGGCGCCTCGCAAGCACGAAACCCCGATTGCCCGGAGACCATTGGAACGCTGTTGCAGGGGTAGCAAACTTATTGAATCACGGCTGCAGAGTTACAGGGGATCAGGGTTGTCGGGTCGCACGACAAGGGAGCCCCACCCCGATGCGAAGCCGATGGGTGCCTTCAGCATCGGCTAGCGCGCCAGAATTAGAAGCGCGCCACCTAACCAGTCGATGCAGCTAACGGCTATCCTCCCGTTCAGAACCGACCGTGAGGGCCATCAGCGTTAATATCAGCCCTTAGGTAGAGATCCTTTTACTGTTTGTCGTACAACGCCGTGCTTTTGAACTTTTTTCCTTGCGGATTGGTTCCGCTGATGGCGACGGTGCGGGTTTTGCCATTGGCCGACACGACAATTCGACCGGTGGCAGTAACCTTTCCATCTTTCTTAACGGTCATTTCCAGCGTGCGGGCACCAATCTTCTTGTACGACCGCGCGTCTGAATTCGGATCGCCGGTGACGGGGTAGTCTTTTCCGTCGAACTTGCCCGTCCACTCCTCGTGCTTGGGCTTGCCGTCCGGGCCGGTGCCATCCACCCTTCCAGGTGCCCATCTCTGCGTTGCCGGCGAAACATCCTGCCGCTGCTACAAAGCATAGCGCCAGAGTCAACACAATCGTTTTTGTTTTCATGTTGCCTCCATTGAGCCAACATTTCCATTTTTGCAATCTATTCTTCGCCCCATCGCAGCAATTTCAGTTAAAAGGCTGCAGAATGGCAAGCTGTCGGGGCGCTCGCCCATGCAACCCGTGAAACCCCAAAAGCGCCGAAGCACAAAACCCCTCTTGCTCGGGAAACCATTGGAACTGTTTTGCCGGGTTGCAGGAGTGTCCGAATTTGCCCGAAAGCGCCAAGTCCTTAGCGTTCCAAGCGATGTCCTCCTAAAAGCACGCTCGAGGATTTTGGGTGGTCGCGCATCGGCGCACGTGTTAGAGTTTACGAGCGGAAGGACCGGGTGAATATCTCCGCGGAATCACGATCGCATTTAGAGCCGAATGCAATTAGCAGTGCAATCGGTTACGCCAAGTTTTTCAGCCGCTCACAAGATGCCGTGATTCGCGTTTACGATAAAGCTGGCAGCGTGATTCCGAAATTGTCCAGCAAATAAAGAGTCGCCGTGAACCCGAAGAACTTCTTCGCTGAGCTGAAGCGGCGCAACGTTTACAAGGTTGCGATCGCCTACGCAGTCGTCGCATGGCTGCTGATGCAGATAGCGACGCAGGTCTTTCCGTTCCTCGAGATTCCAAACTGGGCAATTCGACTGGTGATAATGCTGATTGTAATTGGTTTTCCCATTGCCCTTGTGATCGCGTGGGCGTTTGAGCTAACGCCGGAAGGACTGAAGCGAACGGAGTTTGCGGACGAATTGCCGAAAAAATCGGCGCGTAGTCGCGCGTGGATTTATGTGGTCATCATCGCCGGGGTGATCTCGGTGGGCGTGTTTTTCCTCGGCCGCTACACCGCTGTAAGCAAACAAAGCGAGCCGTCTAACGCGGGCACGCAATGGGCCAGTGCCATTCCCGAAAAATCGATTGCTGTGCTTCCGTTTGAAAATGCGAGCGGCAACCCCGAGACGGAATATCTCTCGGACGGCATCTCCGAGGCCCTGATCAACAGTTTGACGGAGCTGCAGCAGTTAAAGGTGATCGCTCGCAGCACGGCCTTCCGTTACAAAGGCAAGCCGGTCGACCCACAGGTGGTGGGGCGCGAGCTGAAGGTCCGAGCAGTCCTGATGGGACTGGTGCGTCAGACGGGAGAGAGACTCAACGTCCAGGTAGATCTGGTGGATGCTACCACCGGCGCACAGCTTTGGGGCGAGGAGTATGAGCGCAAACTTTCGGACGTGCTTTTGGTAAAGCAAACAATCGCGCGAGAGGTCACGGAGAAGCTAAGGTTGAGGCTAACGGGCGAACAGCAGCAGCGCCTTGTTAAACGCGATACAACAAATCCAGAAGCCTACCAGTTCTATCTGAAAGGTCGTTATTACTGGGAGAAGAGGACTGCGGAGAATCTCAAGAAGGCGATCGATCAGTTCCAACAGGCAGCCGACAAAGACCCGAACTACGCGCTCGCTTATGTTGGACTCGCCGACTGTTACTTGTTACTGGAAGATTACGTTGGCACTCCCGCCAGCGAGACTTATCCGAAAGCCAAAGCCTTCGCGCAGCGTGCTCTCCAGTTCGACAGTTCGCTGGCAGAAGCGCACACATCATTAGCGTACGTCTATAGTAATCTGTGGCAATGGGAACAAGCTGAAGAAGAGTTCAAGCGGGCGATAAAGCTAAATCCGAATTATCCAACAGCACACCACTGGTACTACCTTTATCTCCTTGATTTGGGGCGAATTGACGAGGCAATGGCAGAGATCAAACGTGCGCATGAGCTTGATCCTCTTTCGCTCGTTATCGGTACTACCCTCACGTACGCTTATTTCGTGGAGGGCGACGTGAATTCCTCAATCGCACAAGGCAAGAGAGTCATCGACCTCGATCCGAATTTTCCGAGGGCACATGAATATTTAGGTTTGGCATATCTAAAACAAGGACGTCACTCAGAAGCCATTGCCGAGCTTGAGAAAGCAGTTGAGTTGTCTGGGAGAGAGCCTCTTCGCGATCTCGGATACGGCTACGCGATTTCGGGAGGGCGTGCCGAAGCGCTCGCCGTACTCAGAGAGCTTGAAGGGAAATATGAAAAGCACGAAGCGATCGGCCAAGACCTCGCCGCAGTGTACGCAGGTCTGGGAGAGAAGGATCAAGCTTTTGCCTGGCTGGAAAAGGATTTTCAGGCTCGCAGTGGGCTGTTGGCCAGGATCAGATGGATACCACCCTTCGAGTCCCTCCGCAGCGACCCGCGCTACGCCGACCTCGTCCGACGGATCGGGCTGCAACCGTGAACGTGAAGAACTTTTTCGCCGAACTGAAGCGGCGCAATGTTTACAAAGTTGCGATTGCTTACGGCGTGGTGGCGTGGCTGCTGATGCAGGTCGCGAGTCAGATTTTTCCGTTCTTCGAAATTCCGAATTGGGCTGTGCGTCTTGTGGTGTTGCTGCTCGTTATCGGATTTCCCGTGGCGGTGATTCTTGCCTGGGCGTTTGAACTAACGCCAGAAGGAATCAAGCGCGCAGAAGATGTCGATCTTAGCCCAACGCTTACCCGCAAGACCGGTCGCAAACTTGATTTTTTTATCATCGCCGTCCTGCTGCTCGTCATTGGGATCCTACTTTTCCAACGCCTTCATCCCAATGTTTCGCCGGCAGTTTCTTCATCTCTGGAGAAAAGCATCGCCGTTCTCCCATTCGAAAACCTTAGTGAGGACAAAGCCTTCGCGTTCTTTGCCGATGGTGTGCAGGACGAGATTCTGACTGATCTTGCCAAAATTGCTGACCTTAAAGTCATCAGCCGCACTAGCGTGATGCAGTACAAAGGCGGATCGACACGCAACCTCCCGGAAATTGCGCAGGCGCTAAAGGTGGCGCACGTGCTGGAAGGGAGCGTGCAACGCTCCGCGAACCGTGTCCGAGTAAGCGCGCAGTTAATCGATGCCCGCAATGACACGCATGTCTGGGCCGAAAAATATGACCGCGAATTAGCCGATATCTTTACCATCCAGAGTGAGATTGCCCAAAAAATCGCTAATCAACTTCAAGCCAAACTTTCTCCGACGGAAAAGAGCGCAATGAACGAGCGGCCCACGTCTGACATGGTTGCCTACGATCTCTACCTGCGAGCAAAAGAACTCATTTACGACAGCCTCGTTAACCCGTCTCGCGAGAGGGAAGATGATTTTAAAGCGGTGCAGCTCCTCGACCAGGCGGTAGCGCACGACCCAGCATTTCTCCTCGCTCATTGTCTGCTCGTCTATGTGCACGATGATATATACAATTTTAACTACGATCACACTGAGACGAGGCTGGCGTTAGCCGAAAACAGTGTAAGAGCGGCAGTTCGCCTCCAACCTGATTCGGGCGAGACACATCTCGCGCAAGCGATTCATTTTTATTGGGGCTACTTCAACTACGATCGGGCGCAAGAGGAACTGGCCAAGGCGCAACGCGCACTCCCTAACAACGCGCAGATCTTTAAATTCGTCGGTTTAATCGACCGGCGTCAAGGCCGCTGGGACGAGGCTATCCAGAATCTTAAACGCGCAGTGGACCTGGACCCTCGAAATGTGGACGTTATCAGCGAACTGGGACAGACTTACGACGCACTACGCAGATACGAAGAGGCGCTCGCGATATTCAATCGTGCGCTGGCGTTGGAACCACAGAGCATCAACTTCCGAACCTATCCACCGCAGATGGCGTTCGATGCGGAGGCGAAGACGGCGCCTCTGCGCGCAGTCGTGAACGCGATCGAAGCCGAAGGTCCGTCGTCAGCAGCCGAAGTGGCTCTAGACTCTTCTTTCCAACTCGCTCTTCGCGAACGCGACCCTGCCGCGGCGGCCCGTGCCCTCGCAAACATTCCTAGTGAAGGAGACGTTTATGGCTTCTTCCAATATCCGCACGCTTGGTATGAAGGTTTATTGGCTAAATTGCGACAAGACGCGCCTGGCGCACACTCCGCTTTCACGACCGCACGCGTTGAAACAGAGAAAACCGTCCGCACTCAACCGGGCAATGAGAGAGCGCTGAGCGTGTTGGCCCTTATCGACGCCGAGTTAGGGGAAAAAGAAAAAGTAATCCAGGAAGGCCGCGCCACCTGCAACATGCTTCCACGGTCAAAAGATGCGCGGGATGGCGTGTATCTGATGAATAATCTGGCCCGCATCTACGCACTTACCGGCGAGAAGGATCTCGCCTTGGAGCAGTTGGACTTAGTGAGCAAAATCCATGCGGGCCATCTTATGGCGGGCTACGTCTTGATCCTGAGTGGGACTCACTGCGCGGCGACCCGCGCTTCGAGAAAATCGTCGCCTCCCTCGCGCCAAAAAAAGCTTCGCCCTGAGCAGCCGTGTTCAACGGTCGCAGGAAATCGGTCACGGTCATCGACCCTAAGATTGACACGGCGGTCGCGACGGTCCCGTCGCCTGCGCGATTCCGGTGACGATTATGGTTAATGCAATGAATAAGCGCATACTTAACTCCCTATAAAAGGTAGACATTCGCAGCTTTCTTGTTTCCCATGGGATGCACCGCGCATCCCAATTGGATTCAAAATTTATTCGCGAAGGGACAATGACAGGTCCCAAATGAGAAACACGAGTCTAGATTGAAACGCCCGGAGAGAGAGCTATTACAGCCCGAGCGACTCGACTGTAGGTTCGTCAATCGCTCCGGTTATATTTAATCCCTGGTCGCGCTGGAAGTTTGCAAGGGCCGCTCGTGTTTCAACATCTAACGAGCCTGTTATTGGTCCCGAATAGTATCCTGCGTCTTGCAAGGCCACTTGGACGTTTGTGATAACCTCGTCGGGTAACAGATCACCGTAAGTGTAGATCGGCCCGTCGTAATCGTAGTAGGTCTGCAATGGATCGTAACCCCACGCCGGATACCAATAGCTGCCGTCCAGAAAGTAATATCCGTTATTGATGAAAATGATCGTGTCACAATGATTGTGCCACCACTGGCGATCATGCCATTCGTGCCAATGACGATGGGACGCATCCGAATAGCTAAGGGGATGATTCCTGTTGTGCCATTTTGTTTTCGCCGCGTTTGTTGGTGAGTCGCGCGGGTCTCGCTGAGGTCGCATCGCTGGATCGCGCGTTGTGACGTGCCGTTCAGCGTTTATCGCTGCGAGCGTTCGATTCTCACTTCCGAAGCCACGCCGTTCACGCATTGCCGCCAAGGTGCGCAATTCCCTTTGACGTGTCGGTGGATCAAGCGTGATTGCTTCCTTCTCGCCAAGCCGCGCGCTTCGCTGCGCCCTGATCGCTGCAAAAGTAGGATTCAAAGATCGCGTGACGGGTAAATAGTTCGACCGAACATCGACGGCAGACTGGCCGACTATGCGAGGTGTGTATGAGCTGAACGTTCGCGGGCTGAAACTTGTTGGCCTGGAACTGACGTGCGGTGCGATTGATGTGTTCGCCACCGGCCTAGCAGCTGGGGCG
>WNGK01000207.1_pt1 | contig 75277 bp, 61 predicted proteins | sample 5400601 | NCBI WGS metagenome assembly WNGK01 (sample SAMN13153376, study PRJNA577476) | soil metagenome | isolation source: 60 cm soil or saprolite under Garry oak tree replicate 1 | place: USA:California | collected 2016-06-15
TCGACAGCTTCAGCGGTGACAGCGTATTCGCCAATGTGTTCGCCGATAACTCGGGAAGGGGCTTTTGTCTCGTGGTGGGGACCGCCGACGCCTTTATGACGGCGCGCGTCAACCCGGGAGACGGCCGCGAAACGGCGCAATTCGAGGTCTGCGACAACGATCGTGGCAAACCGCAGAACAGCCGCACGGATGCGATGCGCTGGCGGGCCGCTCCCATTCATTCGGGAGAAACGGGCCCCACCGGGGACACGGGCCTGACGTACTTGACAGGCGGCAACATCGTGGAGCACGGGTCGTGAACGGACCGCACCATCCAAGCGCATTGAGGACTTTAGGAATCCAAGGGACTTTAGGAATCCAAGGAAGGAGTGAAGTGATGAACGGCAAGAGCATGCATTGGGTGCACCGCCTCGCGGCCCTCGGGCTCGTCGTCGGGCTCGTGGCCGGGCTCGCGGCGGCGGGTAGCGCCCAATCGGTGGGCGGCCAAGCGTACAGCACGTACGTCAACACGCCGCTCGGTTCCAGTAGTCAGTCGCCACTGGCGGTGCTGCCGGCCGTTACGGGCACCGACGGCGCCGAAGCAGACGCCGAAGGCAGTGCGCTGAATGTCGTGGGCGCGCTGTCGTCCGATTTCCTCAACAGCATCACGTCGGGCGAAATCGGGACGGCTGAAGCGGGCGCGCAGAGCACGTCGAGCGCCGCGAGCGTGAACATCCTGAACGGGCTGATCACGGCGGATGAAGTGGTCGCCAACGTCATGAGCAGTGCCGGCCAAAGCGGTGCGCTCAGCGACGCCGCCGGGTCGACGTTCACGAACCTCACGGTGGCCGGCCAGTCGCTCTCGGGCGATCAGGCGGTGGCTCCGAATACCAACGTCAGCTTGCCCGGGGTCGGCTATGTCGTGCTGAACGAGCAGATCCCCACCGGTGACGGTGTGACGAGCAGCGGCCTGACGGTGAACATGATCCACGTGTACCTGCAGAGCTTGGTCGGGGGCATTCTGAATCCGATCACCGGCCAGATTCTCGGCGGTACGTTGCAGACGACCGGCGAGATCATCGTTGGGTCGGCGACGAGTTCCGTAGGTCCCTGACGGCGCCACGAGCGGTGCCGTAGGGCTGCCCCACCCACTGGGCGGAGCGGCGGACCGAGCGCTGCTCCCCGCAGCGCTCGGCCCATGTTGCGGGGCCGCGACTCCAGCCGGCGGGCGTGTGGCGCGCGCGTTCTAGTGCGCGCGCCACGAGGTACGGCCGCACGCGTGACGCGCGCGCTGCGCTGCACGGCGGCCACAGCGCGCGTATCTCTCGATTTCACAAGCAGCTCTCGAAGCTCGGTGAATGGCATTTGTCTTGCCTTCCCCCCTCCGCAGCAGTTCGGTGACGACCCTGCTGAGGAGGCGCAGCATGTTCAGACAGATCAAACTCGGGTTCGGGCCGGGGCTCGTGGTCGCCACGTTGCTCGCGTGGGGCTGCGATCGACCCGCGACCCCGGCGAGTCCCAAGCCGTCGTTCTCGGCCGGCGGATCGGGGACCTGCCCCGCCGGCGAGAAGTTCACCGGTGGCGGTCGCATCGACCCGCCGGTTGGTAAGACGACGTTCGGCTTCAACGTGCATGCGCAGGACTGGTGCCGGGATGGGGGCCCGATCAAGGGCGAGCTCCAGACCGTGTACCATCCGACCCAGACCGTCATTCACAGCCTGACGATCGACGACTTCTTCTCGTTCGACGATCCCGGGGGACGGGGCGGGCGGTGCGCTGCGTTCAGCGGAACGGCGCGGGTGAAGGACGGCAATGGGAGCTGGGTGCAGGAACAGTTCGGCGCCATCGCTTGTGACAATGGCGAGCCGGGGTCGAGTCCGGGGGGAGGCCCTGACCGCTATGGCATCTCGCTCGGGGATGGTCGCGAGACCGGCGTGACGGATCTCACGGGCGGCAACATCCAGGCCCACTAAGGAATGTGAAAGGACGGGTCGAACAATGAGACGTTCGAGGATTCGAGCGGTGCAGGTCGTCGCGGCGCTGTCGCTGCTGATCGGCGTCAGGGCGGCTCTCGCTCCGGGCACACCGGCGCAGTCGGTGAGCGGCAAGGCGTACGGCGCCCTCGTACAGGGCCCCGGCGGGACGCAGCAGTCTGCGCTGGCGGTGCTCCCCGCCGTGACCCCGACGGACGGCGCGATGGCGGACGGCGATGCTGACGGCCTGAACGTACCGGGTACGATCAGTACGCAAGCTCTCACGGGCAGCACGTCGGGGTCGCTCGGAGACGCTGCCGCCGCGCAGAGCGTGGCGACGGTGTTCAACGTGAGCCTCCTGAACGGGCTGATCACTGCGAGCAGCCTCACCGCGACGGTGAGCAGTACGAGCAACGGCGTGTCGGCAACGAGCAACGCGCTGGGGTCGACGTTTGGAGACTTGGTGGTGAACGGCGTCGGGATGACGTCGGGCGACGGCGCGATTGCGCCGAACACCCGGATGAACCTGCCCGCCGTCGGTTACGTGGTGCTCAACGAGCAAATCCCCGCGGGAGACGGCGTCCACTCGAGCGGCCTCACCGTGAACCTGATTCACGTGTACCTGCAGAGCCTGACCGGCGGCGGTTGTACGCTGCTGGGCTGTCTGCCCGGTGTGCTGACGACCACGGGCCAAATTATCGTGGGGTCCGCGACCAGCAGCGCTGTGAAGTGATGAAGGGCGCAGAGCGGTGGCCCGGTCCGACAAACGGATCGGGCCGTTTCTGCGCACTGTTTTTGTGCTGGGCGCAACAGGCTGGCGCACCGAACTGTTGCATTCACGCCACACGACACTATCGTTGCGATTTTTAACATGCTGTGGGATTGATAGTTAGGACGCGCCTGCCGGCGCGATACCTTGGCACTAGCCTTGCTGTTGCGCCGCAGCAACATTCCACCAGGCGAGGACCGCCAACCATGGCTACGAAAGGCAAAGACGCCCACGCCCTGCCCCCGCCGCCCGATCCTCAGGCGTTATCCGAGTCCACTGCGGCGCTGCTGCGCGAGCTGGTGGCTCACCTGCGACAGAACCGCACGCAGCTGCGCGAGGAGTGGGCGCGGCGCATCACCCGAGCCCAACTGCTCACGGCGATGACGGAGGAAGAGATCTTCGCCGAAGCGACGTCGGTGTACGACAACTACGTCGAGGCGCTGGAGACGGGAACGTTCGAGGCGCTACAGGCGTACGCGCGCAATCTCTCCGAGCGCATCATCCCGCGAGGCGTCGAGACGCACGAAGTGGTCGGCATCGTGCTGTTGCTGCGTGACGTGCTCGCCCGCTCGCTGTTCGGCAAGTACCACGAAGACTTCGACAAGCTCAACCGCATCCTCGATGCCTACGAGCCGGCGGCAAACCGCATCGCGAATACGGTGGCCGTCGGCTTCGTGCAGGAGCGCGAGCGCATCATCCGGCAGCAGCAGGAGGCCATCCGGGAGCTGTCCACCCCGGTGCTGCAGGTGCGCGAGCGATTGCTGATTCTGCCGATCATCGGCGTCATCGACCCGCAGCGCGCGCGACAGCTCACGGAGCAGCTGCTGCGCGCCATCCGCACCAACCGCGCGAAGGTGGTCGTCATCGACATCACCGGCGTCGCCGCGATGGACTCGAACGTGGCGAACCATCTCGTGCAGACGGTCGAGGCCTCGCGCCTGCTGGGTGCGACGGTCATCGTGACCGGCCTCTCGCCCGAGATCGCGCAGACGCTGGTGACGATCGGCGTCGACCTGAGCGAGATGGCCACGGTGGGCGACCTGCAGGGTGGCATCGAGGAGGCGGAACGGCTGCTCGGCTACAAGGTCGTCCCCCAGGAAGACGTGGCTCCGAAGGCGTGAGTCGACCCCCCACTCCGTCGAGGGAGGGCGTGTGGAAGTCCCGATCCTGAAGCAGGGCCACTACCTGATCGCGTCCATCCAGTCGGCGCTCACGGACGCCGATCTGTCGCAGCTGCGCGAGGCGCTGATCGAGCGCGTCGGACGGTTCCGGGCCCGGGGCGTGATTGTCGACGTGACGGCGCTCGACGTGATGGATTCGTTCGCGGTCCGGACGCTGCGCGACATCGCCCACATGGCACGACTGCGCGGCGCGGAAACCGTGATCGTGGGGATTCAGCCCGAAGTCGCGTTCGCCATGGTGCAGCTCGGCTTGACCCTCAAGGGCGTGTCGACCGCGCTCGATCTCGAGGAGGGTCTGGCCTTCCTCGACCGGCAGGCGCAGCTCCGCATCGAGCGTGGCTCGGGACGCATCGACCGTGGCTGACGAGCTGCTGATCCCGATTGCCGCCGACGTCGACGTCGTCACCGCCCGGCAACGCGGGCGGGATCTCGCGGCCGAGGCGGGGTTCTCGAGCGGGGATCAGACGGTGATTGCTGCCGCCATTTCCGAGATCGCGCGCAACATCCTGAATTACGCCAAACGCGGGGAAGTGGCGCTGAGCATCGTGACCAACGGCGATCGCCAGGGCGTCGTCGTCGTGGCGCGGGATCAGGGGCCGGGGATCCGGGACGTCGCGCGCGCGCTCGAGGACGGCTACTCGACGTCCGGCGGCTTGGGACTGGGGCTCCCCGGTGCGCGGCGCCTGATGGATGACTTCGACGTGAGCTCGACCGTCGGCAAGGGAACCACCGTCACGATGAAAAAATGGCGACGCATGAATGCCTGAGGCGTTCGTGAGCGCGCGGGCGTTGATCGAGTGGGGCGTCGCCTCGCGGGCCCTTCCGGGCGAGGCGCAATCGGGCGACCTGCACTGCGTCAAGCAGGTGGGGACGGGGGTGCTCGTGGCCGTCGTGGACGGGCTCGGCCACGGCGCTGAGGCGGCGACGGCGGCACAGGCCGCGGTGGCCGCGCTCGAGCGGCACGCGACCGAATCGCCGATGCCGCTCTTCGAGCGCTGCCACCGGGCACTTCATGGGACGCGCGGTGTCGTGATGAGCGTAGCGTTGTTCGCCCGACCTGACCGGTCGATGACGTGGCTCGGCGTCGGCAACGTCGAAGGTCTGCTGCTCCGCGGCGACGGTGCGGCGCGCTCGGGCGCCGCCCGGCAAAGTCTGGTCACGCGCGGCGGCATCGTCGGCTCGGAGCTGCCGCGGCTACACCCGGTCGTCCTCCCGGTCGCCCCCGGCGATACGCTCATCTTCGCCACCGACGGCATTCGGGAGGGCTTCGCCGAGGGGCTGGCGCCCGAGGCGACCCCGCAACAGCTCGCCGATGGGATCCTCGCTCGGCACGGCAAGGGCACGGATGATGCGCTCGTGCTCGTCGCCCGGTACCTGGGCGGCGTCGGCCCGAGGGGATGAGTCCACCGATTCGCATGGAGCCCTCGGTCCCGTCCGCAGTGCCGGGTAAGGAGGAATTGGCGCTCTTGCGGATTCTCGTAGTCGCCGGTGAGGGCGCGAGCGCGGGGGGTGTGCTCCAAAATCTGCGGCAATGGGCCGACGACGGTCGGCTCGAGGTCGACACCGCGCCGGATCTGCCGCGCGCGGTGCGGCAGCTCGCCGGCCAGCGTTGGGACGTGGTGCTGGCCGTGCTGGGCGAGCACACGGACGACGACCTGACCTGGTGGGTCGACACGTTGCGGGGGGCGACGGGGAGCCCGCGACTCATCGCGGTCGCGCAGGCCCCGTCGATGGGTCTCGTGCTGCGAGCGGAGAAGTCTGGCGTGCTCGACGTCCTCTCCCTGCCGCTGCGCCGCGAGGAGTTGGTGCGCGCGCTCGAGCGGCTCCGGTCCGTGGCCAGCGAGACCGCGGTCCCGCTCCCGTTCGTCGAGCCGCACGCGGTCGGCCCGTACGCGCTGGTCGGCCAGAGTCCCGCCATGCTGGACGTGTACAAGCTGCTGGCCCGGGTCGCGCGGAGCTCCGCCACGGTGCTCGTCCAGGGGGAGTCCGGGACGGGCAAGGAGGTCGTCGCCCGCGCCATGCACATGAACGGACCGCACGCGTCGGGCGCGTTCGTCGCGGTCAATTGCGCCGCGATCCCCGAGAACCTGCTCGAGAGCGAGTTGTTCGGTCACGAAAAGGGCGCGTTTACGGGCGCCGTGACGCGCAAGATCGGTCGCTTCGAGCAAGCGGGGAGCGGTACCCTGTTCCTCGACGAGATCGCCGACATGAGCCTCGCGCTGCAGGCGAAGATCCTGCGCGCGGTGCAGGAGCGCGAGATCGAGCGGGTGGGGGGCGGCGAGACGATCCCCATCGACGTGCGCCTCATCGCGGCCACCAACCGCGATCTCAAGGAGGCGATCAAGCAGGGGCGCTTCCGCGAAGACCTCTACTATCGCCTCGCGGTCGTCACGATCCGGCTCCCGACGCTCGTGGAGCGGGGAGACGATCTGGTGTTGCTCACCGCCTACTTCGTCCGCCAGTTCGCCGACCGCTACGGCAAACGGATTCACGCGATCTCGGACCGCGCGCTCGAGCTGCTCCGCGCCCACGCCTGGGTGGGCAACGTGCGCGAGCTCCGCAATGTGATCGAGCGGGCGGTCATCGTGGCGACCGACGAGACGCTGCGGGCCGAGCACCTGCCGGACGAGCTGCGGGGCGAGGAGACCACGGTTGCCGACCGGCCCCAGGGCGGCCTCTTAACCCTGGCGGAGGCCGAGGCACGGTACATCGCCCGCGTGCTGGCCCATACGAACGGACAGATCGGCGCGGCCGCGGAGATCCTCGGGATCCATCGGAACACGCTGACGCGGAAGATGAAGGAGTACGGCTTGTGACCGGGCCCCCGCCCGTTCGGGTCGAGAAGGCGCTCGCGCTGATGCCCGAGCTCGAGGCGCTCGCACCCCTGCGGGCGCTGCTCGTCTCCATCGCCCGGCCGGACGAGGCCACGATGTGGTCGAGCTCGGGCCCGTACCTCACGTTGGGGAAACGGGGGGTGCACCCGGACGAGCTGCGACGCCGGATGCCGCAGGCGTTTCACCGCATCATGGAGCACCTGCAGGCGCTCTTCAAGGCGCAGGTGGAGGCGCTCGAAAGCCAGCAGCGTGGCGACGCGCCGGGCGTGGTCGCGGCGCTGCTGCGCGCCGGCCGCCTCGAGGAGGAAGTGGACCGGCACACCCAGGCGCGGGCCTGGTACGAGGTGGCGCTCCGCGTCGCGGAAGCACTCCAGGACCGCCGCCCGGAGGTGGAGGCGCTGCACGCGCTGGGCTACGTGTGCGTCGCGCTGGGCGAGTACGCCGCAGGCGCGCGTCATTTCCAGCGCTCGCTCGCTCTCGCCGAGGCGGAGTTCGATCAAGCGGGGGCGACCGCAGCGTCCGAGGGGCTGGGAGACGTGGCGCTCGCGCAGGGACAATGGGGCGGTGCCCAGGCGTGGTATAGCCGGGGACTGCGACTCGCGGAGGCCGCCGGTGTCGCTCCGCGCGCCGGCCGGTTAGAGCGGCAGCTGGGCGTGCTGGCGCGGAAGCAAGCCGACCTGGCAGCCGCTGGCGACTTCTTCCGGAAGGCGCGGGAGCGCTTCGAAGCCGCCGGCCTGGCGGACGAGATGGCGGGCGTGTTGAACGAGCAGGGACTGCTGGACGCCCAACTGGGCCGCTACACGGCCGCGTCGGCGGCGTACCGAGAAGCGCTGGCCTGGGCGCAACGGGCGCCACGGGACGCGCGACTCGAGCTTTCGATCCGCTTGAACCTGGCGGAGCTGGACCTCGAGGCGGGTCGGCTCCTGGAAGCCGAAGCGGAGCTGCGTCGCGCCGAGCAGGTGGCCATCGGCGGCCACGTGATCCGCCGCCTGGCGCAGATCTACACCCTCATGGGCCGGCTGCGCGGCGCCCAGGGGGACGAGACGGGGTTCGTATTCTTCGAGCAGGCGATCGAGCTCGCCCGCGCCGTGGAGCGGTCGGTGGCCACCGAGGCGCAAGTGTACCACGCGTATGGCTTGTTCCGCAGCCGGCTCGGGCAGCAGGAGGAAGCCCGGGCCTACCTCGAGCGCGCCCGAGAACTCTTCGACTCGCTCGGGGAAGCGGTCGAGCGCGAGCGCGTCGAGGCGGAGCTGCGGGCCCTGTCGGCCTGACCGCCGGCTAGTTGTTGGTCAGCGGGTTCTTTTGCCGGGTGGTGTCGGCCTTGCCAGTCGTCTTCTTTTTCTGCGTGGACGTGTTGGGTTGGGCCCTGGGCTTGGACGCGCTCGCCGCGGTCTTGTTCGATCGCTGCTTGCCGCCACCGCACGCGGCGAGACCGATTAACACCGCAACCGCAGCTGCGGCCGTCAGGACGGTTCTCGACATGGCACCCTCCGAGGGACGGGGTTCGGCTCCAATATAAGACCCGGACGCCTGCCGGGGGGTGCTACGCCCGGTCCCGCGTGAGCGGTCGGGTCAGGCACGTCGGCCCGCCGCCGCCCTTGAGGCAGATCTCTCCCCCCGCGAACTCCCGCACCGCAACGCCGGCGCGCTCGAGCCGGGCGCGCGTCTCGGGGTTCCCGGCGACCATGAGCACGTCGCGCGGCGCGACCGCCAGCACATTGCAGCCCAGCGTCGCGAACTCGGGATCCGGCACCTCGACGAGCGCAATGCCGCGGGCGGTGAGCGCCTCGCGAAACGGCACCGGCAGGAGCGGCGCGTACACGAGGAACAGGTCGCGGTCGATCGGGCTCACCATCGACATGAGGTGAAAGACGTCCTCCGGACCGCGCCAGTGGGGGAGCGGCACGACGACCACTTCGTCCACGCAGTCTCGGACGAGGTCTCGCAACTGCTCGATGCCGGCCTGGTTGGTCCGGTAACCCCGACCCACGGCCAGGGTACGCTCGTCGATCCAGCACACGTCCCCGCCTTCCACGGTCCCGGCGCCGGTGATGCGGCCCCGAATCGGGATCCCAGCGGCACGGAAGGCGGCCTCCTGGGCGGCAGGCTCCGTGCGCCGTTGCGGCTTGCCCATGTTGCAAAGGATGACCCCCCGATTGCAGACAATGGAAACATCGCGCGCGTAGAGCGAGTCGAGGCCCACGGTATCGTCGGGCGGGAGGCGCAGCGTTTCCACGCCGGCGCCCTCGAGCAGCGCGAGGAAGCGCTCATACTCGGGCGTGGCGGCGGTGACGTCCGGGCGGGCGAGGTAGCCCAGGTCGCGCCACTGGCGCTCGACGGCGGCCGCGTCGCCGAACGCGTCGCGCGCGTGCTTCACCGCGACCCGGCGGAGCCTTCCCACGTCCGACTGTCCTCCGACCGTCTGCGGCATCGCTGGCCGTCACGTCCGAGTGGCAGCAAGTTTAGCCCCGTTCTCGCCGGGTGTCATTCCACGAGGAGACCGCCATGAGCGATGGGACGATGGACCGCCGCGCGTTTCTCGAACATGCCACAGTGAGCGGGTCGGTCGCGGCAGTGGGCCCCGTACTCCCCGCGCTGGCGCGCGGGGTGAGTCGACCGACCCCGCGGGTCCCCGCGCCGTTCGAGCTCGAGGAAGCGACCATCGCCGGGCTGCAGGCGGGCCTCGAGTCGGGGAAGTACACCAGCCGGTCGCTGGTGGCGGCCTATCTCCAGCGCATCGAGGAGCTGGATCGGAAGGGACCGGCGTTGCGCGCGGTGCTGGAAGCCAACCCCGACGCGCTCGCGCAGGCCGCCGCGCTCGATGCCGAGCGCAACGCCAAAGGCCAGCGCGGGCCGCTGCACGGCATCCCGGTGCTCGTGAAGGACAATGTCGCGACGCGGGATCGCATGCAGAGCACGGCCGGCTCGCTCGCGCTCGCGGGCGTGGCGCCCCCGCGCGACGCCTTCGTGGTCGAGCGGCTGCGGAGCGCGGGCGCCGTGCTCCTGGGCAAGGCGAACCTCTCCGAATGGGCCAACTTTCGCTCGACCCATTCTTCGAGCGGGTGGAGCGGGCGGGGCGGTCAATGCCGCAACCCGTATGTGCTCGATCGCACGCCGTCGGGATCGAGCTCCGGCTCGGGCGTAGCTGTCGCCGCCAATCTCTGTCCCGTGGCGATCGGAACCGAGACCGACGGCTCGATCGTCTCGCCCTCCACCTGCTGCGGCATCGTGGGGATCAAGCCGACGCTCGGTCTCGTGAGCCGGGTCGGGATCGTCCCGATCGCCCACAGTCAGGACACCGCCGGCCCGATGGCGCGTACTGTGGCGGACGCGGCCATCCTGCTGGGCGTTCTCGCGGGCGTCGACGCGCACGACGAGGCCACCGCCGCTAGCGCCGGCCGGTCGCGGACCGAGTACACGAGCATCCTCGACCCCGCGGGCCTGAAGGGCGCGCGCCTCGGAGTGTGCCGCTCCCGGTTCATGGGTTACAGCCCGGCCACCGACGCGGCTATGGAGGGCGCGATCGACGCGCTCAAACGCCTCGGCGCGGTGATCGTGGATCCCGCGGACATCGCCACCGCGGGCCAGTTCGACGAGTCCGAGTTCGCGGTGCTCCTGTACGAGTTCAAGGCGGACCTGAACAAGTACCTCGGCGAGTGGGCCCCCGCGGCCGGCGCGAAGACGCTCGAGGATTTGATCGCGTTCAACGAGCGCACCAAGGAGAAGGAGATGCCCTACTTCGGGCAAGAGATCTTCATTCAGGCGCAGGCCAAGGGGCCGCTCACCGACCAGGACTACCTGCGCGCGCTCGATAAGAACCATCTGCTCGCGCGCACGCAGGGGATCGACACCGTCATGGCCGAGCACCAGCTCGACGCGTTGATCGCGCCTACGGGCGGACCAGCCTCGCTGATCGACCTCGTGAACGGCGACCCGGGAGGGGGTGGGAGCTTCTCGAGCCCCGCTGCGGTCGCGGGCTACCCCCACGTCACCGTGCCGATGGGACACGTGCGCGGGCTCCCGGTCGGGCTCTCGTTCGTCGGGCGGCCGTGGAGCGAGGCGCTGCTGATCAAGTTCGCGTTCGCCTACGAGCAGGCGACGAAGGCCCGGCGACCGCCCCGGTTCCTGCCTACCGCGCCTCTTGGCTGAGACGCTGGACCTCCGCGTGGCGGAAGCAGGTGACGAGGTGGTCATTCACCATGCCCACGGCTTGCATGAACGCGTAGCAGATGGTCGGTCCGACGAAGCGGAACCCGCGCTCCGCCAGGGCATCGCTCATCGCATCAGACTCCCGGGAGCGGGCGGGTAGATCGCGCAGCGTGCGCCGACGGTATTGTTTCGGCGTCCCGCCGACGAAGCTCCAGAGAAAGTCGCCGAACGAGGCGCCTTTGCCCTGGATCGCGAGGAACGCCCGGGCGTTGCCGATTGCGGCGTTCACCTTCTGGCGATTGCGGACGATCCCCGGATCCTTCAGGAGCTGCGCGATCTTCTTGCGATCGTAGCGGGCCATGCGCTCCGGGTCGAACCCGTCGAACGCCTCGAGGAAGCGGGCGCGCTTGTGCAGGATGACGCGCCAGGAGAGCCCCGCTTGGAAGCCATCGAGCACGAGCTTCGCGAACAGGTCCGGGTCACCCCGCAGGGGCACGCCCCACTCCTCGTCGTGATAGGCAAGCATCAGCGGGTCGTCGCCACTCGCCCAGCAGCGCTTGATCATGGCGCCGCGATGGGCAAGGTGAAGTGGGACGGGTAACGCGCCGACCGGTAGACGCGGTGCGTCGCCTTCTGATAGTCCGAATCCCTGGCCAGGAAAATGTTCGGCACGTACGTCTGCGGGTTGCGGTCGATGATCGGGAACCAGGTACTCTGGACCTGGACCATGATCCGATGGCCCGGGAGGAAGCGGTAGTCCTGGGTGTGGAGGTCCACGACGTACTCCGCCACGCGGTTCGGCACGATCGGCTCGGGGTGCTCGAAGCTCGAGCGGTAGCGGCCCCGGAACACCTCGTTCGCCACCATGAGCTGGTAGCCGCCGAGCTTCGGATCGGTGGGGAAGTCCTCCGGGTAGACGTCGATGAGTTTCACGATCCAATCGGCGTCGCTGCCCGTGGTGGCCGCGAACAGATGCGCGACGATGTCGCCCCGGACCACGACGTCCGCTCCCAGCGGCTCCGTTTCCCAGCTCAGCACGTCCGGTCGGCTCTGCGCGAAACGCTGGTCCTGCAGCAACCATGTGTACCAACCCGATCCCTTCGGGTTGTAGGTCGGCTCGATGGGGCGGTTCCGGTACGGGATCGGGTGAGCCGGGTCCGACACGTAGCTGTCGAAGGTGGAGCGTGCCCGCTCGCGCGGGCGCTCGAAGGACAGTCGCCCGGCGGGACCGAAGTACAGGTCGCGCGCGCGGCTGGTGGTCGGCGGCCACGCGTCGCTCCGCACCCAGCGGTTGGCGCCGGCTTCGAAGGTAAGCGCCTCTGGCAAGTCCACGGGCTTGTCCTTCAAGTAGTGCGCGAAAAAAGCCGCCTGCACGCTGTCGCGGAAATACTCACCCGTATTCACGCCGAAGCCGATGTTGCCGAGCTTGTTGCCCGGCCCGTGCGACCACCCGCCGTGGTTCCACGGGCCGACCACGAGGAAGTTCCGGTTGAGGGAGTCGTGCCGCTCCAACAGCTCGTAGATCTTCAGCGGCCCATAGAAGTCTTCCTGGTCCCACCAGCCGCCGACGTTCAGCGTCGGCACGGTGACTCGGCTCAGGTAGGGCCCGATCGCCTGACGCTGCCAGAAGGCGTCGTAGTTCGGGTGTGCGACGAAGTCGTTCCAGCTCGGCAGGGATCCGTGTAGGTACCGCGCGTTCACATTCGACAGCGCGCCGAGGGCCAGGTACCAGTCGAACGTGTCGTAGCGGTCGAAGTTGAACTGCGCGTTGGTGTCGGAGGCCTCGGTGAGGACCGCGTATTCGAAGCCGTAGCTCAGCCGGAAGGCGCCGTTGTGGTGGAAATCGTCGCCCAGGAACATGTCGGCGGGGGACGCTTGGGGCGACACGGCCCGCAGCGCGGGATGAGGGTCGAGCATGGCCATGGCCGTGAGCCAGCCATCGTAGGAGATACCGAGCATCCCCGCACGGCCGTTGTTGCCTGGGACGCTCTTGAGCAGCCAGTCGATTGTGTCGTAGGCGTCCGTGCTCTCGTCGATCGTGGTGGCGTCGGAGCGGCTTCGCGGCGGACGCTGCATCACGAACCGCCCTTCCGACTTGAAGCGGCCGCGGATGTCCTGGAACACGAAGATGTAACCGTCGTCCACCAGGGCTTTCATGTAGCCCGCGAACGCCCCGCCCGGTCTCTCGTCGATCCCGTAAGGCGTACGTTGCAGCATGAACGGCAGCGGGCCGTGGTCGGCCCTGGGCGCGAAGATGCTGGTGTGGAGCCGCACACCGTCGCGCATCGGAATCATCGTATCGACCTTGGTGAACGCGTCGGTCGGGTCGGGTGTCTGCTGGGCCGCGAGCGGCGCGACGATCCACAACAGCGAGAAGACGAGCCGGTGACACCGTAGCACGAGCGCTCCGTGGGGAAGTGTGACGAATTGTGCATCGCGCGCCGCAGCGCGGCCAGCCCGGTAATAGATTGGACCGATGCGCTACCTCCGGGTGGTCGAGGACCAGGGCCGCTACGTCGCGTCGCTTCCCGAAGGGCCTGCGCCAACGCCCGCGCGGGGCGAAGTGCTCATCCGGGTGGCGGCGTCCGGGGTGAACCGTGCCGACCTCCTGCAGATCGCCGGGCGCTACCCGCCACCACCCGGTGAGCCTGAAATTCTGGGGCTCGAGGTCTCGGGCGTGCTCGACGAGACGGGCGAACCGGTTTGCGCCCTACTCGCGGGCGGCGGGCACGCCGAATGCGTCGCCGCGCCGGCGGGGCAGGTGTTTCCGGCACCTCCCGGCCTGGACGTGATGACCGCGGCCGGTATCCCGGAGGCGTTCCTCACGGCGTTCGTGAACCTGATCGTCGAGGGAGGCTTGGAGCGCAAGGCGACGGTCCTGGTACACGCGGGCGCGTCGGGGGTCGGGCTCGCGGCCATCCAGGTCGCGAAGGTCTCCGGGGCGCGGGTCGCCGCGACGACGCGCAGTGCGGACAAGCTCCAGGCCCTGGAGGCGACGGGGGCTGATCTGGCCATCGACACCGGCCGACAAGCCTTCGCGGCGGAGATCGAGAAGCGCTGGGGTCGCGACGCGGTCGACGTGGTGCTCGACCCTGTGGGCGCGTCGACCCTCGCGGGCGACCTGCGGGTGCTCAAGCCGGGCGGGCGCATTGTGATCCTTGCCACGATGTCCGGCGGCCGCGCGGAGCTGGACCTCGCGCTCCTGATGCACAAACGGGCCCGGCTCGTGGGCTCGACGCTGCGGTCGCGGAGTCGCACCGAGAAGGCAGCGATCGTGACCCGGTTCAAGGACGAGATCCTCCCGGCCTTCGCCGGCGGACCCCTGCACGTCGTCGTGGATGCGGTGTTTCCGGTTGCTCGGGCGGGGGAGGCGTTTCAGCGCATGTGCGAGAACCGCAACGTGGGCAAGATCCTGATCGCCTGGCGCCGCGACTGATGTATCTTTCGCCGCCGTGAAGCCAGTCCGAGCGCGCCGTTTCGTCTACGCTGTGGCGGTTGCGGCAGCGTGCCGGGGAGCGCGTAAGCCGGCCGCCGCGCGGGTGGCGGCACCGGATACCGTGTCCCCACCGGACACGGTCAATCTCTACGCCGCGGCCGGGGCGAACGCGCTCTCGAGCGTCGCGACGCGGGCCCGGCCGCTCGTGTATGTCCCCAATTCGCACGACGGCACGGTGACCGTCATCGACCCGCGCCGCTATCAGGTGGTCCGCACGTTTGCCACCGGCGCCCTGCCGCAGCACGTGGTTCCCTCTCACGACCTGACGACCCTCTGGGTGGCGAACAACCGCGGGAACAGCCTGACACCCATCGATCCGACGACGGGTCGCGAGAGAGCGAGCGTTCCCGTCGCCGACCCGTACAACCTGTACTTCACGCCGGATGGCCGGTTCGCCATCGTCGTGGCCGAGCGGCGACGTCGGCTCGATTTCCGGGACGCGAAGACGATGGCGCTGGTGCAGTCGGTCGCGCTGGGGTGCAAGGGTGTGGACCACATGGAATTCACGGCGGATGGGCGGTTCGCGATCGCGACGTGCGAGTTTTCGGGGCAGCTTGTGAAGGTCGATCTCGAGGCCCGCACCGTCATCGGCTACTTGACCCTCGACCCCGGGGGACTGGACAGCGCGGGCATGCCGCAGGACATCCGCTCGTCGCCGGACGGCCGGGTGTTCTACGTCGCCGACATGAAGGCGAACGGCGTGTTTCTGGTGGACCCCGAGGGATTCCGGCGCCTCGGATTCATTGCAACCGGGCAGGGGACGCATGGGATCTATCCGAGCCGCGACGGGCGCTTCATGTACGTCACGAACCGTGGCTGGAACACGACTGCGGGGGGGCGTCACGGGCCCGGGTCCATCAGCGTGCTCGACCCGCGGACCCGACGCGTCGTGGCGACGTGGCCGGTTCCGGGCGGCGGCAGTCCCGACATGGGGAACGTGAGCGCCGACGGGAAGGAGCTTTGGGTGTCGGGTCGCTACGACGAAGAGGTGTACGTGTTCGACACCGAGACGGGGCACCTGACACACCGCATAAAAGTGGGGCGAGAGCCACACGGGTTGTGTGTATGGCCGCAACCGGGCCGCTATTCCCTGGGGCACACAGGAAACATGCGATAAACAAAAACGACGTCGAGTAGAGACGTCGCGCAAAGGCGTCACGCGGAGACGTGGGGGTGGGATGAATCGGGTCAAAGGAAAGCTGATACTCGTCACCGGAGCGAGCTCGGGAATCGGCGAGGCGTGCGCCCGGCGCTTCGCCGCCGAAGGGGCCGACCTGATCCTCTGGGCGCGGCGGGCCGATCGCTTGGAGCGGCTGGCGGCCGAGCTCGGCACGGCGCACCGGGTGTCGCTTTCGCTCGCCCAAGTCGACGTGCGGGACCGCGCCGCGGTCAATCGGGCCGCCGAGGCTCTCGTGCGAGGCGGTCGCGTGCCCGACGTCCTGATCAACAACGCGGGGCTCGCGAGCGGGCTGGCGAAGATTCACGAGGGCGATCCCGACGACTGGGATCGCATGATCGACACCAACCTGAAGGGGCTGCTCTACGTGAGCCGGGCGATCATGCCGCACATGGTCGCACGCCGCCGCGGGCACGTCGTGAACATCGGGTCGATCGCCGGCCACCAGACGTACCCGATGGGGAACGTGTACAACGCGACCAAGTTCGGCGTGCGCGCTCTCACCGAGGGGATGAACCTCGACGTGGCCGGCACGCCGATCCGCGTCTCCGCGGTGGACCCCGGTCTTGTCGAGACGGAATTCTCCGAGGTGCGGTTCCACGGGGACCAGGAGCGCGCGGCGGCGGTGTATCAGGGGTTGAAGCCGCTCAGCGCGGACGACGTCGCGGACGCGATCGCGTACATCGTCAACCTGCCCGAGCACGTGAACATTCTCGACCTCGTCATCATGCCGACCGTACAGCGCAACGTGTACATCGTGGACCGAGAACAATGAAGGCGAGCGTGGTTGTCGCGCTCGGCGCCGCTCTCGGGGTGCTTGCCGCTTGCGACAACGGGAACGGACCACCGCCGCCCCAGGCTTCGCGCCTCCGCGTGCTGCACACGATTCGTGGCGGACCGTCGCTCGCCGTGTTCGTGGACGGGGGGCGGGGGAGCACAGTTGCCTTCGGCCAGTTGAGCCGGACGGCCTTCCTGTCGCCAGGCCAGCACGACCTGGTGCTCGTGGCGTCGGACATGACCAACAGTTTGCTCTTACTGTTCAACACGGCGGAGGGCGAGAACTACAGCGTGTTCGCGATCGATACGACGATCGGCGGCACTCACACCATCGAGCCCGTGTTCGTGCTCGACACGGGCGCGGTGCCACCGGCGGGACACGGTCGGCTCAGGATCGCCAACTTTGCCGCGGCAGCGCCGGCGATCGATGCCCGTCGCACGCAACCGGATAGCACCGGATTGGTCGTGAGCGCGCAGCCGCTCAACTTCCGCGCCGTGACGCGCTACCTCGACGGCGCGGCGGGCGACTGGAGCGTCGTAATCTCGCAGGCGGGGATGACCGACACGTTGCTTGCGACGGGGTCGATCCCGATCGCCGACGGGCAGGCACGGACGGGTGGTGGTGCTCGATTCGACCGTGGGGCACGTCACCTGGCGGCTGGTGCCGGACCGGAACTAGCCACCCGCGCCGCCGCGGCGAACTGCCGCACGATCTCTCCCGCCGGCTCGATGCTCGTGATGCCGCTCACGCTCTTCCCCGCCTGCCAGTAGTCCCGCGACGACGGGCCGGCGAAGTGGCCGCGCTTCAGCCGCCATACCGAATTGAGGGCGTACAGGGTGCGCATGAAGTGCTTGGTCCGGCGGTGCCGCAAGAGCCAGCGGGCGATGGGGCCGGCCTTGGTGCCGACGCGCTCCACGTAGGGAGTGCGGATCACGGCGAGGGGCACGCCCGTGACCCGCTCGGTGAGCACGATGTCGTCTTCCCCGGCTGCCACGATCGCGCGCTTGTAGTCGGGGTGCGCCGTACATTCGGTGGTGGCGATGAAGCGGGTGCCGAGCTGCGCCCCCGCGTAGCCGATGCGGAGCGCCGCGACGAACCCGGCCGCGTCGCCGATCCCGCCGGCGCACACGAGGGGCACGCCCAGGTCGCTCAGCTCTTCCATCAGCTGCTCGGCGCTGTTCGCTCCCGCATGCCCGCCGGCGCGCCGGTTCACGGCGATCAGACCGCGCACCCCCGAGTCGAGCCCCTTCAGCGCCCACTTGCGCTCGGTCACGTCGTGGTACACTAGGCCGCCGACCTGGGCGACGCGATCCACGACCCAGCGCGGCTTGCCGAGCGACGTGATGAAAAACCGCACCCCTTCTTCGATCGCCACGTCCACCCAGCGCTGCATGCGATCGAGGTACAGGCGGGACGACTGCTCGATCAGGACGTTCATGCCGATCGGCTTGGTGGTGAGCCGGCGGATGAGCCGGAGACCTTCCCGCAGCTCATGTCCGTGCACGTACACCATGGACAATGGTTGGACGATGCCGATGCCGCCGGCGTCGGACACGGCGGCGACGAGCTCGGGGTTCGAGCATGGGAACATCGCGCCGCCGATGAGCGGTACCGCAACCCGTGCGTCGCGGGTGAGGGCGGTCTCGAGGACCGTCACCGCGCCGACACCGGTCCGATGCGCCAGCGCACCGTCGCCCGGGCGACGACATCGCCGGCGGCATCCGAAATCACGGACTCGAAGTCGTGCTCCGCCTCGCGGCTCGCGTCGGGGATGTGGCAGCGCGCCTCCGCCGTCAGCGTGCCGCGAGCCTTTTTCAGGTAGGCGATGGAGAGCGTGGTGGGGATGCCGCGGGCACTCGCCGGCAAGCCCGTCGTCACCGCCAGGCCACTCGTCACCTCGGCGAGATTGGCGAGCGCTACCGCATGGATCGAGTTGAGGTGGTTCCGCACCGCGCGGCGGTCAGCCATCCGGACCCTGGCGTAGCCCGGGCGGAGCTCCAGGACGTGCGGCCGTACCGAGCCGGTGTATGGCACCAGGCGCCATAAGAGCCAGCTGAACAGCCGCTTGCCCCCGGGGAGCGGGGCCAGCCGCTCCCACCAGGCGCCCACCGTCACGGGGTCGCGGATCCTCCCTGTCCGAGCAGGTAGCGCTCGGTAAAGAGGATGGTCGCGAAGAACTGGAAGTCCTGGTTCCCCTTCTTGCGGAAGCCGTGGCCCTCGTCCTTGGCCATCAGATACCACACGGGCACACTGCGACGCTTCAAGGCCGCCACCATCTGCTCGGACTCGGTGCGCGGCACCCGAGGATCGTTCATGCCCTGAATGATGAAGAGCGGCTTCGTCACCTTGTCGACGTTGTTCAGCGGGGCGGTCCGCTCCATCCAGGCGCGCAGCGTCGAGTCGCGCTCGTCGCCGTACTCCACCCGGCGCAGGTCCTGGCGATACCCGGAGGTGTGCTGGAGGAAGGTCGCGAGGTTCGAGATACCGACGACGTCCACCGAGCAGCAGATCGGACCGTCATACTGGGTGGCGGTCACCAGCGTCATGTGGCCCCCGTAGCTGCCACCCGTCACCAGCACATGATCGGCGTCGAGATCGGGTCGCGTGCGGATCCATTCGAGCAGGGCGCCGATATCCTTGTAGGCCCCGTCGCGCCGCATCCCGTTGTCGAGCTGCGCGAACGACTTGCCGTAGCCCGTCGAGCCGCGGATGTTGGGAAAAATGATGGCGATCCCGAGCTCGTTGACATAGAAGCTGTTGCGGCCAAGAAAGCCCGGCCGAGACTGGCCCTCGGGTCCCCCGTGGATGTTGATGATCACCGGGCGCCGGCCGGCGAAGCGGGCGGGGGGCTTATAGAGGAAGCCCGAGATGGCGCGCCCGTCGAAGCCCGGCCAGTGCACGAGCTCGGCCTCGGCGAAGTCCCCGGTGTTGAGCCCGGCCGTCTCGCTCTCCGTCCAGCGGGTGACCGTGCCGCTCGTGAGCTCGAGCGAGTAGGCGTCGGCGGGCGCGCGCGCCGTGGCCAGTGTGAACCCCAGCTCGGCGCCGCCCTTCCGCCACCGAACGTCGGAGATCAGTCCGGGCGGGAGCTTGGGAATGCGGCGCTCGGCGCCCGTCGCGGCGTTGATCACGTGCAGGGCGCCGACGCCGTCCTCGTTCGTGACGCAGGCGATCCACCGGCCGTCCGGGGACAGATCGAACTCGTCGACGTCCCACGGGATCGCGGTCGTGAGGAACCGGTAGCCCTTGGTCGCGAGGTCGAGATACGCGAGGCGTCGGAACTCGGAGCCCTTGTCGGTCGAGAGATAGATACCCTTCCCGTCGCGGCTGAACTTGGCGTCGCCGTAGGCCACCGTTTCGCTCCCTGGCTGCGGCGCGAGCAGCGTCTTCTGGCCGCTCACGGCGTCCACCAGCCACAGATAGCTCTCGTTGACCGACACGCCCTGAGAGAGGAGGATCGTCCGGTCGTCGGGCGACCAATCGAGGGGCCCATACCCGCCCCCCTGGAGCTGGAGCGCCATGCGATCAGTGGCGGGGCTGCTCGGGTCCACCACCCACAGGTCCAGGTCCCGCCCGGTGCGGCGCGTAGACATGTAGGCGTAGCGGTCGCCCTTGTGCGACCATGCTCCGCCCACGTTGCGCGACTTGCCGTCGGTGAGCAGGGTGATTTCGCCGGTTGCGGCGTCGTAGCGATACTTCTGGAAGAACTCGCCGCCTCCCACGTCCTTGGTGAACACGATGTAGCGGCCGTCGGTGGGCTGATACGACGCGCCGGAAACGGGGTCGGGGAAGAAGGTGAGCTGCGCACGGTCGCCGCCGGGTGACCGCACACGGTGCAGCTGCGGCGCGTCGCCGAACCGGGTCCCGATGATCATCTCACGCCGGGTCGGATGCCAGTCCCAGAACGCGGCCGCGCGGAACTCGCTGTAGGGGCGCGCCGCTTCGGCGATGGCCGCCGGCACCGGAGGGAGCCCGTCGGTCACGAGGTTGTCGCTCGGCGTGACGACGCCGGACTGGGCGAGCGCCGGGCGAGGGACGAGGACGGCAATGGCAAGAAGTAGACACGAGAGCCTTGGCATACGGGCGCCCCATGCGCGATGTGGGTCGAGAAAGCTACGGCCGTATCGGCACGGTTGCGAGATGTAGGGGGCAGCATGGCTGCGCCCCTAGCGATTGCAACCGCGCGTGCTCGCCGACTCGCACCCGGCGTCGTAGCTTTCGGCGGATTCACGAGTGTTGGGGGAGCGGTGACGGCATACAGGTATCCCGAGAGCCACGTCTTCTACCGCAAGCTGGGTCGCCGCTACCCGCGCATCGTGCGCGGCGCGGGCTGCTGGCTGTACGACGAGCAGGGCAAGGGCTACCTCGACGCTGTGGGCGGCGCCTACGTCGCGAACCTCGGCCACTCCAATCCCGAGATGGCGGAGTCGCTGGCGCGTCAGGCGGGGGAGTTCGGCTACGTCTCGGCGACCGCGTTCACCCACGGTCCGGTCGAGGAGCTCGCTCGCGAGCTTGCCGCAACCCTCCCGCGTGGGCTCGACAAGCTCTATTTCCTCTCGAGCGGCTCGGAGGCCGTCGAGGCCGCCTTGAAGCTCGCCCGGCAATACTGGATCGAGGCTGGCAAGCCCGGCAAGCACCGCATCATCGCGCTCACCCCCTCCTATCACGGGAACACCCTGCTGGCCCTGTCGGCCTCGGCGCGGGAGCCGTACAAGCTGCCGTTCCGCGAATGGCTCGTCGATGTCGAGCGGGTTCCCGCGCCCTATCCCTACCGCTGCGGCTGTCGCGGGGACGACCCGACGTGCCCGGCCTGCAGCGGCGCCGCTCTCGAGGATGCGATCCGGCGAGCCGGTGCCGACACGGTGGCGGCGTTCATCGCGGAGCCGGTCGGCGGCTCATCCACCGGGGCGTCCACGCCGCGCCCCGAGTACTTCCGGACGATCCGGGAGATCTGCGACCGCCATGAGGTACTGTTCGTGGCCGATGAGATCCTGTGCGGCGCGGGCCGGACCGGCAGCTGGTGGGCCATCGAGCCGTACGGGGTCGCTCCCGACCTCATGACGCTGGGCAAGGGGATCTCGGGCGGCTATGCGCCGCTCTCGGCAGTGGCCGCGCCGGAGCGGATCGTCGACGTCATTGCGCAGGGCTCCGGGAGCTTTCTGCACGCTCAGACATTCTCATTCCACCCGGTGGCGTGCGCGGCCGGGCTCGCCGCGGTTCGCATGCTCAAGCGCGACCGCCTCGTCGAGCGGTGCGCCACGCTCGGCCGGATCTTGCAGCGCCGCCTGGCCGCGCTCACCCAGCTGCCCCACGTGGGCGACGTGCGGGGGCGCGGGCTCCTGGCGGGGATCGAATTCGTCGAGGACAAGGCCACCCGAGCCCCGTTCCCCCGTGCGGCGAAGTTCGTCGAGGCGTTCACCGACGCGGCCCAGGAGGCCGGGCTCGTGGTCTGGCCCAACGTCGGACACGCGGATGGCGTAAACGGAGATCTGGTTGTCGTGGCGCCGCCCTTCATTATCACGGAGCAGGAAATCGAAGAGCTGGCGACCCGGTTCACCAGCGCGCACGGAATGGCGTTGAAATCGGTGAAGGCAGGAGTGCGGTGACTGGATGACGGCCACCGTTCCGACGCCATCGAAGATCACCTACACCTCGGCGAACGTCGATTGGGGCTCGTTTCATCGTCAGTTCGACGATGCCCTGATGCGCGTTCGGGCGCAGCTCGGCCGCGACTATCCGCTCTACATCGGGGGCCACGCGGTGTCGTCGGGGGGCCCGCCGATCGTCGACGCCTCGCCGATCGACACGAGCGTGACGCTCGGGCGCTTCGCGACCGCGACGCCCGAACAGGTGGGGCGCGCCGTGGCCGCCGCGCGGGCGGCGCAACGTGAATGGGCGCACCGGCCTTGGCGCGACCGGGTCGCCACCCTGCGCAAGGCGGCGAGCCTGATCCGAGAGCGCAAGTTCGAGCTCGCCGCGATCATGACTCTGGAGGTCGGGAAGAGCAGGCCCGAGTCGATGGGGGACGCCGAGGAGTCGGCCGACTTGATCGACTACTATTGCCAGGAGCTGGCGGACGCGAACGGCTTCGTGCGGCAGATGGCGAGGGTGACGGCGGTCGAGCGGAATACCGACGTCCTCCGTCCCTACGGCGTGTTCGCGTGCATCGCGCCGTTCAACTTCCCGCTCGCGCTCTCCACCGGTATGTCCGCCGCGGCGCTCGTGACGGGCAACGCGGTCCTGTACAAACCGGCGGAGGACGCGCCCTGGACGGGGCTCAAGTTGTACGAGGTGTACCGCGACGCCGGGGTTCCCGGCGGGGCGTTCCACTACATCCCGGGTGCGGGCGAGGTCACGGGGGAGGCGCTGTGGCGTCACCGGGGCATCGACGGCGTCGTGTTCACGGGCTCGAAGGCCGTCGGAATGCGCATCTACCGGGGCCTCTCCCGGGAATGGATCAAGCCGTGTCTGCTCGAGATGGGCGGGAAGAACGCTGCGATCGTCATGGATTCGGCCGACCTCGATGCCGCGGCGGAGGGGGTCATGCGCTCCGCCTTCGGGCTGCAGAACCAGAAGTGCAGCGCCACCTCGCGCGTGTACGTGCAGCAGCGGGTGGCGAGCGCTTTTGTCGAGAAGCTCATCGAGAAGACACAGGCGCTGAGCGTCGGGGACCCGACGGAACGGGACGTGTCTTTCGGCCCCGTGATCAACGCGGCGGCGGTCGAGCGCTTCACGCGCGCGGTGGCGCAGGCCCGGCAGGAGGGGACGGTCCTGCTGGGAGGCGACCGTCTGCGCGGAGGAGTGTTCGATCGCGGCCACTTCGTCGCGCCGACGATTGCCCGGTTGCCGCTCTCGTCCGCGCTCTTCACGGAAGAGCTGTTCGTGCCCCTCCTGGTGGTCGGTGAGGTGGCGGGGCTCGAGCAGGCGATCGTCGAGGCCAACAAGGCGGAATACGGCCTCACGGCGGGCATCTTCTCGAAGAAGGCCGAGGAGGTCGAGCGCTTCTTCGACGAGATCGAGGCCGGCGTGTGCTACGTGAACAAGCGCACCGGCGCCACCACCGGCGCGTGGCCCGGGGCGCAGCCGTTCGCCGGCTGGAAGGGATCGGGCTCGACGGGGAAGGGCGGGTGCGGGCCGTACTATGTCGCGCAGTTCCTGCGGGAGCAGAGTCGAACGGTGATCGAGGAGTCGAAATGAAGCGAGATTATCCGCGCATCGTGGTGCCGCCGCCCGGCCCCAAGGCGAAGGCGCTCGTCGAGCGCCAGAATCGCTGGTCGTCTACGTCCTATCCCAAGGAGTACCCGCTCGCGATCGCGCGCGGCGAGCGCGCCATGGTCGAAGACGTGGACGGGAACCGCTATCTCGACTTCATGGCCGGGATCGCCGTCGCGTCCACAGGGTACGGCCACCCGCAGGTGGTCCAGGCGATCCAGGAGGCGGCGGGACGATTCCTGCACATCTGCGGCAGCGATTTCTATTTCGAGAGCTTCGCCGCGCTGTGCGAACGGCTCGCCCGGCTCGCCCCGGGCGCGAGCAAGAAACGTGTGTTCCTGAGCAACTCGGGAACCGAAGCGGTCGAGGGCGCGATCAAACTCGCGCGGCACTCGACCGGACGCCCCGCCATTGTCGCGTTCACCGGAGCGTTCCACGGCCGGACCTACGGCGGGTTGAGCCTCACGGCCAGCAAGTCGATCCAGCGCGCCGGTTTCGCGCCGTTCCTCCCCGAGGTCTATCACGTTCCATACGGGTATCGCTACCGCTGCGACTTCTGTCGCGGGGAGGCCGCCTGCACGATGCGGTGCGTGTCGTCTCTCGAGGACGACCTGTTCGCCAAGCGGCTGGACCCGAACAGCGTGGCGGCGGTGTTCGTGGAGCCGATTCAGGGAGAGGGTGGCTACGTCGTGCCGCCGCCCGGCTACCTGCAGGCCCTGCGGGCGCTGTGCGACCGCCACGGGATCCTCCTCGTCTGCGACGAGGTGCAATGCGGCGTCGGGCGGACCGGCAAGATGTGGGCGTGCGAGCACGAGGGGATCGAGCCCGACGTGCTGCTCGCAGCGAAGGGGCTCGGCAGCGGCATGCCGATCGGAGCGATCATCGCCAAGGAATCGATCATGAAGTGGCAGCCGGGTGCGCACGGCAGCACCTTCGGGGGGAACCCGGTGTGCTGCGCGGCGGCGCTCGCCACGCTCGACGTCGTGGAGCGTGAGCTGTTGCCCAATGTGCCGCGCCTGGGCGAGCGGCTGCTGAGCGGCGCGAAGCGGTTGCAGGAGCGGTACGCATCGATCGGCGAGGTGCGCGGACGCGGCCTGATGATCGGCGTCGAGTTCGTCAAGGACCGCGCGACGCGCGAGCCCGCACCCGACATCCCGCACGAGCTGGTGGAGCGGGCGTTCCAGAAGGGCCTCTTGTTGCTCGGCGCCGGCAAGAGCGCGCTGCGGCTCGCGCCGCCGCTCGTCGTGGACGACTACGACGTGGACACGGCGCTGCGCTTGATCGATGAGTGCCTGGGCGAGCAGTCCGACTGACCCGCGACTGGTGACCATGCGTCGCCGCGCCGCTCCGCTCGTCGCCGCCGTCTTGCTGGGGACGGGCGTGGGGGCTCGCGCGCTCGCGCAGGACGCCGCCGCGCCCGCGGGCGGCGCGGGCGTTGTGGTGACGCGCGACGTGATTGTGCCCATGCGCGACGGCGTCCGGCTGGCTACCGATGTGTATCGCCCTCCCTCCTGGACGGACAGCGGCGCCGTCACCGAGAAGCTGCCGACCATTCTCATCCGCACTCCCTACGACAAGGGCTTCGACCCGTACGCGCTCGGGCCTTCCTGGGCCGCGCACGGCTACGCGGTGGTCGTGCAGGACACGCGCGGCCGGTACCAGTCCGAGGGCGTGTGGCATTGGCTCACCGATGACGGGCCCGACGGGCTCGACACGGTGGACTGGATCACCCGCCAGCCCTGGTCCAACGGCGACGTCGGCATGTGGGGGATCTCGTACCTCGGCGGCACTGCGCATGCCCTCGCGATGGCTGGGGACGCCCACTTGAAGACCGTGATCCCGATCGACGCGGTGTCGGACATGGGGTACCACGGACTGCGCAACGGCGGAGCGTTCGAGCTGCGGTTCTTCAACTGGATCTTCAGTTACGGTCTGGACGGCAGCCGCGAGGCGCGCGATTCGACCAACCGGCGCGCCTTCGGGGAGCTCGCGCGCGAGCGTCGGGACTTCCTCCGCCGGCTGCCGCTGCGGCGGGGGACGACGCCGCTCCAACTGGCTCCCGAATACGAGGACTGGCTGGTGCAAGCCATGGCCCACGGTGCGAACGACGCCTTCTGGGCCCAAAACGACATCATCGATCACCCGGAGCGCTACAAGGACATCCCCGTCTACCTGATCGGCGGCTGGTACGACTCGTGGGCGGCGAGCACCGCCGCGAATTTCGTGGCGCTGAGCCGACGCCTCAAGAGTCCGGTCTATCTCATCATGGGCCCGTGGATCCACGGCTCGCAGGACCGGTCCGCGCACGGGCAGGTGAGCTTCGGGCCCGACGCGGCCATGTCTCAGCCCACCCTGTGGTGGCAGGAGTGGTTCGACCACTTCCTCAAGGGAAAGGACAACAGTGTGGGCAAGGCCCCGCCATTCTCGTCGCGGGTCCGAATCTTCGTCATGGGCACGGGCGACCATACGAAGGACGCGCAAGGCCGGATGGCTCACGGTGGGCACTGGCGCGACGAGCGGGAGTGGCCGCTCGCGCGGACCCGGTACACGAGCTACTACCTTCAGCGGGGCGGAGGGCTGACGACCGACGTGCCCGAGGCCGGAGACCACGCGACGAGCTTCACGTTCGACCCGCGGGACCCGGTCCCCACGATCGGGGGCAACATCTCGTCGGGGGACGGCATCCTGCTGCAGGGAGGGTGGGATCAGCGCGGCAGCGACACGGTGTGGAACTGGCCCCGTCCCGTCCCGCTCTCCGCACGCCCGGACGTCGTCGTGTTCCAGACGCCGCCGCTCGAGACCGATGTCGAGGTCACGGGGCCGATCACGGTCAAGCTCTGGGCTTCTTCCAACCGTCGGGACACCGACTTCACAGCCAAGCTGATCGACGTCCACCCACCGAGTCCGGACTACCCCCAGGGGTTCGACCTGAACCTCGAGGACGGGATCATCCGCGCGCGGTTCCGCGACTCGCTCGCTCGCGAGCGGCTGATGCAGCTGGGAACGGTGTACGAGTTCACGATCAAGCTTTATCCGACATCGAACGTGTTTCGCAAAGGCCACCGCATCCGGGTCGATATCTCAAGCAGCAACTTCCCGCGCTTCGATGCGAACCCCAACACCGGAGAGCCGCTCAACGACAACCACGGTGTCCTGGTGGCGACGAACACCATCTACCACGACCGCGCGCATCCCTCGCACGTCGTCTTGCCGATCATCCCAGCCCCGGGTCGTTGACGCGTGGCGTCCGGCAAGGTAATGGCCATGCGGGACGCCGTCGCCCGCTTCGTGCACGACGGCGACACCGTCGTCATCGAGGGTTTCACCCATCTCATCTGCTTTGCTGCGGGTCACGAGATCATCCGCCAGCGCCGTCGCGATCTCACCCTCGCCCGGCTCACGCCCGACTTGATCTACGACCAAATGATTGCGGCGGGCTGCGCCCGGAAGCTCGTCTTTTCCTGGGCCGGGAATCCGGGTGTCGGCTCGCTGCACGCGTTCCGGCGCGCGCTGGAAGGGAAGAGCGCGGGGGGAGGGGGCCTCGAGATTGAGGAGTATTCGCACTTCGGGATGGTCGCCCGGTTTTCGGCGGGAGCGGCTCGGCTGCCCTTCTGGCCGCTGCGAAACTACATGGGCACCGATCTGCCGACGGCCAACCCGCGCATCCGGTCGGTCACGTGCCCCTATACGGGTGAGGCCCTGGCGACCGTGCCGGCCCTCAATCCGGGCGTCACGATCGTGCACGCGCAGCGTGCCGACGCGGCGGGCAATACCCAGATGTGGGGCCTCCTCGGCGTGCAGAAGGAAGCCGCCTTCGCCTCGGCGCGCGTGATCGTCGTGGTCGAAGAGCTGGTGGAGGAGGACGTCATCCGCTCCGATCCCAACCGCACCGTCATTCCGGGCATGATCGTGAGCGCCGTAGTGGTCGAGCCGTGGGGGGCGCACCCCTCCTACGCGCAGGGCTACTACGACCGCGACAACGAGTTTTACGTCGCCTGGGAGAACATCTCGCGCGACTCCGACCAGGTCGCGCGCTACCTCGACGAGTTCGTGTATGGCGTCTCGGACCGCGCGGGCTACATGAAAACGCAGCCGCACCTGGCCGCAAGGCTCAAGGCGAAAGAGCGCTTGTCCCAGAGGGTCAATTACGGCTTCTAGCCCCGTCTACACACCGGACGAGATGATGGCGGCCGTCGCGGCGCGCGAGCTGCGCGACGGTGAGGTCGTCTTCGTCGGCATCGGGCTGCCGAATCTCGCCTGCAACCTGGCGCGCGCGACGCACGCGCCCAACCTCGTCTTGATCTACGAGTCGGGCGCCGTGGGGGCGAGCCCCTCGCGCCTGCCGGTGTCGATCGGCGACCCGGCGCTCGTCACCGGTTCGCTCATGGTGTGCGGCATGGCGGATGTGTTTCAACTGTTTCTGCAGAACGGCAGGATCGAGGTCGGCTTCCTGGGTGGCGCCCAGATCGATCGCTACGGCAACATCAACACGACCGTGATCGGGTCGTACGAGCGGCCCGTGGTGCGGCTCCCCGGGTCGGGTGGCGCGGCCGAGATCGCGGTGCATGCGCGGCGCACGCTGATCGTCGCCAAGCTCAACCCGCGGGCCTTCCCCGAGCGGGTGGACTTCGTCACGAGCCCGGGGCAGCGGTGTGGCGACCACAGCCGACGCGAGCTGGGTATGCCGGGTGCGGGGCCGGTGAAGGTGATAACCGACAAGGGCGTGCTCGAAGCGGACCCGGCGACCGGCGAGATGGTGTTGGCGGCACACTATCCCGGTGTCACAGCGGACGACGTGCAGGCAGGCGTGGGATGGCCGCTGGCCCGGCGAGAACGGCTCGGGTCGGTGATGCCGCCGACGGAGACCGAGCTGCGCGTGCTGCGAGAGGTGTTGGATCCGAGAAAGGTGTACCTCAAGGGATGAACGTCGTCGTGACCGTGGCGCTCGTGCTGGCGCAGGGACCCGGCAACAATTCGGTCGCTGCCCGCGTGAAGGATCTCGCCGACACCTACCTCGCCGCTTACTTCGAGCGTCATCCGGACGAAGCGACGCGCGACGGCGTGGTCGGCGGTCCCCACGACCGTCTGCCGGACGACTCGCCCCTCGCGCTCGCCGACTGGCAGGCGCGTGAAGACGCCTGGTTGGCAGAGCTTCGCGCGATCGATCCGGCGCCGCTCGGTGGGCGCCCGGAGGCGGTGGCGTACGGGGTGATGCGTGACGCGCTGGAGGGCGCGATCGCGACGCGGGTGTGCCGCTCCGAGCTCTGGAACGTGGGGCACACGGGAAACGGAGCGGTCGCCGTGGTCATGTCTCTCGCCGCGTTGCAGCCCGTCGGCACGGAGGTGGCGCGGGGGGAGACGTTGACGCGGTGGCGAGCGATTCCCGCGTACCTCGCCACGGAGGAGGGGAATCAGCGAACGGGGCTCCGCCTGGGATTCAGCGCGCCGCGGGGCAATGTCCGCATCACCCTCACCCAGCTCGACAGCTTGCTCGGCACGCCGCTCGAGCGCTCGCCCCTCTTCGACCCCGCCAGGCGGGACACCACTCCGGCCTTTCGGGTCGACCTGGAGCGCGTACTCACGACCGCGGTGCTGCCGGCGCTGCGCGGCTACCGCGACTTTCTCGAGCGGGACTATCTGCCGCGGGCCCGCCGCGCGATTGGGATCTCCGCCAATCCGGACGGCGCGGCGTGCTACCGCGCGAGCATTCGCGCGACCACCGGGCTCGACCTGTCACCCGACGCCGTCCACCGGCTGGGGATTGCCACCGTGGCGGCGCTGGAAGGGGAGATGCGCGCCATCGCCCGGCGCTCGTTCCGGACACGCGACGTCGGCAGGCTCCTCGAGCGGCTGCGAACCGACCCTGCCTTCACCTTCCGCTCGCGCCGCGCGATGCTCGACGCGGCGCAGGGCGCCGTGCTCCGGGCGAAGGCCGCCATGGCCGCGTGGTTCGGGCGCCTGCCCAAAGCCGACATCGTGGTCGAGCCGTATCCCGCATTTCGCGAGCGCGAGAGCGTGGGTGAATGGAACCCGCCGGCCGAAGACGGCAGCCGGCCCGGCATCTACTTCCTCAGCACGTACGATCCGGCCCACAAGTCGCGGGCCGATCTCGAGGCGCTGACGTTTCACGAGACGATTCCCGGGCATCACCTCCAAGGATCGATCGCGCTCGAGCGAGGAAGTGCGATTCCGGCGCTGGCGCGTTACTTGTGGTCGCCGGGGTTCGGTGAGGGATGGGCCGAGTACTCGGAGCAGCTGGCGGACGAAATGGGGCTCTACTCTTCCGATACCGCGCGGCTCGGCGCCCTGGCCGACATCACGCTCTCGGCCGCCCTGCTCGTGGTGGACACCGGCATCAACGCATTCGGGTGGACGCGCGAGCGGGGAATCGCCTACATCCGCGATCACACGCGCGTACCGCGGCTTCGCGCGGAAGTGCCGGTCGATCGCTACCCGATCTGGCCGGCACAGGGACTGTCCTACGCGCTGGGCCGGCTCGAGATTCGGCGGCTGCGGGCCGCCGCGCAGCGCGCCTTCGGTCGGCGCTTCGACGTCAAGGAGTTCCACGACCGTGTGCTGGCGGACGGCGCGGTGCCGTTGCCCCTCTTGCGGGAGAACATCGGGCGATGGATCGCCGCCGCGCGCTAGTCCTCGTCGCCGCGTGGTCCGTGGCCGCCGCCCCCGCAAGGGTGCTCGGTCAGCGCGAGCCGGTGCTGAAGCAGGTCGGTGTGCCGCATGCCTACTACTGGCGCGAGATGTACGTCCCCCAGGCGACGAGCGGTGCGAGCGCCGTCACGTGGTCGCCCGATGGGACGGAGCTGATCTACTCGATGCAGGGCTCGCTTTGGCGACAACGGATCGGCTCCCGCGTGGCGCAGCAGCTGACCGCGGGGGAGGGATATGACTACCAGCCCGACTGGTCCCCCGATGGGCGGCTCGTCGTGTTCGCCCGATACGCGCACGATGCGATCGAGCTGCAGCTGCTCGACCTTGCCTCCCAAAGTGTGCAGCGGGTCACGGCCAACGGTGCCGTCAACATCGAGCCCCGCTGGTCGCCCGACGGCGCACGCATCGCGTTCGTCTCGTCGGCCTACAACCGGCGGTGGCACGTCTTTTTGGTCACGATGGAGGGCGGCGGGCCCGTGGAGGGGACCGTCACACGGCTCACGGAGGACAACGACAGCAGGCTCCCGCGCTACTACTACAGCGTGTGGGATCACTATCTCTCACCGACGTGGTCTCCGGACGGACGGGAGCTGATCATCGTCTCGAACCGCGGGCACATCCACGGGACCGGTGGGTTTTGGCGCATGACCGCGACCCCCGGCGCACCGATGCGGGAGCTACGGTACGAAGAAACCACCTGGAAGGCTCGCCCCGACTGGTCCCCCGACGGAAGCCGCGTCGTGTATAGCTCCTACCTGGGCCGTCAGTGGCACCAGCTGTGGCTCATGACGAGCGAAGGCGGCGATGTCGTTCCGCTGACCTATGGCGAGTTCGACGCGACCGCACCGCGCTGGTCGCGAGATGCGAAGCACATCGCCTACATTTCGAACGAGGGTGGGAATACGGCCCTGTGGGTGATCGACGTGCCGGGCGCTCACCGGCGACAGATCGTCGCCGCCGAGCGGCGCTACCGGGAACCCGTGGGCCGACTGCGGATCGCCGTCACGGATGCCGTGGGGCGTCCGCTCGCGGCCCGGATTTCGGTGGCCCGCCCTGATGGGCGGGCCTATGCGCCGGACGACGCCTGGCGGCACGCCGATGAGGCGTTCGATCGCACCGAACGCGGCTTCGAATACGGCTATTTCCACACCGCCGGCGCGGCGGAGCTGACGGTGCCTGCGGGAGCGGTGCGGGTGGAAGTGTGGCACGGACCGGAATACCGCGTGGCGCGCGTAGACTTCACCGTCCCGGCGGGTCGCACCGTGACCAAGCGGCTGGTCCTCGAGCGCCTCGCGAACCTCCCCGGCCGCGGCTGGTGGAGCGGCGACCTCCACGTACACATGAATTACGGCGGCGTCTACCGCAACACTCCGGCGCATCTCGTCTTTCAGAGTCGCGCCGAAGACCTGCACGTGGTCGAGAATCTGATCGTCAACAAGGAGCAGCGGATCCCGGACATCGCGTACTTTCGCACCGATCCGGACCCCGCCTCCACGCCGGACGTTCTGCTGGTGCACGATCAGGAGTATCACACCAGCTACTGGGGTCACACCGGGTTGCTCGGCCTGCGCGACCACTACCTCCTGCCCGAGTACGTTGGCTACCCCAACACCGCGGCCGCGAGCCTGTACCCCATGAACGCCGACGTCGCGGACCTCGCGCACGCCCAGGGCGCATTGTTCGGCTACGTCCACCCGTTCGACACCCAGCCCGACCCAGCCGACACGGCGGAGCGGCTCACCTATGAGCTTCCGGTGGACGCAGCGCTCGGCAAGGTCGATTACATGGAAGTGATGGGATACTCGGATCACCTCATTACGTCCGGCATCTGGTACCGGCTGCTGAACTGCGGCTTCCGGATACCAGCGGGGGCAGGCACGGACGCGTTCCCGAACTTCGCGTCGCTCCGGGGCCCGCCGGGCCTGGTGCGCGTGTTCGTGCGGGCCGGTCGCAGGCTCGACCGCGCCACGTGGACGACTGGACTCAAGGCGGGCCGGACGTTCGTGACCAACGCCCCGCTGCTCGAGTTCACTCTGGGTGGGCGCGAGATCGGCGATGAGATCCGGTTGCCCGCGGGCGGGCGGCTCACCGCTCGGGTTGGTCTCCGATCGAGCGTTCCGATCGATCACCTCGAAGTCATCGGCAACGGGAGCGTGATCGCCACGATCCCGCTCAGGGGCGACCGCACGGCCACGAGCGACACGGTCTCCTTCCGCGTCGCGCGAAGCGGCTGGTACGTGCTACGCGCTTGGAGCGACCGGCCGGCGCTGCCGATCCTCGACCTGTACCCGTTCGGTTCGACCAGCCCGATCTACGTGCGGGTGGGGCGGGAGCCGGTGCGCTCACGGGAGGATGCCGAGTTCTTCGCGCGCTGGATCGACCGTCTGGATGAGGCGGCGCGAGCTGACGAAGCGTGGAACACGCCTGATGAGCGAGACCACGTACTACGGCTCCTCACCCAGGCACGGGCGGTGTACGCCCAGCAGGCGGGCGCCGCGATCCCGTAGACGGTCTCGAACGATCCCGTTGCACCAACGCCACACCGTACACTTGGCTGCCATCCAAACCCGTTGGCCCGAGGTTTGTAGCAAAATGGACTGTGGACCCAACGCATCGCCCGGAACGAGCGCCTTCTGGGTGGGCAAGGAGGGAGGGCGACATGGTTACGGCACTGGCAACTCAGCGCAGAGACAGTGGGCCGCAGAGGAGCGAGTTGGACACCGCGCTCACGACGGCGGCCGGGCTCTCGAGCGGCGACTACGCCCGCTGGCGGCTGCTGGCATCGCACCCGCCGTTGACCGGCCCCTTCGTCGATCCACACTGGATGCTTGCGTGGACGGAAGCCTTCGCCCCCCAGGAGCCGGTACTGGTGTGCGCTCGGGACGGCCGACGTCTGGTCGGGCTTGCCGCATTGCAGCGCTTGGTGGAGTCGTGGGGGGGGCGCCGCCTCAGCATCCTGCAATCCCGCACGAACGCTGAATCGTTCCGCTTCGCCTTCCTGTCGTGGAAGGGGCGGGTCGATATCCAAGAACAGCTCTGGCGGGCGCTGTGCCACTCGGGGGATTGCGACGTCATCCGGATCGAGCACGTACCGGATGGCTCGCCGACGCTCACGGCCGCGCTCACGGTCGCCGGAGAATTGGGGTGGCGATCCCTAATACAGCCGACCTTCCTGACGCCTTGGCGTCCCCTGTCCCCTACGACGCCGTGGGACCACGGCCTGACGCGCAGGTTCAAGCGCAACCTGCGCCGAGCCGAGCGGCGGCTGGGGGAGCTAGGTCAAGTCCGCTTCGACGTGGTGACTACCGGAGCCGCCCTGAAGCAAGCGCTCGACGTGTTCTATCGGCTCGAAGCGAGTGGGTGGAAGGGACGAAGCGGCACGGCCGTGGCACAGCGTTCCCAGGTGAAGCGGTTCTACGATGGTCTGGTGGACCGAGCGAGGGTGTGGATTCCCATTCTCACCGTGTGTGGCGACCCGGTTGCGGCCTACGTGCTGCGCATTTCTGGGAACAACATCTTCGCCCTAAAGACGGGATATGATCAAACCTATTCCAAGTATGCGCCCGGACTGTTGCTCACGTCGCGGGTAATCCGCTACGGACTGGAGCACGGGATGGAGATGCTGGATCTCATGGCGGACAAAGCCCGCTGGAAGGCAGACTGGGCCCGGGAGCTTCGTCCGCACTACGAGCTGCTGCTGTTTGCGCCCACGCCCACCGGCCGGTATGCGTACTGGGTTCGCTACGGGGTTCGCCAACAGGCCAAGAAGCTCCCTGGGGCGGTCCGCCTCGCTCGCTGGCTGCGGGCCAAGCGGCCGTGAAGCGCAATGCCCGCTAGGGTTGCACCAGCTCGATGTCGCGCCTCACCGTGACGGATGCGCGGCCCCGCGCGGTCACGGTCACCTCGATGCGGTAGGGTCCTGGTGTTATGCTGGCGAGGTCGAGAGCCAACGCACGGCCCGCCACAGTCGGAGTCTCGGTGCGGGGCACCAAGACCTCCGTCCACTCGAGGCTCACGTCTCGACGAGGCGCGGCGAGGCCCACCGCCTCAACCGCTCGACGCAGCCAGCCGGTGCCGCGGCGGGTGACCGTGAGCAGCGTCGTGACTTCCTCGCCTTCCGAGCTCAGCCCGTGCACCTCCCAAAACAACCCCAGCGGCCGATCGGCACGCACGCGTGTGGTCGCCAAGGCGTGCGGTACAGCGGCGGCCAGGTCGGACGGCAAGGAATCGCTCCCCTCCAGGAGGAGGAGATCCGAGGCCCGGGCGTTTTCGTCGAGCGAGAGCCCATAGCGCGCTCGGGCGACGGTCCGTCGCACCGAGGACACGACCTCCAGGCTCAGGAGCTGGCGGCCGCACGGTGCCGTTGCCACGAGCACGTCGGGATGGTCCAGACGAGTCTCATGCTCTCTCACGACCACGTCGCGTTCACTGCGGGTGAGGACGAGGGCCGCCCTCGCGGGTTGGCCTGCCAAGGCGGTGTCCTTCGAGAGGTCGTACGCTGCCACCACGACGCAGGAATCGGCCCGCCGGAACACGGCGACCTGGTGGTCCAGATATTCGAACGCCTTCGCATACACGGGCGCGTAGCGCTCCCGCCCTTGCGGCGGGTCGGGGCTCCAGTCCTCGGGCTTCGTAAGCCCGGGACCGTCGAACGCACGAGCCCCTGGTGTGAACTGGAACGCAGGCGTGCGGTCGTGACCTGTGATGTTGGGCTCGGACTGGACCAGGAGAGGCGCCGATGGCTCGCGGGTCCACCAGATCGGCCATCCGAAACGGAGCCATACGTCGCGGAGATCGTTCGCCCAATAGAGGCCGAACGTCGTGCGGCGGCCCTGCTCGATGCGTACCATGGTCTGGCGAGCGAAGTGCTCGGTGCGACGATCGTTCCAGGCGAGGGAGTAGAGCGGCTGGGCGAGCCACCACCAGCGGTTCTCGAACGCCGCCCGGCTGGCGCAGTCGAGCCGGTGGTAGCGGTCCGCGAGCTCGTCGTCCAGCAGGGGAGCGATGTCGCTCCAGCGACACCGCTCATCCTCGGGCATGTCGGCTAACGCGGCTGAGAACAGGCTTTCGGCGGACGCGAAATCGCCGGCCACGTGCCGCGCGAGACCTCCCAACGCCTCGCACCATGACCGGACGGCGCGGCACTGCTCCACGACTCGGGCTGCCAGGCGCGGCTGGCTGTCCTCCAGGAGGTAGCGCACCCGCTGACCGGCGATCCACTCGTCCCCGGGGAGGGTGGCGCCGGCGACGTCGAGCGCAGCCAGGAGTCGGGCGCGCGCCTGACGGATCCGTGGAGGCTCCGCCGGAGCGCTGTCCTCGTCGCCGCCGCCCTCATACCAGTAACGGATCCGCCCGATGATTTCGTAGCGACCGCCGTTCGAACCCGAGGGGCGTTCGGGGAGACTCGCCCGCCGCGTGATCTCGAACGCATCTCGCGCCCGGCCGGCCGACCTGAGCACCGCGAGCGAGTCGATCCCGCCCGACTGTGACCAGGCGGCGATCAGGTAGGGGAAGAACAGAGGTAAAAGGCTCAAGGTCAGGCTCCACGGTCAAAATAGGGCCCTCCCGTGCACCCCGCGAGCTTGACTCCCCGTGGGCGCGGAGTAATGTCGGCGCGGTGATCCCGCGCGACCTGAACGCCGCTGATTGGTTCGTCGACCGCCACATCGAGGAAGGCCGGGACGGCCGGCTCGCGATCAGTTACGAGGGCCGCCGCCTCACCTATGGCGACGTGTCCAGCGGCGCGAACCGGCTGGGTAACGCGCTGCGGCGGCTGGGCGTCATGATGGAGCAGCGCGTGGTGCTGCTGCTGCCCGATTCGCCTGAGTTCGTGTGGAGCTTCTGGGGCGCGCTCAAGATCGGTGCCGTGCCGGTCCCGACCAATACCCTGCTCAAGCCGCGGGACTACGAGTACATCCTGAGGGACAGCCGGGCGACGGTCGTGATCGCGAGCGAGTCGCTCGTGGCCGCCGTCGAGGAGGTGCGCTCCCGATCGCCTGATCTCACGCACGTGGTGGTCGTGGGGCGGGCGGCGGCCGGCCAGCTCGGCTACGCCGACCTGGTCGGAGCCGAGAGCGCCGAGCTCGCGCCCGCAGTCACGACGAAGGATGATGTGGCCTTTTGGCAGTACACGTCGGGCACCACGGGGACGCCCAAGGCGGCCGTCCACCTGCACCACGATATGCTCGTTTGCTGCGAGGCGTTCGGCCGCCACGTGCTCGAGATCGGGCCGGACGACCGCACGTTCTCGGTCGCCAAGCTGTTTTTCGCTTACGGCCTGGGCAACGCGCTGTACTTCCCATTCCACGTGGGCGCCTCGACGGTGCTGTACCCGGGCCGCCCGGAGCCCGCCAAGGTATTCGAAGTCATCACGCGGGAGCGCCCCACGCTGTTTTACGCCGTCCCCACGGCGTACGCGGCGATGCTGCAGGTGCCGGACGCGGCACGGCGGTACGACCTCCGGTCGGTCCGGGTCTGCAGCTCGGCGGGAGAGCCGCTCCCCAAGGCCATCTACGAGCGCTGGCTCGAGAAGTTCGGTCTCGAGATCCTCGACGGCATCGGCTCAACCGAGATGTGCCACACCTTCATCGCGAACCGCCGCGGCCAGGTGCGCCCCGGCTCGAGCGGCACGCTCGTCCCGGGCTACGAGGCGAAGCTCGTGGACGACGCCGGCTGTCCAGTGGCGGTCGGCGAGGTGGGCAACTTGGTCATCAAAGGGGACAGCGCGTGCTCGTGCTATTGGAACCAGCACGAGCGCACCAAGCAGACCATCGAGGGGGAATGGGTGCGCACCGGCGACAAGTACCGGCGTGATGTGGATGGCTACTTCTGGTACGCCGGTCGGACCGACGACATGATCAAGGCGGGCGGCATGTGGGTGTCGCCGGCGGAGGTCGAGAGCGCGCTCGCCGAGCATCCGGCCGTCGTGGAAGCGGGCGTTGTGGGTGCGGAGGACCAAGACGCGCTGGTGAAGCCGCTCGCGTTCGTGGTGCTCGCGCGGGGCCAGCGGGCGAGTCCCACGCTCGAGGCCGAGCTCAAGGGGTTCGTGAAAGAGCGCCTCGCGCCGTACAAGTACCCGCGCTGGATCGTGTTCGTGGACGAGCTGCCGAAGACGGCGACGGGGAAGATCCAACGGTTCAAGTTGCGAGAAATAGCAGGAGAACGTCGTACAATGCATGGGTCCACGCCGTGATCCCGAATCCGCGCGCGAGATACAACCCCGAGAAGAACAGCCCCGCGACCATCCGGAACGCGAACGAATAGAGCTGCCAGCGGTCGCCGTAGGGGCCGATATAGTGAAAGGCGGAGAAGATGGCGGCGCCGGCGAGGGTGGCCGCCACGCCGGCTGTCACGGGGCGCCAACCGAGCAGGGCCCGGGCGGCGGCGGCGAGCGCACCCACGAGCAGCACGCGGAACAAGAGCTCCTCGTAGATCCCCGCCCCCAGTGAGACCATCAGCCGCGTCCACCAGTCCATCTCGCGTCCTCCAGGGATCGCGAGCGTCTGAAGCAGGCCGAGCACGCCAGAGGTCACGCCCCCCACCACAAAGCCGAAGATCAGCGCGAGCGCGATCGCCTCGCCCAGCATCATCGCCAACACGCGGCTCCGGAGCCGCGACCCGTGAGCGCGCATGTCGCGCGCCACCAGCCACAATCCCACACCGATCAGACAGACCATGAAGAACGGCGGGCCCCACGCGCCCGCTACCGCCGTGAACAGGGCTTGCAGGATCACGTCGGCCCCGTTGCGAACGGAGCGCGTGCCGTGCGCGAGCAGCACCGCGAGCACCTGGTAGAACAACAACAGCGGCAGCGCGAACAGCAGGCTGTAGCGCGGGGCACGACTCACCTGCCAATACGAGGTCCGCGTGGTGAGAGATGGGAAACCGGTGCTCGTCATAGGCCCATGAATCTAGCGCGCCCTTTCAGGGCGCGACCTTACGACGGGGCCGCTTGCTACGTGGTTTCGGGGCCCGTATCCTACCGCCACCCATGAAGCTCGTCCCGTTCGTTCTCGCTGGGCTCGTCGCCGCTCGCTCCAGCGTGGCCGCCGCCCAGCGCCCCGAGCGCGGCCGGGACCTGGGCATTCCGTTCGAAGGCGCGACCGGGCCTCTCAACGCCATCACGGATGTGGGCGGCGTCGAGGTCGGCCACCGCACGCTCGTGGCGGGGAGCGGCAAGCTCGTCGTGGGGAAGGGTCCTGTCCGGACGGGCGTCACCGCGGTTTTCCCCCGCGGCAAGGCCTCCGACGACCCCGTGTTCGCCGGCTGGTTCACGATGAACGGCAACGGTGAGATGACCGGGACGACCTGGGTGGAGGAGTCGGGGTTCTTGTGGGGCCCCGTGATGATCACGAATACGCACTCGGTCGGCGTCGTGCGCGACGCGGTGATCGAATGGGTCGTCCGCCGGGGACGGATGCTCCACGACGAATGGTCATTGCCGGTGGTGGCGGAGACGTGGGACGGCGGGCTCAACGACATCAACGGCTTTCACGTCACGAAGCAGGACGCCTGGGCCGCGATGGACAGTGCGCGCGGCGGTCCCGTCGCCGAGGGGAGCGTGGGAGGCGGGACGGGAATGATCTGCAACCAGTTCAAGGGAGGGATCGGGACCGCCTCGCGGCGGCTCGACCCGCCCGATGGCGGATACACCGTGGGCGTGCTGGTGCAGTGCAACTACGGGAGGCGCAGCTATCTACGCATCGCCGGCGTGCCGGTCGGCCAGGAGATCTCGGAGCTGGTCCCGTGCCGCGCCCCCTGCGGCGGCCCGCGCTCGGGAGTGGCGGCGGCCATCCCGTCCGATGTTGGCTCGATCATCATCGTGGTCGCTACCGACGCTCCGCTCTTGCCTCACCAGCTGAAGCGCGTCGCCCGCCGGGCCGCGCTCGGCGTGGGCAGGCTGGGTGGGGTCGCGTCCAATTCGTCGGGCGACATCTTCATCGCGTTCTCGACGGCGAATCCGCGCGCCTCACGCGATTCCGGGCTTGCCCAGGTTTCCATGGCCGCGAACGACCGGATCACTCCCCTCTTCGAGGCAACCGTACAGGCTACCGAAGAGGCGATCGTCAACGCCATGCTCGCGGCTCGCACGATGATCGGCGCTGACGACCTCACGGTGTACGCGCTCCCGCACGACCGCCTGCGCGACGTGCTCAAGCGATACAACCGGCTCAAGCCGTGAGCCCCCCGTGAGTCCGCACAACGGCTCGTTTCCCCCGCTCAAGGCCGCCGATCTGCGGATCCGCCCGCTCGCGCGCGCGGAGACCATTCCGTCGGCGTGGTACACGGACCCGCGGTTCCACGCGCTCGACCGCGACGCGATCTTCGCGACCACGTGGCAGCACGTGGCCGACGCCCATCAGCTCGCGCAGCCCGGCGACCACGTGATCGCAGACGTCGCGGGCGAGCCGATCATCGTGGTGCGCGGGAAGGACGGTGCGTTGCGCGCGTTCTTCAACGTGTGCCGGCACCGCGGTGGGCCGCTCGCGATGAAGGACGGCACCGCGGACATGCTGATCTGCAAGTACCACGGCTGGACCTATCGACTCGACGGCGTGTTGCGCGGCGTGCCGCATTTCAATCGCGTGGAGCTGTTCGACAAGCGCGACTACGGCCTCACGCCCGTGCATCTGGCGGAGTGGGAGGGGTTGGTGTTCGTGAACCTGGCCGAGCGCCCCAAGCCGCTGGCGACACACCTCGAACACATCGGGGAACGTGTCGCGCCCACCCGGATCGGCCGGCTCAGATTCGCCCGCCGGGTCGACTACGACGTGCATGCGAACTGGAAGGTGTACGTCGACAACTATCTCGAAGGCTATCACGTGCCCTACGTGCATCCCGAGCTGTACGCCCTGTACGACTACGAAGGATACGTCACCGAGGTGCACGACTGGTACTCGGTGCAGGTGGGCCCGCTGACGGGGGACTCGAACGTGTACACCGCCGGCGGGGGCGAAGCGCTGTATTACCAGGTTTTCCCGAACCTGATGCTCAACGTCGTGCCGGGGCGGCTGCAGTCCAACGTGGTCATCCCGGTCGCGCCCGACCGCTGCAAGGTGATCTTCCGCTACTACTACGACGACGTCGAGTCGGTCGCGGCGCGCGAGCGCATCGAAGCGGACATTGCGTTTTCGAACAAGGTGCAGCACGAAGACGCGGAGATCTGCCAGCGGGTGCAGCAAGGGCTCGGCTCTCGGGCGTATGACAAGGGGCGCTTCTCCGTGCGATTCGAAGAAGGCGTCTACCACTTCCAGAAACTGCTGAAGCACGCCTACCGGACCTGGCTGATGCGCTGATGGCGGATCTCAAGCGCCAGCTTGGGCTGCTCGATTCGACGATGATCAACGTCGGCACGATCATCGCGTCCGCCATTTTCATCGTTCCCAGCGCCATCGCGGCCACGCTGCAGGCCACGGGTCCGGCGATCCTCGTCTGGGTTGTGGGCGGCGTCGTGTCGTTGCTCGGTGCGCTCTCGGTCGCGGAGCTGGGCGCCGCGATGCCGCACGCGGGCGGTCAGTATGTGTACCTCACGCGCGCCTACGGACCGGCCTCCGGCTTCCTCTACGGCTGGACGAGCGGGGTCGTGATCAACCCCGCGTCCATCGCCGCGATCGCCGTGGGCTTCGCGACCTACTTCAGCTTCTTCGTGCCGCTTTCCGGCGCCGGCATCAAGCTCGTGGCGGTCCTGTCCATCGTGGGGCTGACCGCGCTGAACTCGCTTGGCGTGCGGCTCGGTGCCGTCACGCAGAACGTGCTCACGCTCATCAAGATGGCGCTGCTCGTGGTGCTCATCGTTGCGGGGTTCGCGCTGCCGGGTGGGAGCGTGTCGAACCTCGCGCCCCTCTGGTCGGACGTGCCGCCGGGACATCAGATCGCATCGTTCGGCGTCGCCCTGGTGGCGGTGTTGTGGGCGTATGACGGCTGGATCGAGGTCACGTACGTGGGGGGAGAAGTGACGGACCCGGAGCGCAATGTGCCGCGCTCCATCGTGCTCTCCACCGTCATCGGCATCGCCCTCTACTGCCTCGTCACCGCTTCGTTCGCCTACGTCCTCTCGCCGGCCAGGATGGCGGCCTCGTCGCTCGTCGCCTCCGACGCGGCCCAGGTCACGCTGGGCCGTGCGGGCGCCGCGCTCGTCGCCGTCGCGATCATGATCGCGACGATCGGGTCGAACAACGGCATCGTGCTCACGGCGGCGCGGGTTCCCTATGCGATGGCGCGGGACGGCCTGCTGCCCCGCTGGCTCGGCGGCGTGCACCCGCGGTTCCTCACGCCGGTACCCTCGCTTGTCGTGCAGGGAATCATCTCGATCGCGCTCACGTGGATCTCCACGGAGCCGTCGTGGAAGGACACCTACAACCGGCTGTTCACCTACGTGATCCTGGGAGAATTCATTTTCTATGGGATGTCCGCCGCCGCGGTGATCCTGCTGCGGCACACCGCGGCCGACATGCCCCGTCCCTACCGCACGTGGGGCTATCCGGTGACGCCGCTCGTGTTCGTCCTGTTTTCCGCGTGGCTCATCTGGAACACTGCGCAGGAACAGCTGTTCGACTTCGCCGTCGGCATGGCGTTGATTCTCGCGGGCTTGCCGTTGTACTGGTGGATGCGACGTCGTCCGTCATCCGTCGTCCGTCCTCCGTCGACCGCGGGGCCTCTACGGACCACGGACGACGGATAACGGACGACCTGCTACTCGTCGTCCGTGCCGGGCTTCTGCAGGTGCTGCAACACCGTTTCCACGTCCTTCCGGGTGTCCGCGTACTTGAGCGCGCCCGCGACCGCCTGCAGCCGCGGGATGCCGAGCTGCCGCGGCAGCGTGAACTGGAACGCCTCGACTACCCAGCGCCGCACCGTCCGGCGGTCGTCATTCAGGTGACCGGCGAGCAGGTCGAGGGCGTGGGCGCTGCCGCGGGCCGCGAGCGCCGCCAGCACATGGGCGGCGAAATGGTCCGTGGCGAGCAGCGTCTCGATGCGCGGGATGGCGCCGGTATCTCCCGTCTGCGCGATGATCCGGTAGGCCGCTTCCTGGATCACGTCCTGGTACGATGGCGTGGCAAGCCCCCAGGCGATGGCGCTGTCACGCGCGGTCGAGTCGGCGCGGACCAGGGCGGTGAGCGCGGCGGCCCGTACCCCGTAGCTTGGGTCATTGTGGAACGTGGCTCGCGCGAGCTCGGCGGCCCGCGCACCGCCGAGCTGACCCAGCGCCGCTAGGCCTGCGCGCCGTACCTGCGCCGAGGTGTCACGCAGGGCGGCCGCGAGCGGCGCCGCAGCGCTCGCCGCGGGCAGCCCGCCCAATGCCTCGACCGCCCCCGCACGCGTGCGGAAGTAATCGGCCCCGGTCGCCGCCTCGGCGAGCGCCGCCACGGCGGCGGCGTCGGTCGGGCGCTGCGCCAGCTGCTCGATCGCCCACTCGCGGTTCCAGAGATCCGGATCCCGCTTGAGCGCGGTGGCGAGCCACGGTGTCGGCTGGTCGAACGTGAGCTCCTTGAGAATGGTGTTGCCGTCGTCGAACACCACCATGGTCGGTGGGCCGGCGACCTCCGGGATCTCGATCGTCTGCTCCCGGGCAGCGAGCTCGACCCGCCGCACCACATCTCCACTCGCGGTCCCCACGCGAATCGTCACCGGCATGCGGAACACGTTCGGCGTCTCGAACGCCAGGCCGGTGCTGTCTGCCTTAGCAGAGTCTGCTTGGGTCTGCTTCACCGTGAGCGTGAGCTTCCGCGCCGTCGTGTCGTAGACGGCCGTCACTGCGAAGCGGGGGTGTCCGGCAGCGTAGATCCACTGACCCCAGAACCAGTCGAGATTCTCGCCCGTTGCGTCGAGCACTGCCTGGCGCAGGTCGTCCGTGGTCGCATTTCCCAGGGCGTGGCGCGTGAGGTAGAGATGGAGCGATGCCCAGAACCGTTCAGGACCCAGGTAGCGCAGCAGCATGCGCAGCACCAGCGCGCCCTTTGGATACACGTTGTTCGAGCCGAGCGCGGCCAGCGGCATGCGGCGTCGCCGGTCGATCTGGAGGTACTGGTGGTACTCGTCCAGGTAATAGTCGTCGTCGGCGCGGGGGCCCAGCTTCACGCGCCAGTACTGGCCCGGGAGGAACTCGGCGAAGCCCTCGTTGAGCCACATGTTGGCCCAGTTCTCGAGGGTCACGTAGTCGCCGAACCATTGGTGGGCGAGCTCGTGGGGGATCAGGGTCCACTGATACCACGGCCGGTCGAGGTAGGCGCGCTCGTCGGGCAGCCAGTCCACGAGCGTGGTCGCGCTCACGTTCTCCATCCCGCCGAAGAAATCCGCGACCGTGGTCTGGGCGTACTTGGCCCATGGGTAGCGGACGCCGGTCAGGCGGGAGTACACCTCGATCATGTCCGGGGTGACGCCGAACAGGCGGCGGGCGCGACTCGAGTCGGCGCGGTAGACGTAGTATTCCACGGGGACGCCGCGCCACGTGTCGGCGAGCCGCACGAGCGGTGCGACGATGAGCGAAACGAGATAGGTCGCGCTCGGCTGATCCTGGCGCCACCTAACGGTATGCGTCCCGTCGGGGTTCTTCCGGTCGGTCACGAGCCGGCCGTTCGAGACCGCGGTGTACTGGCGCGGCACGGTGGCGGCGAGCTCCCACGTCATCTTGTCGTTCGGGAAGTCGTAGGTCGGGAACCAGAAGTGATTGTCGTGGTCCTCCCCCTGGCTCCAGACCTGCTGCGGCCGGTGCTCCCGGCCCTCGGGCTCGATGAACGTGAGCCCGCGGCCGTTGTCGATGCGCGCGTGGTAATCGATGGACATGCGCAGCGTGTCGTGGAAAGCGAGCGGGCGTGCGAGGTACACCACGAGCGTGTCGCCATGCGCCGTGCTCCGGAGCGTGGTCCCGCGGGCGTCGAGGACGCGCGCCACGACGAGCCGTTTGCCCGCGTCCAGGATCACCGAGTCCAGCCCCGGGCGCAGCGCTACCAGCGTGGTCGTCACGCGGCCGTCGAGCGACGTCGAGTCCCAATCGAAATTCCGGACCTCGATCCGCTGGTGCACCAGGTCGTAGTCGTGGGACCGCGTGTAGGCGTCGTTCGCCATCCGCCCGACGTTGGCCTGCGCCGTGACGAGAGCGGGGAGACCGAGCAGAATGGTGCAACCGAGCGGTACGCGCATGACTTAATCTAGTCTGGACGGGACGGGCTTTCCGGTGCAGAATTCGGCGGTCGTCACCACGCCTTTCACAGGAGATTCACGCATGAGATCCACGCTCGGAACCACCCTGCTTGCCGTCTGCACCCTCCCGCTCACGGTCGTCGCCGCGCAGGCCCAGAACCCCGTCACCAATGGAATACGGGCCATGGCGCAGCGTCAGACGAAGAATATCGTGGATGCCGCGGAGGAGATGCCGGCCGACAAGTACGGCTACAAGCCCACGCCCGCTCAGATGAGCTACGGGGACGTAGTGTCCCACCTGATCAAGGAAGGAAACAACTATCTCTGCAGCGCGGCATCCGGCCTGAAGCAGCCGGACGCGGACAAGTTCACGGGGGCGGACCCGAAGGACAAGCTCGTGGCGGGCCTCAAGGCCTCGTTCAAGTTCTGCGAGACCGCGCTGGGCCAAATCCAGGACGCACAGCTGGGCGACAGCGTCGAGTTCTTCGGCGGCCGTAAGGTCACGAAGGGCATGGCGGGGCTGATCACCGTCGCCGATTGGGCGGACCACTACAGCCAGATGGCGATCTACCTGCGCTTGAACGGGCTGTTACCGCCGACGGCGAAAAAGGCGATGGACTAGCGGTCCCGCAGGATCTCGCGTGCGGCGTTGTAACCGCACGCGCCCATCACGCCGCCGCCCGGGTGCGTCGCCGAGCCGCAGAGATACAACCCCTTGATGGGGGTGCGGTAGTCGGCGTATCCGGGCAGCGGGCGCAGGAAGAAGAGCTGGGACAGGGTCATGGCGCCCTGGAAGATGTTGCCGCCCGTGAGGCCGAAGCGGCGCTCCAGGTCGAGCGGCGATAGCACCTGCCGGTCGATCACGGCGCGCTTGAAGTTCGGCGCGTATTCGTTGAGGATGTCGAAGCAGCGATCGGCGAACTGATCCTTCACCCGGTCCCAGGACCCGTTGCGCAGCTGGTACGGCGCGTACTGCACGAAAAATGACATCACGTGCTTGCCGGGGGGCGCGACGGTGGTGTCCACCACCGAGGGAATCGTGCATTCGAGGATCGGATCGGCCGACGGGCGTCCGTACTTGGCGTCGTCGTACGCCCGCTCGATGTAGTCGAGCGTGGGTGCGAGGTGGATCGTGCCGCGCAGGTGTCCGTTCGGCGGCAGGCCGCTCGCTCGCACGGCGGTGAAGTCCGGGAGCTCCGACAGCGCGACGTTGATCTTGAGCGAGGCGCTCGCGTAGTCGATGTGCTTGACGGCGGCTACGAACTCGGGCTCCAGGTCCTGCGCCTCGAGCAGCTGGAGGAACGTGACGTGCGCGTCGGCGTTCGAGACGACCTTCTTGGCCTGGAACTCGGTCCCGTCTTCGAGCGCCACGCCCTTCACTCGACCCCGGTGGGTGACGATCTTCGCCACCGGACTGTTCACGCGGATCTCCGCCCCGTGCCCGCGGGCCGCGGACGCGAGCGCCTGCGTGATCCCGCCCATGCCGCCGCGCACGTAGCCCCACATACCTCGCACCCCGTTGCACTCGCCCATCACGTGGTGGAACAGTACGTACGCCGTCCCCGGCACCGAGGGCGACGCCATCGCGCCGATAATCGCGTCGGTCGCGAGCGCGATCTTCAGCTGCTCCGACTCGAACCAGCGATCGAGAATCGGGCGCGCGGCGCCCGTCAGGATCTCGAGCGCTGCCGGGCCCTCCCGCCCCAGCTTCAGAAAGCGCCACCCGAGCCCCGCGAGCTGCGCGAGGTTGGTCGGCCGGAATGACCAGGGATTGGGCGGTGTCTGGAGTAAGGTCGGCTCGATGAAATCCGCCACCCGCTCGAGCATCGCTTCGTAGCGAGGCAGGGCCTCGGCGTCTCGCTCGGAGAACTTGGCCACTTGCTGCCGGGTCAGCTGCTTGTCGGGCCCCATCAACAGGAACCGTCCGTCAGGGAACGGCGTGAACGACGAGGGACTGCGCGGCAGGAGCTCAAAGCCGTGGCGGGGGAGCTCCAGATCGCGGATGATCTCCGGCCGCAACAGGCTGTTCACGTAGGCGGCGGTGGACACTTTGAAGCCAGGCCACAGCTCTTCCGTCACGCACGCGCCCCCCACCACGTCGCGGCGCTCGAGCACCAGCACGCGCTTCCCCGCGCGAGCGAGATAGGCGGCGGTGACGAGGCCGTTATGGCCGGCCCCGACGATGATGGTGTCGTACGACCCGGACATGACGATCCCTTCGCCAGATCTCGTGCGGTGCAGTATGTTACGGGCTGGGAAGCGACGCGAGCGACCCGATGACGCAGTCCCCGATCCTTCTCCTGCGGCTCTTAGCGATCGCCTGGTGCGCTGGCCATCCGCTCGCGATCACCGGATGCGCCCGCCGTCGGCCTGCCGCTGCGACGACGGCACCCGCTCCGGCACCCGAGCCGCAACTCCCGGTCGCGCTGCGCGTCACCAACAGTAACTGGTCGGACGTGAGAATCTACGTCGTCCGCGGCACGATGTGGGTCCGCCTCGGCACGGTGACCACGAACAGCACCGTGGACTTCACCATCCCGGCTGACTTTCTGAGCGGGGCGGGGAGCGTGACGCTGGTGGCGGACCCGGTCGCCGGGAGAGCGTCCTGGACCACACCGCTCCCCGCGATCTCGGAGGGCGATGAATTCGAGCTCGTCGTCGAGAACTTCCTGCAGTACTCGCATCTGGTCGTCCGGTAGAAATTGCGACTGTCTAGGGCCTCCGCTGCAGCCGCTCGAGCAGAGATCCCAGCTCGGGCGGCACCTGCACTCCGAAAATCTCTCTCGCCGGAGCGGTGACCACGATGGACCGCGGTCCCGGCGATCCCTGACTGCCGGTCGGGCCGGCCCTGCCGGCCTGTCCGGGCGCCCCGTCCACCGCATCGGGGCAGCGCCGGTTGCTCGCATCCGTCCCCCCCTGACCTCCCTTGCCGCCCTTCCCGCCCGCCCCCCCCGGCCCGCCCGGGCCGCCGGTTCCTCCCGGGCTCCGGCCGGCCACGATCCCCGCGAGGAACGGGTTGTCGAGCGGCACGATCACGTTGATCCGGCCGCCGCGTCCCCCGGATCCACCCGGTCCGCCGTTGCCGCCGTTCCCGCCGGGCGCCCCGGCCTGCGCCGGGCAGCCCGCCGCGCCCGCGGAGCCGTCGACGCCTCTGGTGCCCGCGACGCCCGAGCCCCCGCGGCCGCCCCGGGCCTCGATCACGAGCCAGTCGGCGGGCGGCACCGCGCCGGCGTCCTGCAGCACGTAGAACGGCGGCGCGAGCCCGACCTGGATGCCCGCCACGAACAGCTTGTCGTAGAACGGCGAGCGCAGCACGGCGAGCCGCACCGTCGCGTCCGGGCCCGGCTCCCCTGCCTCACCGGGACCCCCAGGCTCACTCGAGAACGCGAACGTATGCGGCATGCACCGGTAGTCGGGTGGAACGACGACGGTGTTCGTGATCCGGGAATTCGCGCGCAGCGTCGCCGTGAGCCGGAAACCGGTCGACACCGTGGCGAGGGGGTCGTGCTCCGTCACCCAATCACCGTCCTCCTGCGACACGGCGTCGGGACTCTCGCGGTCCAGGAACACCACGTGCAGACGGGGCGGATGCTTCTTGTCGTACGACCGCGAGAACGACACGCGCTCGCCGCTGGCCAGGACGGCTTCGTAGCTCGCCGGGATCACGCCGCCCGGGCAGGCGCGGGCGTAGCCCGTGACGATCCGGATGTCTCTGATTTGCGCCACCAAGCCGGGGTCGGGCGCGAAGCCCTCCGGTGGAGCGTGGGAGCAACCTACGAGAAGCGTCACGACGAAAGGCGTCACGAAGAGACGTCGCGGGGAGGCATCGCGTGGAACCGCGGCAAGCAGTCGCATGGAGTCCTTTGGGAAGCACGGGCGTCACAAAATGTGAAACCGGGTCGCAATAGGCAAACTTGCCGGGGGGGTCCGGCCTTCCTATTGTTGACCCGGTATGTCGGGGTTCTCGCGCCGCTCGTTCCTCCACGCGTCTGGTCTCGCGTTCCTCGCGCTCGCCGTGCGTCGCCTCGCCGCTCTCGGACGGCCGCGCCCGTCCGACGACGTCCCGTGGAAGGTGCAGCAAGTCTTGAAACAGCTGTTCGGCGACCGGCCGGTGCAGGACGGCCACGTTCAGCTGGACGTGCCCACGGTGGCGGCCGACGGGCGCGTCGTACCGGTGATGATCGAGTCCGACCTGCCGATGGCCGCCGACCGCTACGTGAAAGCAGTCCACGTGTTGGTGGACAACAACCCCGATATCCACCTCGCCGAGTTCCGGCTCACACCCCAGATCGGCCAGGCGTTCGTGAGCACGCGCATCAAGATGCGGATGACATCGCCCATCCGAGCGGTCGTCGAAACATCGGACGGCGCGCTCTGGGGCGCGGCGGCCGACGTGCGCGTGACCGTCAACGGGTGCGGCTGAGATGGCCCCCCCGCTCGACCTCGGCGCCGCCAGGATCCTGGTTCCCGCGAGCATTCGCCGCGGGGACGTGATCGACGTCCGGGCGCTGGTCGAGCACCCGATGGCTACCGGGTTGTTCCGCGACGCCCAGGGCAACCCGATTCCCGCCCATTTCATCAACGACGTGAGTGTGACGTACGGCGACCGCGAGGCGGCACACTTCGTCTGGACCTCCGGCATCAGCCGTGACCCGTTCGTCGAGTTCTCCCTCGTCACGGATCGCGAAGCCGAGCTGAAGTTCGTATGGAAGGACAATAAGGGCGGGGTATTCACGCAGACGGTCGACATCAAATTCGTCGCGTAGAAACGTCGCGAAGAGACGTCACGTGAAGACGTTGAGCGGCAACCGCCCACGGTTCCTCGCGACGCCTTTTCGTGACGTCTTCCTGCAACGTTTTGTCGTGACGGTTGTAGTGACGTTCAGTTGCGCCCATCCGGTCTCCAGGAGCCCTCTTCCGGACCGTCTTCCCGTCAGGGCACTCGCTTCCGGTGTGTATGTAGTGGTCGGTGACACCGGGCGAGGCTCCGAGGGTCGCCCAAACGCCGGGTTCATTGTGACCGGGGACGGCGTGGTGGTGATCGATGCGCTCGCGAGCCCGGCGCAGGGGGAACGGTTGGTGCGCGTGATCCGCTCGGTTACGCGCGAGCCAATCCGGTGGCTGGTCCTCACTCACCACCATCCCGATCATCACTTCGGCGCGGTCGTCCTGCGCCGAGCCGGTGCCCGGGTGATGGCGCATCCCGACGTCTCGACCGGCGTGGAGGAGCAGAGCCGCGAGGCGGCCGAATCGGCGTGGACGCTTGTGGTCGGCAAAGAGCAGATGGTGGGCTTCGCCTACGCCGACGCGCCCGACCGGGCGGTCGTGACGGCCGATACGCTGCGGCTCGGAGGGCAGACGATCGTGATCGCGCACCCGTGGCGCGGGCCGGGGGGCGCGCACACCACGGCAGACCTGATCGTGTGGCTGCCGCTCGAACGGGTGCTCTTTGCAGGGGATTTGCTCATCGAGGACGGCGTGACGATGGTGGTGGATGGCAGCGGGAAGGGCCTCCTCGCGGCGCTCGATACGCTCGCGGCGCTCGCGCCGCGGATCGCGGTGCCCGGCCATGGAGCCATTCCGGCCGACCCTCAGGTGCTGATCGGCCGGACGCGCGACTACATGCTGCGGCTCCGGGCCGCCATGCGCGCCGCCGTCGAGCGGCACCGCTCGCTCAACCGCGCGCTCGACTCGCTTCCGCCCGCCGACGAAGGGCGGCCGGTGTCACTGCGGTCGCGCGAGCGCCGTAACGCGAATCGGGTATACCTGGAGGTCGAGAGGGAACTGATGGGACTGGAGCCATGACCATGCTGCTCGTCTGGCTCGCACTGCTGGGACCGTCGCCGCGACTGATCGCGACGGGCGAGCTCGCCGCGCTCTTCGCCCGGCGCGATTCCAACGTCACGGTGATCGACGCGCGCAACGACTATACCCTCTACCTCGAGGGACACATTCCGCGGGCGGTCTATCTGAACGTCGAGGAGCTGCGCGCCGCCGACCGCGGCGTCCCCAACAAGATCCTCGGGTTGGCGTCCTACGCGGCGCTCTTTTCCAGGCTCGGTGTCGGTCTGGATCGCCCCGTGGTGATTTACAGCGCTGGAGAGACCCGCGACATCGACGCGACGTACGTCGCGTGGATCCTGCAAGGTCTGGGACACCCGTCGATCGCTCTCTTGGACGGCGGGTTCGGCAAGTGGACCATCGAGAACCGCGCCGTCTCGCGGCGCTACCCCGCCGTCGACCCCACGGCGTTCGCGCCCGCCGGGTTCACGCCCGACCGGGCGACGCTCGACGACGTAAGGGCCGCCTTGAGCGCGCGCGACGTCGTCATCGTCGATGCGCGCAATCCAGACCAATACGCAGGCCGTGCCGGTGCGCAGCTGCGGCGCGGGCACATCCCCGGGGCGGTCAATCGTTTCTGGCAGGGCGACCTGACCAAGGTGGACTTCGCCACGGTGTGGAAGCCGCTGGACGAGCTGCGGGCGAGCTACACGGCGCAGGGGATCACGCCCGACAAGACGATCCTCGCCTACTGCAACGGCGGCCTCGAGTCGAGCCATGTGTATTTCGCGCTGCACGACCTGCTAGGTTATCCGCGGGTGCGGGTGTACGATGGGTCGTTTACGGAGTGGAGCGAGCGCCTCGAGCTGCCGGTAAAGACCGGCGACGAGCCGTGAAGGGCTACGGTCTCATCGAAACCATGCGCGTGCGCGACGGGCGTATCCCGTTCCTCGAGCGGCATCTGGCCCGTCTCGGTCGCTCGCTCGGCGAGCTCGGCCTGCCCAAGTCATCCCAGGATGTCGCCGCGCTGGTGAGGCCGTTCGCCGGTACGGGCGACGCGGTCCTCCGGGTCGAGGTCCGCGACGGCCGGGCGAGCGTGACGGTGCGCGAGCTGCCCACGCTCGAGCCGCCGGCCGTGATCACGGCGTCCCAGCCGCACGAGCCCTATCCCCACAAGACGACCGAGCGGGATCGCTTCGACGAGGCGGCAACCGAAGCCGATACGGCGGAGGCAGACGACGCGCTGCTCCTCACGGCTGAGGGGTGGGTAGCCGAGGGGACGGTGTGGACCGTGTTCTGGTGGGACGGCGACAGGCTGTGCACGCCGGCCCTCGATCTCGGTATCCTGCCCGGGATCGGGCGGGCGCGCGTGCTCGAGCTCGCGCGGGGGGTGGGGCAGGGGCGGTACCCGGAGGACGCGCTCGCTGGGAAAAGCCTGTTCCTCACGAACGCGGCGCGGGGTGTGGTGCCGCTCGCGTCGCTCGACGGGACGGCCCTCCCAGGGGATGCCCGTACGACGGACCTCGCCGCCCGCTTTTGGCCTGGCACCTGACGCGTTCGACGTTCCAGCCCGCTCCATTCTGAGGCACGAACCGCACCGGACCAGAGCGTCTACGCCTCAAACCGAGGCGCACGCGCCACAAGGGGAGCCAGCCGCAATAGGCCGACGCGTGGCCCGAGACCTGCGTTACCCCAACGGTATGGGGGTGACGACCCCCGTGTTGGTTCACCAACCCATGAGGTTGCGTCTCGGATGGTGCCGGCGTTCGGGTCCGTTGTGTCGGATGTGTCGCATGGGTTCCCGGTTGGGTCGCCCGTCGAGATCGTGGCGACTGGACTGGCCGTGGAGCCCGCTGCCGCCCGCGCCGCGACCGCGTTCCTCTCGGACGCCGAGCGCCAGCGAGCCAGTCGGCTGGCGTTCGATCGCGACCGCCGCCGCTTCGTTGTGGCGCGCGCACGGCTGCGACAGTTGCTCGGGGCGCGACTGGACGTCCGGCCTGAAGCGGTCGAGCTGGTCTACGGCGCGCACGGCAAACCCGCGCTCGCGCCTCGGTTCGCGGCTTCCGACCTGCGCTTCAACGTGTCGCATTGTGATGACCTCGCCGTGTACGCGTTTTCGCACGGACGCGAGGTCGGCATCGACGTCGAGGCCGTCCGAGTCATGGGTGACGCGGACGACCTCGCCGCCCGCTTCTTTTCGCGTCGCGAGCACGGGGCGTATCGGGTCCTCCACCCGCGTGACAAGCCGCTGGGATTCTTCCAATGCTGGACGCGCAAGGAAGCGTTCATCAAGGCGCTGGGTGACGGCCTGTCTCATCCACTCGACCGTTTCGATGTGTCGCTCGCGCCGGGTGAGCCGGCGCGAGTGCTCCGCGTCGAGGGCGCCCCCGAGGACCACCGCCGCTGGCACATGGAGAGCTTCGCGCCGGCTCTCGGATTTGTCGCGGCCGTCGTCGCGGAGCGCTGGAGCTCCGCCGTCGACTTCCTCGAACCCACCGACCTGCTCGCGGTCGGGAAGGCACGGTAATGTCCGCCGGCTGTTACGACTCCCCGTGGCTGAATGACGACGTGCGGATGTTCCGCACGACGGTTCGACAATTCATCCAGAAGGAATTCGCGCCCCAGCAAGCCCGCTGGCGCGAGCAGCAGCGGCCAGATGCCGAAGCGTGGACCGCGGCAGGCCGGACCGGCATCCTGCTCACCGACGTGCCCGAGGAGTACGGCGGTGGCGGAGGCAGTTTCGCACACGAGGCGGTCGTCTTGGAAGAGCTCGTGCACGCGGGCGTCCACTTCGGCTCCAGCATCCAGAGCATCGTGGCGCACTACATCCTCGCGTACGGCAGCGAGGCGCAGAAGCGTGACTGGCTCCCCCGGATGGCGCGCGGGGACCTGGTGGGCGCCATCGCGATGAGCGAGCCCGGCGCCGGGTCCGACTTGCAGGGCATCCAGACCATGGCTCGCCGGGACGGCGACCACTATGTGATCAACGGTTCCAAGACGTTCATCACGAACGGGGGGCACGCGAGCCTCGTTTGCCTCGCGGCAAAGACGGACGCGAAAGTGGCCGGCGTGAAGGGCATTTCGCTCATCATGATCGAAACGAAGGGGCTTGCCGGATATCGGGTGGGCCGCTCGCTCGAGAAGGTCGGTATGCACGCGCAGGACACCTGCGAGCTGTTCTTCGACGACGTGCGGGTCCCGGCGGCGAATCTGCTCGGGCCCGCCGAGGGCAAGGGGTTCTTCCAGATGATGGACCGGCTCCCCTATGAGCGACTCACGGTCGGCGTGAGCGCGGTCGCCATGGCGGAGCACGCGGTGGCGATCACCACCGCCTACGTGAAAGAGCGCACGGCGTTCGGCAAGCCGCTGATCGATTTTCAGAACACGCGCTTCACCTTGGCGGAGTGCAAGACGGCGGCGCATATCGGCCGCGTCTTCCTCGACAACTGCATCGAGCGTTTCATGGCGGGCCGCCTCGACGATATCACCGCAGCCATGGCGAAATACTGGCTCACCGACTCGCAGTGCCGGATCGTCGACGAGTGTGTGCAGCTGCACGGCGGGTACGGCTATATGACCGAGTATCCGATCGCCCGCATGTGGACCGACAGCCGGGTGCAGCGCATCTACGCGGGCACGAACGAAATCATGAAGGAGTTGATTGCTTGCGGCCTCTGAACGTTTGCTTGCACGATTTGATCGCAGCACAGGTCGGCCGAACTCCCGATCAGCCAGCCGTGGTGTTTGAGCGGCAGCGCTTGACCTATGGCGAGCTCGACGACCGCGCCCAGCGTCTCGCGGATCACCTGAGAGGGCTGGGCGTCGGGCCGGAGGCGCGGGTCGGGTTGTTCGTCGAGCGCTCGCTCGAGATGATCGTGGGAATTCTGGCCATCCTGAAGGCCGGAGCCGCCTACGTGCCTGTCGATCCGGCGTATCCGCAGGAGCGGATCGCCTTCATGCTCGCCGATGCCGGCATTGTCGCGTTGCTCACCCAAACCAGTCTCCAGACCAGTCTCCCGGTCATCGCCGCGCCGGTCGTCCGTCTGGATTCGTTCGATTGGACCGCTGCGAACCAGGCGACGCCTCATCACGCGAGCGTGGAGCCGGGAAACCTCGCCTATGTGATCTACACCAGTGGCTCCACGGGCCGTCCCAAGGGTGTGTGCATCGAGCATCGCAGCATCGTGAGCTACGTGCTCGGCATCGTGGAGCGGTTGCGACTCGCGCCCGGTATGAATCACGCGACGGTGTCGACCATCGCTGCGGACCTCGGCAACACGGTGGTGTTCCCGGCGCTGGCCACAGGTGGGTGCCTGCACGTGATCTCGCAGGAGCGAGCCGAGAACCAGGCGAGGCTCGCCGAATACTTCGACCGCGAGGGGATCGATGTCCTGAAGATCGTCCCATCCCACCTCGCGGCCCTGCAGACCGGCCAACATCCGGAACGCGTCATGCCCCGAGCTCGGCTGATCCTCGGCGGTGAGCCCTCCCGGGCCGACTGGATTGACCGCCTCCGCGCGCTGTCGCCGGGTTGCGAAATTCACAACCACTATGGCCCCACGGAAACCACGGTTGGCGTATTGACCTATCAGGTCGGCTCGGCATTGCCGAGCACGCCCACCGGCACGCTTCCGTTGGGGCGACCGCTGCCTGGCGCTCGCGTGCACGTGCTCGACGAGCGCGGGCAGCCCGTGCCCGTCGGCGAGCAGGGTGAGCTGTACATCGGGGGCACCGCCGTAGGACGAGGCTACCTCAACCGCCCGGACCTGACCGCCGAGAAATTCCTTCCCGATCCGTTCAGCCGGGACGCCGGCGGACGGCTCTATCGCACCGGCGATCGGGCACGCTACCTGCCCGACGGGAATGTCGAGTTTTGCGGGCGGCTCGACGACCAGGTCAAGCTGCACGGCTATCGGATCGAGCTCGGTGAAATCGAGGCCACGCTGCGCGAGCAGCGTGGCGTGCGCGAGGCCGTGGTGCGGGCGTGCGAGGATGAATCCGGCGGCAAGCAGCTGGTCGCGTACGTCGTGCCGAAACGAGCGAATCAGGCGCTGTGGGGATGCAAGACGGTCTATGTGCTGCCGGATGGCTCACCGGTCGCCCATTTGAACAAGAACGAGACCGACTACATCTACAACGAGATCTTCGTGCTGCAGGCGTATCTCCGGCACGGCATCACGATACACGACGGCGACTGCATCGTGGATGCGGGCGCCAATATCGGGCTGTTTACCGTGTTCGCCAGCCGGCTGGCCCGGGACTTGAGAATCGTATCGTTCGAGCCGAACCCCGCCGCGTTCGCGTGCCTCAAGGCGAACGCCGAGGCGTGGGGCGCGACCGTGACCTGCGTGCCGGCGGGCCTCTCCCACGAAAATCGGTCCGCCGACCTGACATTCTTCGAGGGACTGTCGCTGTTGTCGGGGTTCTACGCGGATGCGGCGACGGAGCGCGAAGTCGTCAAGAACTACGTGTTCAACCAGCAGGCCGAGTCGGGCCACGACGACCAGTTGGCCGCGGAAATCGGCGACGTGATCGATGCCCGGCTGCGGGCCAAGACCGTTTCCGCTCGGCTGCGCACGCTGTCGAGCGTCATCGCGGAGGAGGGTATCGATCGGATCGATCTGCTCAAGATCAACGTGGAGAAGAGTGAGCTGGACGTGTTGCGGGGAGTCCGTCCGGACGACTGGCTCAAGATTCGGCAACTGGTGATCGAAGTGGATCAGCGCGAGAATCTGGAGCCGATCCGCGCGCTGCTGGAGCAGCACGGCTTCGAGACGCTCGTCGAACAGGATCCGTTGCTGCGGAGGACCGACCTCTGCTACGTGTACGCCATGCGGCGGGCGCCGGCGGGGGAGGGGCCCCGCCTCGTCCCGCAGCAGCCTGCCGATGCGTTCATCCCCGCGCCGCTATCCCCGGACGGCGAGGTCCTGACGCCGATCACCCTGCGCAAGCACCTCAAGGCCCGGTTGCCGCAGTACATGATCCCGTCGGCGTTCGTCCTCATGGAAAAACTTCCTTTGACGTCGAACGGCAAGGTCGATCGCCAGGCGCTTCCGGCGCCGGCTGTCGAGAGCGTCGCACCCGCTCGTGACGTCGTGCGGCCGCTCACGGAGACCGAGCAGGCGCTCGCCGCCATTTGGACGGATCTGCTGAAGGTGGAGCACATCGGCCTCGACGACGATTTCTTCGATTTGGGCGGCCATTCGTTGCTTGCGATCAAGGCCGCGTCGCGCATCCGCGATGTCTTCGAGGTGGAAGTCCAGACCCGCACATTGTTCGAGTACCCCACCGTCCGCAGTCTGGCGGGGATCCTGGCCCACCCCAAGGGCTCGAGCGGGAGCGTCCAGCGGATCGAGCGACGCACGCAGGGTGGGCCGTCGCCTCTGTCCTTCGCCCAGGAACAGCTCTGGTTCCTCGACCAGCTGGCGCCCGGCAGCCCCGTCTACAACATCGTCGATGTGATCCCCATTGGCGGGACGTACGACGCGCTGGCCATGCGGCGCGCGCTGCAGGAGCTGGTGCGTCGGCACGAAGTGTTGCGGACCGCTATTTCTAAGGAGCATGGGCAACCGCTGCAGATCGTCGCGCCGACAATCGACCTGGCACCGTCCGAAGTGGACCTGAGCGCCTTGGCGGACCCCGAGCGGGAACGTGAATGGATCCGAGTGGTGCGGCAGGAGGCGCGTAAGCCCTTCGACTTGTCGCACGCACCGCTGTTACGCGTGACGATGGCGCACATGTCGCGTGACGAGCACAAGCTGCTGCTGACCATTCACCACATCGTCGCGGACGAATGGTCGATGGAGTTGATCCACCAGGAGATAACCCAGCTGTACGAAGCGTTTGCGCACGGCCGGCCGTCGCCCTTGGCGGAGCTGCCGATTCAATACGCCGACTTCGCTTCCTGGCAGCGGGAGTGGTTACAGGGCGACGTCCTGCGGAAGGAGATCGCCTATTGGAGGGAGGAGCTGGCGGGGGGCCAGCTTTGCCGCCTTGCTGCATCGCTATACCGGCCAGGACGACATCCTCGTGGGAACCCCGATCGCCGGCCGCACGCAGAGCGAAACGGAACGCCTGGTCGGCTGCTTCCTCAATACGGTGGTGTTGCGCTCGCGGTTCACTGAGCAGCCGAGCTTCCGCTCGCTGCTGCGGCAAGTGCGAGAGCGGGCCCTGGGCGCCTTCGCGCATCCGGACCTTCCCTTCGAGCGCCTCGTCGTCGAATTGGCGCCGGAGCGTGACCCGAGCCGGACACCGCTGTTCCAGGTGATGTTCGTGCTCCACAACGCGGACGGGGTGTCGCAGGTATCGCAGGTGTCCGGTAACCGGCAGCTGGGAACTGGGACGTCCAAGTTCGACGTGACGCTGCTCCTCTCCGAGACGGAGCACGGGCTGGACGGGTTGATCGAGTACAGCACCGATCTCTTCGACGCCGAGACGATCCGGCGACTGTGCGGGCATTACGGCACCCTGCTTGACGGGATCGTGCGTGATCCGGACCAGCGCGTCGCCGCGCTGCCGCTGCTCACCGACGGCGAGCGTCGGCAGCTGCTTGTGGAGTGGAACGACACGGCCGTGACGTTTGCCGCGCGCGACCGCGGTGTGCATCAGCTCATCCAAGAGGTGGCCGAGCGCGCTCCTGATCAAGTCGCCATCGTGTTCGAGCGCCAGCCCGTGACCTACGGTGAGCTCGAGCGCCGCGCCAACCAGCTCGCGCACCACCTGAGCGGGCTGGACGTCGGACCCGGGGCGCTCGTCGGTCTGCTCGTCGAGCGGTCGCCGGAGATGGTGGTGGCGTTGCTCGGGATTCTCAAGACGGGAGCTGCCTACGTGCCGCTCGATCCTTCCTTCCCGCCGGAACGCCTAGCCGGGATGGTGGAGGACAGCGCGATGCGGGTGCTCGTGACCCATCGTGAGCTCGACCGCACGTTACCGCGCCGGCCGTCCGCGATCGTCCGCCTCGACCGCGGTTGGGATGAGATTGCCCGCTGCGGCATCGATCCGCCGAGGGAGACTGATCCGAAGCCGGGGCAGCTCGCATACGTGCTGTACACGTCCGGCTCGACCGGGAAACCGAAGGGCGTGGAGATCGCCCACTCCGCGCTCGTGAACTTTCTGTGCTCGATGCGGCGCGTGCCCGGCTTCACCGCGACCGATACGTTGCTGGCGGTGACGACCCTGTCGTTCGACATCGCCGGACTCGAGCTGTACCTGCCGCTGGTGAGCGGCGGGACGGTCGTGATCGCCAGTCACGACGACGCGGTCGACCCCGAACGCCTGATGGAGCGGATGCGCGACTCCGCCTGCACCGTAATGCAAGCGACGCCGGCGACGTGGCGGGCGCTCGTGAACGCCGGCTGGAGCGGCTCGCCCGACCTGAGAGCGCTCTGCGGCGGCGAGACGCTGCCACGCGATCTGGCGCAGGCGCTGCTCGCCCGCTCCGCGGAGCTGTGGAACATGTATGGCCCGACGGAGACCACGGTCTGGTCGACCATCCACAGAATGGCGTCCGGCGACGGTCCACCGTCCATCGGCCGGCCGATCGCCAATACGCAGGTATATGTGCTGGATGCGCATGGCCAGCTCCTGCCCCCCGGCGTGGTGGGTGAGTTGTACATCGGGGGCGACGGCCTCGCGCGCGGTTACCTGCAGCGCGAGGATCTGACACGGGAACGCTTCGTGCCGAGCCCATTCGCTCCGAACGCGCGCCTGTATCGCACCGGCGATCTGGGCCGGTGGTTTCCCGATGGGTCCCTCGAGTGGCTGGGGCGGATCGATCACCAGGTGAAGGTGCGGGGCTTCCGGATCGAGCTGGGAGAGATCGAGGCGGGGATCGCGCGGCATCCGGCGGTTCGCGAGGTCGTGGTGGTCGTGCGCGAGGACGCCCCGGGGGAGAGGCGCCTGGTCGCATACTACGCCGCCGAGCGTCCGCCCGCCGACCTGGTGGCTGACTTGCGCGCGCTCATTCGCGCCACGAGCCCCGAGTACATGGTGCCATCTGAGTTCGTCCGGCTGGATGCGCTGCCGCGTTCACCCAACGGCAAGCTCGACCGTAAGGCGCTGCCGAAACCGCTCGGGGGAGCGGGAGCGCCGCGCGTCGACCAAGCGGCGGCGCGCTCGCCGACCGAGGAGTTGGTGATGGGAGTGTTCCGCCACGTCCTGGAGCGCGCCGATTTCGGCGTGGGCGACAGCTTCTTCGATCTCGGCGGCCATTCGCTCATGGCGGCGCGACTCATGTCCCAGCTGCGGGCGGCGTCGGGCGTCGATCTGCCGCTGCGCGTGCTGTTCGAGCGGCCGACCGTGGCCGCGCTGGCCCAGGCCGTGGACGCGCTGGTGTGGGCGGCGCGGCGGCTGACCCCCACCGGGGGCTTCGCCAAGCGGGAGGAGATCGAGCTATGATGGTGCCGGTCTTGCTCGCCGAGCTGCGCCAACGCGAGATCCGCGTCTGGGCCGATGGCGACCGTCTGCGCTGCCGGGGTCCGGCCGGCGCGCTGACACCCGAGCTACGCGATCGGCTGCAGCAACACAAGCGCGAGATCCTGGACTTTCTGCGCTCGGGCGAGGCGCTCGCTCGCCAGCAGCGCGCGATTGTGCCGCTCGAGCAACGCGGGACACGCGTACCCGTGTTCGCCGTGCCGGGGCACAACGGCGACGTGTTCTGCTACCGCGCCCTGGCGCAGCACCTGGGCGAGGACCAGCCGTTTTTCGGGCTCGAGCCGCCCGGACTCGATGGGGGGAGCGAGCCGCTGACGCGCGTGGAGGACCTCGCCGCCTACTTCGCGGACCAGATCGGGGCGTTCCAGCCGAGCGACTCGTACATCATCGCCGGCTTCTGCGCGGGCGGCACGGTGGCGTTCGAGCTGGGGCGCCAGCTGCTGCAACGCGGCGCGAACGTGGGCTTCGTGGCGCTGTTCGGCAGCCCTGATCCGAGCTGGTACCGGGCGCCGGCGCAGCTCGGGTGGCGCCTGCGCCAGCAGATGAGCCGTGTCGGCCTGCATGCCCGCGCGCTCTGGTCGCTTCCCGCGCGGGAGCTCGGCCGCTACATCGCCGAGCGAGTGCGGCGGCGCCTGGAGCGGCGTGATGCCGAGCCCGCGACGGCGCTCGATCCCGTGCTGGCGCGACGCGCCAAGGTCGAGCGTGCCACCATTGCCGCGGTGCGGCGCTATACACCCACGCCGTTCGCGGGCCGCGTGAGCCTGTTCCTGCCGTCTGAGCGCTGGCTGCCCTCCGCGGCGCCGCGCTGGGTGGCGCTGGCCGGGCGCACCGACGCGTATTTCGGGCCGCCCGGCTGCGACAACGACACCATGCTCCGCGAGCCCTACGCCGCCGAGTTTGCCTCCCTCTTCCGGCACGCGCACGCAGAGCGAGCCGCGGAAGTGCGCGCGCCCCGATCCTCCGGTGCGGTCGGCGGGCCGCTTCTGGTCCCCAGCTCGACCCATTAGATTGCCACCGCGCGTGGTGGCTGTAGCTCAATCGGTTAGAGCGCTGGACTGTGGCTCCAGAGGTTGCGGGTTCGATTCCCGTCAGCCACCCTGTTAGGCTAGATGTCAGTGAACAGGTGGAGACGCACAGATGTGCGTCTGCCGCGTCTGTGCGTCTAGCATTCAGAGGTCCGTAGCTCAATTGGTAGAGCACCGGTCTCCAAAACCGGGGGTTGCAGGTTCGATTCCTGCCGGGCCTGTTTTCCAATCGGTTGTCCCACCGTCCGTTACGGGGCGGCTCGGGCCGCTCGCGTCACTCCGTTCTCTCGACTGCACCCTGGATTGCACCCTGGCCGGCGCACTCTCGCGCCCCAGCGCTCGCGCCACGCGATCGAAGTAGCGGCCCACATCCGTGTAGTCGGCGTGAAAGCGCGCGTACCGCATCGTCATGGCGATGGTCGCGTGGCCGAGCTGCTGCGCGAGCTGGGGAAGTGGCATTCCGGCGCGGGCGAGGTAGACCGCTGCGGTGTGCCGGTGATCGTGGAGGGTGTAGCCCACGATCCCCGCGAGCCGGCGCGCGCGGTAGTGTTCGTCTTGCGCCTGCCAGCGATCCAGTGGGAACAACCGATCCGCCCCGCGCAGTCCCTCGATGCGGATGTGCTCTTGGAGGCTCGTGGTAACCCAGGGCGGGACGAACACGGCCCGCACACCAGCGGGGCTCTTTGCGTCCTCAATGAGGGCCCGCGTTTCTCCGGCGCCGAAGCGGAGATCAGACACGCGGAGTGCTAGCACCTCGCCGAGTCGCATCCCCGTGCCGACGAGCAGCTCGAACAGCGGCCGCAGCCGGGGTCGAACCGCGGCGAGGTAAACCCCGAGCTCATACGGCTCGAGGTAACGGATCCGAATGCGAGTGGGGAAGCGCTCAATCACGGGCCGCTCGGAGAGCCACCCTTTTCGCCGGCAGTAGCCCGCGAGCACGCTCACCGCGATCAAGTCTTTGTTGACCGTCTCCTCGGCCGCGCCGGTCGAGCGGCGCGCGCCCTTGAGGGCCTGCACCTGGTCGGTTGTGAGCGCGGTGCGCACGGTCGCTCGCTCGCCCACGAATCGGAGGAAGTGCGCGAGGCTCGCCCGGTAGCGGTCCAGGGTGAAGGGACGCACGTCGGCAGCCTTCGCCCGGAGGCAGTGGGCGATGGCATCGGCCAGCGCCACGTCAGGGGAGCGGAGCCGTGCGGCCAGCTCGTGCAGCCGACCTGCGGCGTGGGCCTCCACCAGCGCTGGAAGGCGCATGCGGCCTTCGAGCCAGGCGCGGACGAGCTCGAGGTGGCCTCGCTCGGCCAGGCGGAGGAGCAGCTCCTCGCGCTCGCGTGCTACCGCGACGCGGGTTGTGCCGAGGCTCTTGTAGAGCCGACCGATGCCCGGGAGCTCGCGCTTCAAGTACCAGGTCCGTCCGCGCCGCCACATGGGGCCTCCTAGTCCTGGGTTCGTCGCGCGATGAACGCCCGCACGTCAACCGGGCGCCACCGGATCCGCCGCGGCCCAAGCTGCACTCGCGGGATCGGAAGCTCGTAGACGCTCTTCGCCGGGAGCTTGAGGAGGGTACCGACGTCGCCGGCCGTGAGCAACGGTTCCACGTCGTACCCATCGCCGACGACCTCCGGCCTCCGCTCCTCACCCAGGTTCATCTCCGCAGAGTCTCCTTAGTGTTGTTCAAGGTGACGACCGGCAGCGATGAAGGTACAGGCCTGCCGGCTCCCCTCCACTTCCAAGTACTACAGAATCCGGCCGAACGTTGGTTCGCACCCGCGAGACACACCTCTCTACCTATAAGTAGTCCTGCACCGGGCCCAGCGTGGCACCGTGGACCGCTGGGAGGCCCTTCACCCACACCTGGCTTGCGACTGGGAGACCGTTCTGGCCCTGGGCCGATGGGGTGTATCGCCCTTGAGCGCCCGCCGGCGCGAATGGGCGGCCTGGCGAGATATCGTTGTGCACGTGCACCGGCACGTGCACCGATATCTCGCCACTTGCTTGCACAACAAATAAGCGCGGCCGAGTCAGTGCAGATTCTGGGGGGCGTGAGTGGAACCCTCGGGTTCCCTCGATCGTCGATCCGGAGGCTGACAGAGCCCTTAGATTGGTAGCGGATGGAGACCAAGACACGAGACGACAAAGCGGCTGCCCCACGCCGAGCGGTTGGCTTCCTTCTCGCGGTATTTGGCTTAGGCTTGACTGCCACGCTCGCCCACGAGGCCCGGCCAGCAGTGCCGAGGAGTGCGGCGTCCGCCTCTGCAGAAAGCCTCACCATCGCTTCGGTTGTGGCCGGCGGTGACCACTCGTGCGCGATCACGGGCCGAGGCGCTGCGTACTGCTGGGGTGCGGCGATGGACCGTCGGGCGACGTCCAGCAGGGCACCTGTGGCTTTCGGTCCAACTATCGCTTGGCGGTTGATCGCGCTCGGCGCCACCCGCGGCTGTGGGGTCGACACGGCTGGCCGCACCTACTGCTGGGGCTCGAACGCCGTGGGGCAGAACGGCACTGAGCCCGATAGCCTCGAGCATCCCGCGCCAACGCCTGTCGAGGGACTGCCTCCGCTCACGGTACTTTCCGCGAGCGAGCAGCACACCTGCGGCGTCGGGGCCGACGGTCGCGTCGTCTGCTGGGGCGCTAATCGAAACGGCGAGCTCGGGCGCGGGTTCCGGAGCCCCTGGGAGCGGCCCGCTCCGGTGTTCAGCCTCATCCGCTTCGGAAGCGTCGCGGTCTACGGCCACAGCAGCTGCGCACTTACGGTCGAGAAACGCCCGAGTTGCTGGGGCCTGAACGCGCACTGGGCCGCGGGGCCATCGTGGGACGCTGATTGTTTGGACTCCTGGACGGCTGACTCTCACTCGGGGATCTACGAGTGCGTAGCAGTGCCGATTGAAATGGCGAGATACACGCCTGCCCAAGGATGGCCCGGGCGTGCGGCCTGCGCGGCGGACGCCAACAGCTGGTTCTCTTGTTGGAGAGCGGTACTTGGCCGTCCTCGACGGGGAAAGGCCTGGCTCGCCCCCGCCCTCCCGGCTAGCCCATGGCCGGAACTCATAGCACTCACCGGAGGCTCACGCCACTGGTGCGGGATCGCTGCTGATGGTACCGCGTACTGCGAGGGTGACGGATCAGACGGCAGGTTGGAGTCGCCCGACTCCATGCCAAACGCGGGAACGCGCGCCGTTGCCGGCGGACTCCGTTTCCGCGCACTGGCTGCCGGAGCGGAGCACACCTGTGGGCTCAGCATCGAGGGTCGAGTCTATTGCTGGGGACGAAACGAAGCAGGACAGCTGACGAAACGAAGCAGGACAGCTAGGCAGCGGCTCTGCGTCCTATAGCGCGACGCCCGTCGAGGTGGTGTTCCCGCATTGAAGCGGTCAGGAACCTCGCAGGGAGCTCGTTCCATGGATCTCGGTTCGTGGCTTGGATGCTGGACGGTACAATGGCGTGGGTACGCGCAAGCGCGGAGCGTCCAGCTCGCTGGCGTTGGCCTGGCTTCGCTCCTGGCACTTCATCCCGTATACGGGCAGCGGCCACCTACGCCACCCTATCGACTGGCCGCCATCCGGGCGTACCGCTATCACAATACCAACGGCACGTTCTCGGACACCATCGTTCAGCGTGGAAGTGGAGCGGCCACCGCCGCCAGTGACAGTTCTGATGGAACCCTGGTGGTCCTGGAGCTCCAGGGACAGCGCGGATCCTACGTGCCTGGTCGCCAGGTCGAGCTCATGGCCCGAGATGACCGACAGCTGTTGCTCAACCGGAGGCTCGAGTTCGCCGTGTTCGGTGACGATGGCCGCTATTTCGCGGCCTTCTGGCTCCACGGGACTCGCTGCTCAACGGTGAGGCTTCGCGCGCAACTCTTGGGGCAGACAGACGCGTCAGCCATGGAGGCCCAGTTTCCGTTCCCCTGCAGTGGCGGCGTCACCTCCGCAGCCCCCACGTCCCCGCCGGCCGCGGCAGGGAGTGTCGTCCCACCGTACCGGATCACTGCCCTCCGAGCGTACCTGTTCTACGGGGCCGGTGGCACCTTCTCCGAGAACGTCGTCCAAGAGGGGCACACGTCGCTCTGGAACGAGCAGGTCAGCGGGAGCTTCGTCGTCGTCGAGATCCGAGGCGAAGACGGTTGGCGGGCGCCCGCTCGCAAGGTGCGCCTCGTCGGCTCGGAAGGTCAGAGAGTAGTGTTCGACAGGACCGTGCCCGTTCCCGCGCTCGGCCGCGACGGGCGAGCCTTCGAGGGGTTCTGGGTCTACGTCCACCCGTGCCGGCCACTGACCTTGAGGGCGCAACTGCTCGGGCAGGCGGATTCGTCGGCTGTGGAAAAATTTGTCCCGTTCGATTGTGGCGAATGAGGAACCGCTAGCGGTGGAGCTGGTCACAGTTCAGTAGGGACAGTGCCACTTGCGTCGCTGGCCGGTGCGCCGACCGGTGACCTGCGCCCCGATAGGGCGTCGTTCACGATTACCCTGGCCGCGTTCAGCGCGGCGCGGGCCGTCTCTGGACGCCGTCATCGCGACGGGTGGCGCAGGCGAGATGATCAGGGAATCCGACAGGTCGGCTCTGGGCCTTGACGACCTGATAGCCAATCTACTATCATAGCCTGTGCCCTCGGCGCCGCCCAAGCCGCTGTACTGGATCGCCTCGAGCTTGAAGGACCTGAAGGCGATGCCCGTGCCGCTGCAGAAGGCCTTCGGCACTGCGCTCCGTAGCGTCCAGCTCGGCGGGATGCCACAGGCAGCGAAGCCGCTCAAGGGCTTTGGTGGTGCCGGCGTGTTGGAGCTCGTGGAGGATTACGACCGCGGGACGTATCGCGCGGTTTACACTGTGAATCTTCCTGGGGTGGTCTACGTGCTTCACGTCTTCCAGAAGAAGTCGAAGCGGGGGAGCGCGACCCCTCGACACGATATCGACCTCGTACGGAGCCGATACCAGCTCGCTCGGGATCATTACCGAACGCTTGAGCAACAAGAGGGGGATCGCAATGCCTAAGACCACGTCGAAGACTCGCCGGCCGGCGGGCCGGGAGGAAGCTACGGTCACGCCGAGCAGCGGCAACGTGTTCGCGGATCTGGGGCTTCGCGATGCCGATGAACTGCTCGCGAAAGCTGACCTGGCGCACGCGATCCAGGAACGCCGGCGATCCGTTAGGGCGCACCTGCAGCACTGTCATGCCTGAACAACCGATGCAGACTCCTCCTGTTGACGGCCAAGCCTCGGAGACAATTCCCAGTCCTATCGCAACGGGCGGCGGAGGTGAGCGCTTTGAGCAACGAGTCGGGGCGTATGCGCTGGCGCTCCTCCTCGTACGATCTGAGGCGCCAGTGCTTCGCGACGCGGTAGTGGCCGAAGTCCACCTCCAGACGAGGCAGTTGGGCTGGCGCACGGACGATCTTTTGATTGTGGCAGAGGTCCGACCCGGGGTGACGCGGAAGCTTGCGGTTCAGGCGAAGCGCTCCTTCACGATCTCTGAGAATGACGAGGAGTGCGTGAAGACGATCGCCGGAATGTGGGAAGACTTTGTCGCCGCAGAGCGGTTCGATCCGGCTCAGGATCGGCTGGCGATTGTGACCCTTCACGGTACGGGCACGCTGCTCAAGGACTTCGGGTCACTGCTGGATTGCGCGCGCGCCGCTCCGACCCCCGACGACTTTCGCCGTCGGCTTGGCCTTCCGCGCTACCTGTCGCAGAAGGCGAAGAGTCAGAACAAGGCGCTCCTGTCCATCCTGCGCACCCATCTCGGAGGGCAGCTGGACGAGGATCGCTATTGGCAGTTCCTACGCGTGCTCACCGTGCTGAGCTTCGACCTCGGGACGCGCACCTCGCAGACAGATACGATGGTGCTGGCGCTCTTGGCGCACGTCGCGGCGGAAGGGGGCGATCCCAGGGCCACCGCGCGGGCGACTTGGGACAGGCTACTCGACGTAGCAAGCGAGGGCAGGCAGTCAGCGGCGACCTATCGTAGAAATGATCTACCGGCGGAGCTCCGGGACAGGCACCACGCTATACCGACGGCGGATGAGCGAGCCCGGCTGAACTTGATCGCGCATGGGAAGACCGTGCGGAACAGCATCCGCGCGACGATCGCGCACGGGTACACAATTGATCGCGCCACACTCTCGGACGCGGTTCTGAGCGGGATGGAGGACGCCCCGGTCGTCGTGGTATCAGGGGACGCCGGCTCGGGCAAGTCTGCTATCGCGAAGATGCTCCTCGACCGCGTCGAGGCTGAGCGCCCTGTGCTTGCATTCCAGGCGGTAGAGTTCGCGACGGCACACATCAACGACACCCTGCTTAAGACGCAGACGGCGCTCAACGCACCGGCGCTGCTAGCCCTCCTGGCAGCGCACGACCGAACGATCATCCTGATCGACGGTGTCGAGCGTCTCCTGGAGCACTCCGTTCGGGACGCGTTTACCCACCTGCTGCAGATGGTGGCGGAGACCCCTTCGCTTCGGTTGGTGATGACCTGCCGGGACTACTCCCTGGATACGGTCAGAAGTGCACTGCTGGAGCCCCTCGGTCTCTCGCACGGAGTCGTGGAGGTCGGCCCACTCTCCGAAGAGGAGCTCGACCTCGTCGCGCAGCAGGTCGCCGCGCTCGCGCCGCCGTTGAGTGATGAGCGGATGCGAGCATTTCTCCGGACGCCGTACCTTCTGAATATGGCGTCGCGACTAGAATGGGCAAACGCGTCGTTGCCTGAGAACGTGCGCGCGTTTCGACAGCTGTGCTGGCGCGATCTAGTTCGCGACGACGCGCACCGCGCTGACGGAATGCCTAGCCGGCGCGAGGAGGCATTTATCACCGTCGCTCGGCGGCGCGCCGAGGAGCTGAGGCCGTATGTTCAGCCGGGAGTCCAGGATCCGCAGGCCCTCGACGCCCTCCTTGAAGCATCGCTGCTCGAGCGCTCGCCCGGGTCCGACAGGCTCTATGCACCGGCGCACGACGTGTTGGAGGACTGGGCCATCCTGCAGTGGTTGGACGACGTTGCGGCGGCGGGCGACCCGCCTGCGGCCCTCGCTGTCGCCGTCGGCGGCTTCCCTGCAATGCGACGGGGCCTCCGCCGTTGGCTCGGCGAACGGCTCGAGGTGGACCCCGTCAACGCCCGAGACCTCGTGTTGCAAGTGAGTGGGCGCACGGACGTACCGCAACAGTTCCGAGACGACTGCATAGTTGCTGCACTACTTTCTGGAGCGGCCATAGCGTTCCTTGAAGGATGCCGCCAACGAATCGCGTCGGGCGATCCTGCACTGCTTCGGCAAGTAGTGCATCTGCTGCGGGTAGCCTGCAAGACCGTGCCGGGGTGGCTTCGCCTTGGTGTGCTGCCTTCGGCCCTGCTCATCCCCACCGGGGCCGCATGGCCACCAGTCCTGGAGCTCGTCGCGCAACACTCGCCCACCAAGCCAGACGAGGACGCGTTGCTAGCTCTTGGTTTGGTCGAAGACTGGGCGCGGCAAGTCACAGTCGCGTCTCTCGTGCCTGCCGGTGCTGATTCGGCCGGTAGGATCGTATCGGCCTTGGTGGACCTGTTCGGTCACTACCGGAGCGATGACGCGCGTCAGAGGGCACTGAAGGTCCTCCTCATCATTCCTCGCCAGGCACCTATGTTTGGCGACCTCGCACGGCGCGCCTTGGCGGGAGATCGAAGTGATCACGTGGCGAGAGAATTTGCCGACCTAGCGCTGTCGACACTCTCGAGCGCTTTTGTCAGTCGGGAGTTTCCGGACTTTGTCATCGACTTGCTCCGGTCACGCCTGATGCTCAGCGACGAGGATTGCAAGCGATATGGCTCCTACCGGTCTCCGCTCCGGGTCGACGAGTGCTTCGGCATGCGGGAGGAGGGACCGAACGAATTCTTTCCGGCGAGTGCACTCCAGGGCCCTTTCCGGGCTCTGTTCCAGCATCACCCGAGGAAGGCGCTCGACTTCGTCCTCGAACTCTCCAATCATGCGGCCGAGTGGTACGGTGAACGTAAGTGGCCTGGCCACGACCTCGAGCGGGCGGAGCGCGTCACCATCAACGTGCCAGGCATCGGACCGGTCGAGCAGTGGTTTCTCGGACGGTTGTACGGGCTGTATCGCGGGATGACGGTCGGTCCATACGCACTGCAATCAGCACTGATGGCGATGGAGGAATGGTTCCTGACGATTGCGAAGTACGACAAAGTGGATCTAGAGGGTTGGATGCTGTACGTCCTTACCCGGGGCAATAGTGCGTTGACGACAGCTGTCGTGGCGAGTGTCTGCATCGCGCACGCGACACGCGCGAGGGGGGCCGCGTTAGCGCTCCTGTCGAGTAAGAAGCTGTTCGAGTACGACCGCGCTCGCATGGCTGCCGAGGGGATAAACTCCGTCGAATTTCTCGCCGGTCTCAATCCCAGACACGAGTTCTACGAGGCCGAGCGTCGGGCGGCAAACAGGCTCTCCCATCGACGCGAGGATCTTGAGACGCTCGCGCTCAAGCTGCAGCTCACTGATCGGCGTGCTGACGTGTGGACTCTCATCGACAAACACCGAGCCCAGCTTCATGAAATACAAGGCCCTGAAGAAGCTCGCCTGTGGCGCCTCGCCCTTCACCGCATGGACATGAGAGGCTATAAGGTTGCGGTCACACCGCCTGACCTCCGGAGTCCCAAGCTCAGCCAGTCTGCCGCGGCCAACCCGGCGTCTGATACTCAGAGTATTGGCGACTCGACCGAGGCGGCCGAACCGATCGAGCGTGCAGAGGTGAAGGGCGTCTATCTCATGCCTGGGGGCCTGGAGCCGGATCTACAGGAGCTCGTTGCGGGACACCAAGAGCGCTTCGCGGCAATGAATCGCCATTCCGCGCTTAGGTTAGCCGCCCATAAGGCCTGGGAGAATCGGCGCGGCCCTGAGGCTGCGGAATGGCGCTCGTTGCTTACGGAAGCGCGTGCGATCGCTGAGCAGGACTACGAGGTGGAGACTTTTGCGCGCGGTGGGCCTGGCGTGGTTGCCGCCGTTTGTATACGCGACCAACTGGACGCGCTCACTCCTGAGGAGCGCACGTGGTGCATCGCGCGCGTCATACACGAGCTCTCCAAGGACAACAACGACGGCGAGGAGCTGTTTGTCCATTCACGTATGTTCGGGCCTGACCGGGCAGCCGCTGCCGTCGTGCCTCTCTTGGTAACGAAGGTGCCGGACGAGCTCCCGGTCGATCCGACTGATCTCCTAGTGCAGGCGCTCACCCATCCCGTGGAGGAAGTTGTTGAGTACTCCTACAGCGGCGCAGGCGCGTTCCTAGGAGCTAGCGAGGGCGATCTAGTCTTTCGGTGTGCGGCTGCAGCGGTCCGCCAAGCAGCCGTACTAGAGGAGGTGGCGGCAGCGAGGAGTAAGCATAGTCCCTTCGAGCCCGCCCCCGAAATCGACGCCACACCATTGGTCACAGCCGCTGTCAGGCGCGCTGTCACAAGTAGGGTCGCTGAGGCGAAGGCAGCACTGGCCGAGCTGCGATTCGACACCTGGCCCGGCCGAGCCGCTGCAATCCGAGCCTGGCCACTTATCCTGGCTCGATCGGATTCAGCCGAAGTGCGAGCACTTGTGACGCGGGCCGCTGCATGGCTCGCCCACACATGGGGCGAAGAGCGGCGCAGCGGAGGTGGCCAGAACCGGGACTTCAGGGCCGAGCAGTCTCTGTCGCGCCTAATCGGCCGATTTACGCTCAAGCTACCCGACGACGCCGCCCTTGATCTGTGCGCGCCATTAATCGGCCTCGCGGCCACTGAGCCGCGTGAGGCGGCCTCATTCGTCTCCGATCTTATCATGGAGGCCGACGGCGGCGCTGGCGACAGCTTCTGGGCGCTGTGGCAGGCATTCGCTAACCGAGCCGCATCGGCCGAGTGGGCAGCCGGCCTCGATCGCGAACGCCCCTACGAGGAGCCACTCATCAACCGCCTCTTCCTCCGCGTTCCTTGGAAGGAGGGCACGACACACTGGGCGCGTCTGGAGGGCAACGCGTATCGCATTCACGCATTGGCGACTCGTCTCCCAGCTGTGGGCGCGGTTGTGGAGGCGTACCTCCACTTTCTCTATGATATCGGCCGCCAGGAACTGCCAAACGCGTTCAGGGTCGTGCAGTCGATTCTCGAACGGGCCGAGAACGTACAGACGATCTTGACCTCCGAAGCGACCTTTGCGATGGAATCCCTCCTTGGACTCTTTGTGTACGGCCAGCCGCTTCGCTTGAAGCGCGACGCCTCGCTCCGTGGGGCCGTGCTGAAGCTGCTGGATCACCTGGTGTCTGCCGGGTCTTCCGCGGCGTATCGGATGCGCGACGACTTCGTAACGCCACTTCAAGAAGTGGGCGGATAGAGACACGTGCTTATGAAGGGCTGGCCGAAGCGTAAGGTCCGGGGGGATACGAGGTACCGAGCAATCATAATAGGGTTGACGGTTCGCACGTTGTTATGGCGGGGAAACCGCGTTGCGGGATCCTTCATGCGGAACTACAGCCGGTTCCAGCTTGCTCGAAACCACTACCGAACGCTCGACCAGCAGGAGGAAGATCACCATGCCTAAGACCGCGTCGAGGACCCGCCGGCCAGCGCGCCGGGATGAGGCGACGGTCACGCCGAGCAGCGGCAATGTGTTCGCAGACTTGGGGCTTCGCGATGCTGATGAACTGCTCGCGAAAGCCGACCTGGCGCACGCAATCCAGCAAGTCATCCGGGCGCGGGGCTTGTCGCAGCGGGCCGCCGCCCGCCGTCTGGGCGTTGCGCAGCCTGATCTGTCAAACCTGTACCGGGGAAGACTCGAGGGCTTCTCAATCGAGCGGCTGTGCCGACTACTCACCGCACTAGGGCAGGACGTCCGCATCGTCGTCCAACCCAAGCCGCGCTCGCGAGCACACGCGAGACTGCGCGCTAGCGTTGGAGCTGCCTGAGGGCAGCTTAGGCACCCGCACAAGTGGATCCCACAGAGCGCCTAGCCGAGGCGCATCTCAAGACCCGAGGTTTCTCGACTCTCGTCTACGAACCGGACGGGAACGTACCTCCAGACTTTCTAGCGGACGGTCGTGTCGCAGCCGAGGTCCGCCGCCTCAACCAAAATGAGCAAGGTCGCGCCGAGCTTAGGGGACTCGAGGAAGTTGAGATACCCCTCCTCAAGCATTTGGACGCTCTCCTTGCTTCGTACGGCGCGCCTTCGAAAGAGGCGTGGTGGGTCACAATAGACTTCAAACGTCCCGTTCCGCGCTGGTCCACGCTCGAGCCACTTGTGAAGGCCTTCTTGGACCAGTGCGTCGCGAGGAACATGCAGCAACGCGAAAGACGCACGATAGGGCCGAATCTGACGCTCGACGTTTTTCCGCGCCGCCGTCGGTCGTCGAGAACATTTGCCGTAGCTTTCACTTCTGACGATGACTCTGGCGGCTGGGTCATCCCCGAGCTAGAGCGCAATCTCCGCCTCTGCATCGACGAGAAAACCCGCAAGGTAGCGCCTTACAGGTCGAGGTACGCGGAGTGGTGGTTGCTTCTTGTAGACCTCTTCGCCTTCGGGCTCGATGAGTTCGATCGCCAACACTTTCGCAACGAGGTTCACATCGCACATACGTGGGACAAGGTCATCATTGTGAATCCCGTGAGACCGAGCGACCACTTCACCCTCTAGGCCGCATCCACGATGCGACACGTTCTGGGGATGGCGAAGCGTCACCTCGACCTGAAAGGCGCGAAGGCTCCTAAGCTCGAACTCGACTACATGCGCCTTATGGTCGCCGTTCGCCAGCTCCGCCAACGAGGTCACGATGCAGCTGGCTACCTGCTCGTCATGACGCCAACGATCAAGAGACGCACACAGACCTGGGCTAGCAAGTACGGCGCCAAGGACGAGGTCCAAGTCTTGGTCGCGACACTTACCTCCAGGCGTCAGCGGCAGGTTCAGGTCGAGGTCATGTTGAACAAGGGCGGAATGATCGATGGTTCACGGGGCAGACCGGTCCGTGGGCGTTCAGACGCGCGAAAGGGGGCGCGTTGGGCCGAGCGTCAGCTCTGTGCACTTATCGAGAAGCATGAGCTGGGCGTCCGCAGGATCAGCGACTCCAATCGGTTTCCCCTGAGAATTCAGTGGGACTACTATGGTGTTGTCGGTGCGGCCTAACGTGCGTAACCCCGGTGCACCCTGACGTGCACCCTGGATAACGGGATTTCGGGGTACTACCCCGGACGTGCGCGGATAGCCGCTCGCGCGATCTCCGTCTTCCACGGACAGTTACGGAGTCGGAGGCTCCTCGGGGGGCTTGGGAGGCTCCTCTCCAAAACCGGGGGTTGCAGGTTCGATTCCTGCCGGGCCTGTTAGTATAGCATGAAGCGCCGGAGGTTCCGGCCTCGCAAAGAATATCCTTGCTGCATCCCCGCAACTATGTCCTGCGGTCACCAATCTTTGGGTCGGCGGTAGTAATGTTCCCCTAATCGTGGTGCCGTGATCCCAGATTTCGCGCCCGGTGGCTATCAGGAGGCCTCATGCGAACCTGGTTCGGAACCCCCGCGTTGCACGGGGCGATTGACTGAGGTGGGTGACCGCAGCCGGCGGCGTTGCCCGCCATCCCCGCTGCCCGTCTGTGCCTTGCGCTACCAATGGACCGGCCGAGCAGTGCAACTATTCTGCTCTGCCTGGGGCGCCATTGCGGCGACGCCGTGCCCGGCCGCCGCGCAGCAGGGTACGGCCGTCTCGCCATTCGAGGTGGCGATAGCGAAGGGCACGCGCACCGCGGTAGGTCTCCCCGGGCCCACCTACTGGCAACAACGCGCTAAGTACCAGATCACGGCGGCGCTCAACCACGGGGGGCGCGAAGTCGCGGGACAGGAAACCGTCACGTATTTCAACTACTCGCCTGACACGCTCAATACACTCGTTGTCCAGCTGTATCAGAACTTGCATACGTTCTCGGGGGTCGCGGGTACCACACTCTCTGTGACGGGTGGTGTTCACCTCGACCAGGTGGTGGTCGGGGGCGTCCGTCTTGAGAATCGCCGCGACTTAGGGGGCGCGCCGGCGTACCGTGTCGATGGGACCATGGCACGGTTGTCTCTACCCCAGCCACTCCGACCGGGGGATAGCCTCAATCTCGAGTTCGCATGGCGGTTCACTCTGCCACTCCGCGATAGGCGGATGGGGACCGACGGGGAAGTATTCATGGTTGGCTATTGGTATCCACAAGTCGCAGTCTTCGATGACGTAAACGGCTGGGACACAGACCAGTACACTGGCCGGGCAGAGTTCTATATGGGGTACGCAGACTACGACGTCGAACTCGATGTTCCGAGCGGATGGCTGGTGGGAGCGACTGGCGAGCTGGTAAACGCCCAGAGCGTCTTGGGAGACAGCGTGCTCGACCGACTGGCGGAGAGTCGCCGCGCTCAACGAGTCACGCATATCGTGACGGAGCGGGATCGCGGCGCTGGTCGCGCCACGCGCGTTGGAGAAAACGGCTTATTGCGGTGGCACTTCGCGGCACACGAGACCCGCGATTTTGCCTGGATCGCTTCAGACCGATACCTATGGGATGCTACATCGGTCGTCCTTCCTAGCAGCGCTGGCGCGAGCTCGCTAGACACAGTGAACGTGAGCACGCTGTATCGCCCCTCGGCGAAGGCGTGGGCCTTCGCCGACGGGTTTGCAGCTCGCGTGCTGGAATTCTACGCCCATTACCTTTGGCCCTATCCGTATTCGCAGCTCACGGTCGCGGAGGGACCCTGGGGCGGCATGGAGTACCCGATGTTCACGGTCATCTATCCGTACAAGGACACGCTCGGGCTGTTTGCTGTCGAGGCGCATGAAATCGGGCACATGTGGTTCCCGATGCAGGTCGGCTCGAACGAGAAGCGCAGCCCTTGGCAGGACGAGGGACTCACGCAGTTCGACGGTCATCAAGCAATCCGGGCGCTGGTGCGCCCGCCGGCAGACCCCGAGCTGAACGACGTCAAGGCGTACTGCGATGCAGCCAAGCGCCATGTGGAACTGCCGATGCAAGAGCATGGTGACGCTCATCCGAGCGGACTCTCCTATGGTGTGGCAAGCTACGCGAAGCCCGTAGCCATGCTTCGGGCGCTCCGAGCGATCCTAGGCGATAGCGTGTTCTTGAAGGGATACCGTGAGTACGGACGTCGGTGGCAATTCCGCCATCCGCTGCCGCTGGATTTTTTTCAAACGTTCTCAGATGTCGCCGGGCAAGATCTATTGTGGTTTTGGCGCGAGTGGTATGTCGGGACGGCGGTGCTTGACCAAGCTCTCGGGAAGGTGTCCGCCGTTGGGGACTCAGTGGAAATCGTCGTAGAGAACCGCGGCGAAATGGCGCTACCGGTCGTGCTAGATCTGACACGGACCGATAGCAGCCACCAGCGATTGATCATCCCGGTGGACCCCTGGTTACGAGGTCAGCGCGAAGTTCGCGTGCGCCTTCTGAATGCGCCGGGGGTTGTTCAAGTAGTCATCGATCCAGATCACTGGTTCCCAGACATGAACCGTGGGAGCCAAAGTTGGCACGCAAACTGACCGGCCCCTCAGTGCCAGGATTAGTGCCAACGCCGGCGTTGCTGGGAGTGCGCTCCAAAACCGGGGGCTGCTGGTTCGAGTCCAGCCGGGCCTGCTGAGAACGTGAAGCCTCGCAGCGAGTTGTGTCCCTGCGAGGCTTCTTGTCCAGCAAGGCCGAATGGCACAGTGCCAGGAATCGTGCCAGAGGAACG
>WNGK01000276.1_pt1 | contig 75108 bp, 66 predicted proteins | sample 5400601 | NCBI WGS metagenome assembly WNGK01 (sample SAMN13153376, study PRJNA577476) | soil metagenome | isolation source: 60 cm soil or saprolite under Garry oak tree replicate 1 | place: USA:California | collected 2016-06-15
GAAACGTTTACAGTTGATCTGACCACGCTCGAGCAATGCGAAGAAAAGCTCGAGGAGCTCTTTCAGGATTTGATGGCTGATCTGGCGCAAAAGGAATCAACCCGCGAGATCACAAAAATATTCGTGAAATTGAAATTCAACGATTTCACCCGAACTACTGCTGAGCGCGCCGGCCTTACGCCTACCTTACCAGACTTCCGGGCTCTTCTCGATGAAGCGTTTGGTCGTACCGGAAAGCCGGTGCGTCTCATCGGTGCTGGTGTCCGCTTCGCCGAAACGACACCGGAAAACGCACAGCTGAACCTGCTGTAGTGGTCCGCCTGCGGGGGATGTCAGCCGCTAGGCAGTCTCGTTTGTTGTGACGAACGAGGGTTCTGCAGTTTCTAAATCATTTCGCGCGTGTGATAATTTGAGTGGTCGAAATGACTTCCGCGCAGGAAAGAAAAATCAGGCAAACCGGTTGCGATGTTCGTTTTGATAACCTGACGCGACAGCTGTACGCGACTGATGCTTCGATTTATCAGATCGAGCCGATCGGGGCGGCGTTTCCGAAAGACGCACAGCAAGCGAGCGCAGTCATTCGCGCAGCCGCTGATTCGGGCGTTTCGGTCACTCCGCGTGGGGCCGGCACGAGTCTGGTGGGCAACGCGATCGGCGAAGGCTTGATTGTCGAGTTCTCACGGTACAACCGCCAGATCACTGACCTTGACCTCGAAAAACGCAGCGTACATGTCGGCGCAGGCGTTGTTCTCGATCAGCTCAACGATTTTCTAAGGCCTCATGGATTTTGTTTCGGTCCGGATGTAGCAACCAGTTCACGGGCAACGCTTGGCGGAATGATCGCGAACAATTCCTCCGGCGCGCGTTGCCCAGTTTACGGGACAACGGCCGATCACGTGATCTCCTTGGAAGTCGTGATGGCCGATGGTCGCGTCGAGACGATTGGTCGAATGCACGAATCGTTGTGCACGGAGCGAGCTGAAATCGAGAATCTCATCCGGGCGCGAAGCGCGGAAATGGGCGAGCGCTGGCCGCCCGGCTTGATAAAACGCTGGCCCGGTTACGGCATTCAAAGGTTCCTGCGTGCGCCCAATGACCTCACGAATATTTTCGCGGGCAGCGAAGGAACGCTCGCTGCGATTTTCTCCGCCGAACTCAAGATTTCGCCGTTCCCCAATGAGAAAGGCCTGGGCCTGATCTTTTTTTCCTCGGTGGATGAAGCGATGCAGGCCACGGTTGAGCTTCTCGATCTTAAACCGGCCGCGATTGAGCACATCGATCGGCCTTTACTCGATCAAACCAAAGGCCAGCTCCATTTTCAGGCGGCGCGCGACTTACTCGAGCTCGACACCCAGCCTTGCGAATCGATTTTGATCGTTGAGTTCTATGATGACGTCGCCGAACGATTGTCGATTTTACAAGCGAGAAAAATCGGCCTCCGCACCAAAATTCTCACCGAGCCAGCGCAAATGAATCTGGTCTGGTCGGTGCGCAAGTCCGGCCTTTCGCTTTTGACCGGCTGCATCGGGCCTGCAAAGCCGGTCGCGTTTATCGAAGATGCTGCTGTTCGCCCAGCGCAGTTGCCCGAATACGTGCGCGGATTGCGATCGATCATGCAACCGCTTGGACTGGAAGCGAGTTACTACGGTCACGCTGCCAGCGGACTTCTACACGTGCGCCCGGTGCTCGACCTGCATAGTGCAAACGATCTAAAAAAGTTTCGGCAAGTCGCAGATCAAACTTCTGCGCTGGTGCGGCAATTCAAAGGCTCGCTTTCCGCCGAGCACGGTGTTGGCATCGCGCGCACGGAATACATGCAGGAGCAACTTGGCGATGAGCTGCTCGGAGTAATGCGCGAGATCAAGCGAATGTTCGATCCGAAAAACATTTTCAATCCGGGAAAAATTTTCGCCGAGAAGTCCGAGCCGGCCGGCCATCGACACAGAATCGACAATTATCTGCGCGAAAACTTCACACGACCGATGGAGCTCCCATTCGAGCCTGTGCTCGCCTTCGCATTCAAAGACCGTTCGTTCATCGGCAATCTGGAACAATGCAACGGCTGTGGCGGCTGCCTTAAACAAACCGGCGTCATGTGTCCAACGTTTATGGCCACCCACGAAGAAGTCATGTCCACGCGTGGCCGCGCCAACATCATCCGCGCGGCGCTGGAACTGCGCGTCAACGGGCGCGATCCCTTGCGTTCGGCGGAACTGGAGGCCGCACTCAGCAATTGTCTCTCTTGCAAAGGGTGCACACCCGAATGCCCGTCCAACGTGAATCTGTCGCTGCTCAAAGCGGAATTGATGCGTGCGCGATATAAGCGTGACGGTCTGCCGTTGCGTGAAAGCATTCTCAGCAACGTCGATTTGCTAGGCAAAATCGGTTGCGCGATGCCGGCGCTCGCAAACCGCGTTCTCAATTACAGGGCAGTCCGTGTCGCGATGGAAAAAATGATTGGACTCTCGGCGAGGCGTTCGCTGCCACATTACGCTGAGGAACGATTCGACAAGTGGTTTGTGAAGCGCTGTAGGGCGTCTGCGTCAGACGCCATCGCGTCTGACGCAGACGGCTTACAAAAGCGCGGTCCCGTGATTCTTTGGGACGACACGTTCGTACGCTACCACGAACCGCACATCGGAATTGCCGCAGTCAAAGTGCTGGAGGCGCTCAGATTCGAAGTTTCGCTCGTAGAGGACCGGCGCTGTTGCGGACGACCCGCATTCAGTCAGGGAAATCTCGACGCCGCTGCAGAGCTCGCAAAACACAATGTGGATCTTCTCTCATCACTCCATAATGCCGGTCCGGCTCGGACCTCCAACGCTCCAATTCTGTTTCTTGAACCATCGTGCTGGTCGATGTTCGTGGAAGATTATCGCGAGCTAAGGATCGAGAACGCGGAGAAGATAGCGAACCGCTGTTTTTTGTTTGAAAAATTTGTGGCCGATCTGCTCGAGCATGAACCGGACGCTCTGCACTTCAAGCATTCATTCGCCTCCGCCGAAGGGCTACGGCGTGACACGGAGACGACGATCGCAATTCATCCGCATTGCCACGCCAAATCGATCATGAATCCTGCGTTCATGCGAAGACTCGCGGAGCGTTTGCCCGGGAGGAAAGCGACGGTGCTCGATACCGCTTGCTGCGGAATGGCAGGCGCGTTCGGAGCACTCGCCGAGAAATACGATCTTTCAGTCCAAGTCGCCCAGGATTTGATAGACAAGCTCGATAAGCAGAGCCGCGAGACACAGATCATCGCCTCAGGGACAAGTTGCCGGCATCAAATCAGTGATCTTACAAATATCCGGCCAAAGCATATGGCCGAAGTGCTCGCCAAAGCGCTCCAGTAGTCGTCGTGCGTCACCTGCAATGTGCCAGAAGCGTTTCTGTTATTGACTATGGAGAGTCACACCCTAGCCTCGCCTTCATGAATCCAGTCGTTGCATCCGATAAACTTGAGCGCACTGAAGTCTGGGCTGAGGACGATGACTCAGTTCATTGGGCTGGTGCTTTCGCCGTGTACGGTGGCCACGGCACGACCGCGTCTTCCACGATCGTTTATGAGATCGAGCCAGGGAAACGTCTCGGTTGGCATACCGACGCCACCGAGGAGACGCAGTACATTCTCGCCGGCACCGGGGAATTGCACATGGAAGACGGCAGCACCTACGGTGTTGGTCCGGGGAGCGTTTTTGCCATTCCAACGCCCGTAAAACACGACCTCGTTAATCTCGGTAAGGAAACATTGCGCGCCGTCGCTTTTTTCGCCGCTGCGATGTTCACCCAAAACTTCGACAACGTGATGATGCCGCCGAAGAGCCACATCCTCGGCACGCCTAACCGAGAGGGCTAGGCGCTACTGAGCGCGACGCGGAAAGCAAATACCCGGGATGCCGCGCTCGCGGCCAAACTGCACGCTATCCTTTCGGTTTTGGTGGTTCCCCGGGCTTAGAGGCTTCGCCTGGCTTTGGAGGTGCGCCGCCCGGGGGAGCGCCGCCGGGAAGATCTTCTTCGGGGGCCGCCAGTATCTCCGGTTCAGTGAACGAATTTGGATGATTGGCGAGCTCTTTGCGCAACGCCGCAATTTGCTCAGCTGTCACCGGGCTGGCGTTGTTCCCCCACTCACTGCGCTCGTATGTAAGGACGTCGGCAATTTTTTGATCAGTCAATGTTTTATCCCACGGTTGCATCACAGCCGCACCGAATTTCTGGCCCTTAACGGTGACCGGGCCTGTCAAACCTTTGAGAACGATCATCGCCGGGCGCCGTGAGCCTCCGGTTGTAAATTCCGAACCGGCCAATGGCGGATACTGCCCTGCCACTCCGAGGCCGTTCGCTTGATGACACGTCTGGCAATTGGCCGCAAAAACCTTCTTTCCTCGATCATGCGGCGAGAGTTCGGCTTCCGGTTGGGCGCCCTGCGGTCCGGTAACTTTTTTCATTGTGGGCATTTCGCCACCGTATGGGTCAAGCGCTTCACCGCTAAAATTTCCCGAGTAACGGCCAAGATAAGCGCCGCCAAAAAATACTGCCAATCCGTACACTGCGATCAACCAGATGGAAAGCGGTTCGCGACCCACGCGCGGCTCGCGTTTCTCGCGCTGCACCGCGGCATGGACTTCCTGCACATCAGCGATTTCGCTGTAATCCATACCCTGGCCGGAAGACGGCTCTGGTGGTGGAGTGTTCTCGTTCATTTTGCCGGTTGTCCTCCAGGCGCAGGCGAAGGTGAAGCCGCTGGTGGCGCGGCTGCTGAGGCACCGGCCGACCTAACGTCTTTCAATGGATGCGATTGATTAAGTGCCATCATGTAGGCCACAAGACATTTCGCATCGTACGTGGGAACAATTTCCCAACCTTCGGGCGGGGCGTCGGAACCGGTGAGTTGCAACGCGTCCGACGAGCGCGCGTCACTGATTCGGCGAGTTTGGTAGAGAAAACGATAAGACGGCATGTTCGAGTCAAGATTGACGCTGCGCGGCGAATAAAGATGCACGTGATGCCAGGCAGCGGAATACATTGGTGGCAATCCCGCTGTTTGCTCGGGCCACGGAGCTGACGGACTTGGTGAAGCGGCTGGAGTTGTGGCAGCTGCGGCCGCTGCTGCGGGAGACTTTGAAGGTGGAGGACTCGCCGGGCCGGGGCTTGTTGGCGGTTTCGATGCAATAGCCCCAGGGGACGTTGCGGCCGCTGTTGCAGGAGAAGGCGATGTTGCTGGCGGCGGACTGGCCCCCTTCGCCGAGGGTACGGCACCCGGAGAGGCCGCCGCTCCTTGTGGCGCGGGACTTGCCCCGCCCGTGGGCGAAGGACTTTCCTCTTCCTTTGGCGCGCGTGCGCCGATGTTCGCGAGGTCCTGGCCCATGCGCATCTTACCAAGTAAAACAGGTCGCTCGAAAATGTAGTCCCGTGGCGCGCTGCGGCGGTCACCCCATTTTCGCTCAATATCGGCGCCCGCATACTCGGCATGGACCTGTTCACTGTGACAATAGTTGCAGCCATTGGCAGCGTAAACGCGCGCGCCGCGCTTGACCATTCCCGATTGCGGCAGCGGATAGATATCTGTGCCTTCCTCGTCAGATTGAGGATTGAGGTGTCCGATTTGCCAATTTGGGATCACAGTCAATCCCACCCACGAGAACGCGAACGTCCCGAAGATTCCGAGAAAAAGAGGGGCGAGTCCTTTCATTAGTGCGCCACTTCGGCCCCCTCCGCTTCGACTGGATTAAGAAATGTGGGCACCGTCGATTTGCGGCCCAACCCGAAAAGCATCAACCCGAAGTGATACGCAAAGATGAAGTGCGACACCATCAGCAAAATGCCGGATAGGCTGCGTCCGCGCAGGTAAGGCAACACCGATTCGACGCTCTCACTGAAAGCGATCGAAGGATTTTCCATGCTCGCGCCTTGCATAAAACCGCCGGCGAGAAGCATCAGCGTCATCAGCCCAATGCCGTAGGCGGATGCCCAGAAATGCAGTTTGATCAACGACCCGTAGCGCCACTCGCGTCCAATCAGTCGCGGCACGATGTAATACATTGAGCCGAAAATCACCATCGTGAAAAATGCATAAAGGCCGAGGTGCGAATACGCGATGCTCGCCTGCGTAAAGTTCACGTAACGGGCAACGGAGCGCAGCGAAATCAAAACACCGACCAGACTAAAGACGGTATAAGACATCGCACCGAACACGGTAAAGCGAAGTGTCGGGCTGTAGCGCATCAGCGGGAAATAGCCTTGCATCGTCATGTGATGATTGAGCCCAACGGTGGCGACGGGAATCAGCGTGAGAATTGTGGCGGCGATACTTGCAGTGACCATCCAGGCTGGGAACGGTCCATCGACGAGGCGTTGCATCCCGGTCCAGCTGGAGAACAGCGCGTAGCTCCAGAAGCCGATTGCTGCCAAATGATAACTGTACACCGGACGTCCGATCACCTTGGGAATCATGTAATACGCAGTGCCGAGACCGATCGCGCCGAACCAGAGAAACAGCAGATTATTTGCGTACCACCAGCCGACAGCCGCCTGCAACACTCCCTGCACCGGGACGACGAAGAGCATTAACTGGCCAGCCGCGTAAAGCCACGGAAACCAGAGAAACGCACCCAGTAAATACCACTGCGTAATGTAAATTTGTTCCCCGCGGCGAAATCGAAACATCAGCACGGCCCAGGAGGCAACGAGCGTGTACGCGACGAAAAGAATGATGGCAGCGTAGCTGGGGAACTCGAGCCATTGATAACCAGTGCTATCGCCGAGGAGAATTCCGCACACGCCGAGGAAAACTCCCAGGTTCCAAAATCCAGCGCCCGCAACCAGAAGCAGCGGATAACGCAGGACTGTGCGGCACAAACGGGCCATCAGCCAAATGGCCGTTCCCATGCCAGCCATGGACGCCCAGCCGTACACCATCACATTCATGTGGACCGGGCGCACGCGTCCCCAGGTGAGGAAACTGATGTCGGAAAGCAAATCCGGTGTGTGCAGCTTGAATGAAACGAAACCAGCGAGCAGCGTGCCGAGAATTAGCCACGCCACCGCCGAAGTGTAAAAGATCAACACCGGCACGCGTGTTGACGCGTCGATCAGGGCACGTTCCAATTGCTCCGTGTCACCCGCGGCGGCGGTAACAGCCGGTTCTTTTAATGGAATTCCGGTGGCGTTCACGGGCTTTTGGCAGGGCTTGGTGAAGTTGGTGCCTGGGAAGCGGCTGGAGATGCCGATGTCTGGGCTGCCGGTGAAGGCTGCGGACTAGAGACCGCCGCTCCTTGAGGTGCAGCAGGCGCGGCCACCTGAGGGGATGCTTGTGCGCCGCTGGGGTTCGGAGACGCAGCAGGCGCCGGGGAAGTAGCACTCGGTGGAGCGCTTGCGGTCGCTTGCGCCTCGGGCGTAGCGATCGGACCTGCCGGTGCCGGCTTTTGCTTCGCCAGCTCGGCAACTGTCAATTCCATGGCGCGCTCGACCGGGATGCGAGCGACGCCTTTGTTTTTGTCGATCCAACCATAGGTGGTCAAAGCCTTGTCGGCTTCCTCGCGCACAGTCTTCAAATTCTCCACGCGCTTTTTCGCCCGGGCTTCTTCGTAATCGCTTCCACGCGGCGCCGGCCCAATGATCGCGAGCACGATCACACCAAAAAGCGCAAAGAGAAGCACGATCCCGAACCACACGGACCATGAAGCACGCGCGTGGGCAACTTGACGAAGTGATTCGGTACCAGCCATATCAGTTCACCAGGTTCAAAGATTCAATCAGGCGCGGATCGCGGACTGGAAAGAGAGAAGTCCGAGGCACAATTCGCAGATAAACAAAACCGAGCGTGGCGCCGATGGCGATGACTGAAAGCAAATCCCAGATGCTGAGGTGCACGCCGGTGCCGTGTAACGCCGGCAGGACGATGATGTACATGTCCAGCATTTGCATGCACAGGATCCATCCCGCGACCCAGCAAAGATGCCGCGGCTCCTTTTTGATCGAGCGCAAGAGAAGAATCCCAAAACAGACAAAGAAGCGTCCTACTACGAGCAGCATGCTCAGCACCCACCACGATTCTGTGTTTCGGGTGATAAAGAATTGAGTCTCTTCCGGGATGTTCGCATACCAGATGAGCATGTACTGGCCGAACCCGATGTAGGCCCAGAAAATGCAGAAGGCCAGCATCCATTTTCCCATGATGTGGTAGTGCTCGACGGTGATGATGTCCTTCAAATATCCAGCCCGTCGCAAGGCTGTGATGACCAGGACGAGCAGCGACATCGAGCTCCCCGCTGCGCCCGCGAAGATGTACACGCCAAACATGGTGGAGAACCAGTGATAGTTCAGGCTCATGAGCCAATCGAACGCACCAAAGGTGAGACAAAGCGCGAACATTGGCAGACTGATAAATGCGACCTTGCGCATTAAGATGGTGAACCGTGGATTTCCATCCTTGTCCTGTTTCACCGATAAGCGGCGCAAAACGAGCGCTGCGCAAAGGAAAAAGCCGAGAAACACGACGGCGCGGATTAGAAAGAACGACCAATTGAGATAGGCGCGCTTCGCATCAAGCGCATGCTCGACACCGGGCGGGATGTCCATCCAGGAATACAGATGGCGTCGCAGGAGAAGGATGGGCACAAACAGAATCGCCAGCACCACCAGTAACACCGCAATGTTTTCCAACTGACGCCGCACCACCACCGACCAGTCAGCGTCGGTGGCGTGATGCACAATCGTCCAGAAAAAGCACCCGGCGCAAAGCGTGAAGAAAAATGCAAACGCAAAGAGCCACGAATAACTGAATTGATGCGGATTTAGAAATGCGCCCACGGCGCAAAGCGCCAGCGCCACAATAGCAATCAATCCCAGGAGCGATGAAAGGCCTGCAAAGCGGTTGCTAGGCCTGCAAAGCGGTTGCTCTCGAAATATTCGCCTTCGGGCGTTGGGACAGTGTGGGAACGCTCGCTCATTTTGCTTTAGCCGGCGGCGGTGACGCCGGCTTCTCCAGTTCTTCACGCCGGTCCTCAGGAACATCGGCTGTGGTTGCGTTTTGGCTGCGCTGTAACGCGCGCAGGTACGCGATGATCGCCCAGCGATCGGGCACGATAATGTTTGGCCCGTAGGCCATCATTGTGTTTTTGCCATTCGTGATCGTATTGAAAATCTCGCCATCGGACATCTTGCGGATGCGTTCATCCTGAAGCGAAACGACAGTAGCGAGCCCGTACTGCTTTGTGATGCCATTACCTGCTGCGGTAGCGCCATGGCACATTGCGCAAGTGATGTTGAAACGCTGTTGTCCGCGCTCCATCAGGTCGCGCGTGACCGGAGTTGGAACGCCCGTTCCCCAGTGATCGCGCATTTTACCGGTATTGTAGTAATCGGTGCCGGCACTGAAACTCGCCTGTGAATGCGACCAGGTGACTGGAGCCGGAGTCGCTGACCCCGGCAGGCTGGCATCACCGCTACCGGCTACAGCGTTCGGCTTTGGCATCTCATAGCCAATTGGAACCGTGCCGGCAACCGGTAAACGTGGGCCACGCCCATCCGCAAAGAAATTGAGCGGCGCTTGTGCGCGCACTTTCATTTGCCGCACCATGTCCGGAAAAAGCTCGAGCGGCGGTTCGATGCTGGTTTGTCCGCGAAACCCGAACACCGCGATGATTGCGATTGTGCATAGGAGAAAAATTACAAAAAATCCGCGCAACATCTTTAGTCCTCGTGAACGATGGTGATGTGTTCTCCGCCGCTTTGTTCGAGCAACTCGCGCACGCCAGCTTCGGTAAACCGCGGATCGCGCGCTTCGATCGCCAGGAAAAATCCGTCGTTGGTTACGCGGCTGAATCGCTCCCAGTTAAACAGGGGATGATACAAGCGGGGCAAGCCGTTCATGCCGAGCATCGCGAAAAATGAAGCGAACGCGCCGAAGAGCACGGTGAGTTCGAACATGATCGGAAAAAAAGCTGGCACAGTCATGAAGTTCCATGGTTTGCCGTGCACATCGAGGCGATAGAGAAACGAAGATGGGCCGAACTGGATTAAGGCAGCGGTGAGCAAACCCGTGACACCACCGAACAAAACCCAACCGCTCAACCAGGATTTTCCCAGCCCCATCGCCTCGTCCATCCCGTGGATGGGGAACGGGGAATAGACGTCCCAGCGCCTGAAGCCCGCGTCCCGGACCTGCTTGGCCGCTTCGTAAAGCGCGGCTGCGCTCGGATATTCCGCGCCCATGGCGTACACCTTGTGGCCGGCAGGAGTCCTCATCATCGCGTGCGCTCCTTTCCTGTAGCGCGCGCGCCGTAATGCGGGTCCGCCTCCGGTACTGCCGTTTTTATCTCTGACATGGCAATCATCGGCAGAAAACGAATGAAAATAAGGAACAGCGAAGTGAAAATCCCGAGCGTGCCAATGTAGGTCCAGATATCCACCCAGGTCGGATGAAACACTCTCCAGGACGATGGCAGGAAATCGCGGATCAAACCGCCGGCAATAATGATAAAGCGCTCAAACCACATGCCCGCATTCACACACATGGCGACGAAAAAAACGACATACATATTCCGGCGGCACCACTTGAACCAGAACAGTTGCGGTGAAAGCACGTTGCAAAAGAGCATGCCCACCCACCAGTACCACCAGTACGGACCAAAGATGCGGTTCCAAAACGCGAAGCGTTCGTAAGAATTACCGCTGTACCAGGATATGAAAAATTCCATCGTGTATGCGTAGCCGACAAACGAACCGGTCAGCAAAATGATCTTTGCCATCTTGTCGATGTGCTGCGGCGTGATGATATCATGCAGCTTGAACATCGCCCGCGCGGGCAAGAGCAAGGTCAGCACCATGGCAAAGCCACCGAAGATTGCACCCGCAACGAAATAGGGCGGGAAGATTGTGGTGTGCCACGTCGGCAAAATCGTCGTGGCGAAGTCGAACGATATCACGCTGTGCACCGAGAGGACCAGCGGCGTGGAAAGGCCTGCCAAAAGGAGATAGGCCATTTCATAATGACGCCAGTTGCGGTTTGAGCCGCGCCAGCCGCACGCGAAAATTCCGAAAAGAAATTTCCTAATCTTCGAGGTAGCCCGATCGCGCAATGTCGCCAAATCCGGAATCAAACCGGTGTACCAAAATAAAACTGAGACTGTGAAATAGGTCGATACGGCAAACACATCCCACATCAACGCGCTCCGGAAATTTTGCCAGATCGCCCAGTTGTTAGGGAAGGGTGCGAGATACCACGCCATCCAGGCGCGGCCGACGTGGATACCGGGGAAAATCGCCGCGCAGATCACCGCAAAAAGCGTCATCGCTTCGGCGGAACGGTTGATTGATGTACGCCATTTTTGCCGGAGCAGGAACAGGATGGCGGAGATCAGTGTGCCGGCGTGTCCGATACCGATCCAGAAAACGAAGTTCGTGATCCCCCAAGCCCAGCCGACCGGGATGTTATTTCCCCATGTGCCGACGCCGGTGGAAATCAGATATCCAATACAAAAAACTCCAAAGGTCGCTGCGCTTGCAGTAATGGTGAACGCTACCCACCACCAGCGCGGCGCGGGTTGTTCCACCACTCCGGAAATGCGTTCCGTCAACCAGCTGAAGTTGCGCCGGTGCAGAACAAGCGGTACGCGCGCGAGCGGCTGTTCCGCCTCCTTCGTCATCTCGGGTGCTGTTGGTGCTCCGTCCATACTTTATGGAACGCAGGTCTGTGGCCTGTGCGCCGAAGGAGGACCTTCCCCGTTGTCGCCCAATGAAACCGGCAACATGTACGCCTCAGGACGGATTCGCTGTGGCGAACCTGTCTGGCGCACAGACAAAATGTCTATGTTTCTGTTCCTCATTCCGGTAATTTCTCCTCAAAACTTGCGACTCCGATGTTTTGCGCGTCCGGCATCTTCGGGTTCGGATTACGAATCCGCGCGAGATAACTGACTCGTGGGACGACGTTCAAATAGTCGAGGATTCGGTAATTGCGATCCTGCTGCTTCATTTTTGATACGCGGCTTTCAGGGTCCTTGATATCGCCGAAGACGATTGCCTCCGTGGGACACGCCTGCGCGCAAGCGGTGGTGAAAGAGTCGCGCGGGATTAGCGTCTCCGGCGAAGCGCCGGCGCGCGCGTGCGCGGCGATTTTTGCTTCCTCAATCCGTTGCACGCAAAAGGTGCATTTCTCCATCACCCCGCGCATGCGCACGGTGACGTTGGGATTCTTCTGCATTTTGATGGTGTCTGGCGCGCCCTTCGTTGTGAGCGGCGCGAAGTATTCTTCGTAGATGCTTAATGCCCCGGCGATCTTTCGCTTGCCGACAGGTCGCTGATTGTAATCGAAATAATTAAACCGGCGCACCTTGTACGGGCAGTTATTCGAGCAAAATCGTATGCCGATGCAGCGGTTGTAAGCCATGACGTTGAGGCCGTCCTCGCTGTGAATGGTCGCGTTGACGGGGCAGACCGTTTCGCACGGCGCGTTCTCGCAATGCTGGCACGGCATCGGCTGATGCACGATTTCCGGATCCTCCGGCCATTCGCCGCGGTCCTGGTTGAACGATTTCCGGCTGGCGTAATAACGGTCGATGCGGAGCCAGTGCATGATCCGGCCATGCGCCACTTGTAACTTGCCCACCACGGGCACATTGTTCTCGGCCTGGCAGGCGATCACGCAGGCGCTGCACCCGGTGCACACGTTCAAATCGATGCTCATACCCCACTGCTGCGGGGCAGTCAGCGGCGGATGCGTGTAGATGCTCGGCGGCGGATGCGGCAGTTCTTCCTCTCCCGGAATTTTTTTCGCGAACTCGTTGTTTGCGCGGTAGCCTTCCAAGGTCGCTTCGCGGACAAGACCGCGGCCTTCAATGCTGAAGTGCTCCTGTGTGGTCGATAGCGGGTAAGTGCGGCCAACTTTTGTCACCTGCACGCTTTCAACCCCTTTCCCGCCAGCGGCGAGAAAATGCGGATTTGCCGCCGTTCGTAGAAAGTAGCCGTTGAAACCGGACTGCTCCGCAATGCCCGGTCTTTCTTTCAGCGCGCCGCCCGCGTATGGCAGGCCGTCGAACTCCGGCATTTTTCGCCCGTAACCGAGCGGGATCGAAACAGAATTGTCGGCGTGACCAGGAGACACGAGCGCTGCGATGACCAGCTCGCGTTTGACCGGCTGACCGCCGGCGCTCTTTTCGTTAATTGCGATCTGTATCAAATCTCCAGTCAGCACACCGAGCTTTTTTGCATAAGCAGGGCTAATCAGTGCCGCGTTATCCCAGGTAAGCTTGGTTATGGGATCAGGTAATTCTTGGAGCCAGCCGTTGTTAGCATAGCGGCCGTCATCCATTGAATAACTGGCGGTAAGAACAATTTCGGGAGAATCTGGCGAGGGAGCTGGCGGCAATGTCCACGAACTTTGATTTTGTTGGCCACCTGCGTTCGCACTGAACGACGAAGAGCGATCACGCGGCTGAATGTGTGCCGCAAAACCGTCGTGAAGGAAACGCGACCACGCAGTTTGAAAATCGCCTGGCGGGTTCGTAGAGCGAAAAGTTTCCTGGACGAGCTCCGGTCCCTCGGTTTTCGGGCCGCCGAGCAGCGCGTTGAGCAATTCGATTTCCGAGAGACCACCAAAGATGGGCAAAATCATCGGTTGGATCGACAAGTGATCGCCGCTGGCAGTAAGCGCGTCTCCCCATGATTCAAGGTAATGCGCAGCAGGAACGTGCCATTGGCTTAACGCTGATGTGGCGTCCTCGTGATAGCCGAGTCGCACAATCTCGGGCACGCGTTTTTGCAGCTCAGCCCAATCGATCGGCAGATTTTTTTGCTTGTCCTCCGCCAGGCCGCGCGGCGCGTTATACACCGGATCGCCCCCGAGAATGAAAAGCTGTTTAATCCGCCCGTCGTTGATTTCAGCTGCGAGTTGAGAAATCTCAATCGTTCGCGAATCGCGCGGCATTTGGCGAACAACCAACGTCTGACCGAGGTTTTTGAGGGCTGCGTTGATCGCGTACACGAGTAATTGCACGGCAACCGGCTGGGATGGACCAGCCAGCACAAGACTCGCTCCCGGTTTTGCCATCAAATCGTTTGCCAACCCGGTGATCCATTGCTCATCGAATGTGTCACCGCCGAATGCCGCCGGGCCCTGGATACTTCCCATTACCGATCGAATGCCCGAGTCGTTTGTTCCCGCGAGGATTTTAGCCGCAAGAGCGTGCGTTATCGCGGCGATCTGGCTGGCCGGACAGCGTAGCCGATGGTCCGCCATCGCGCCGGTGAGCGTGAACCGATTTTCCACGACATAAAGCCGGTTCATGCTGTCCTTGGGTGTACTGACGCGGCGACGAGAGGTAAATGCGCGCACTGACGCGAGATCGCCCTGACCGCAATCGAGAAAATCGCTGTCCAACGCAAGAACGATATCGGCGCGATCGAATCTGGGAATTGCGCGCGCACCAGCGCCGAACGCAGCTTCCACGGCCGAACTCATTTCCTGGTCCAGGAGCGGCTCATACACACACCAGCGCATGCCGGGGAGATTTTTTTCCAGCTCTCGCCGCAAACGCTCGCGCGTAGGCGAATTCGTTTCCTGCACAAGAAACGCCAACCCATCGCCGTGACTGCTGAGAAACTTATTACGAAGTTGTTCTACGTAGGCTTCGAAATCTTCGCGCTTGCTCGTTTTCCCATTGCGAACAAATCGTTTCGAGCGGGTCGGGTCGTAAAGATCGAGAACTGAAGCCTGAACGAAAGTGTCCGTAGCCCCACCGGTCGCCGGGTGCAGCGGGTTGCCATCGAGTTTAATGGGACGCCCGTCTACGGTAGTGGCGACAAGCGGAATGGCGCCGTTGCGCCGCGGCATCGCGGTTGCGTAGTACAGAAATTTTCCGGGAATTGTCCATTCAACGTTCTTTGTGAACGGAACGAGATGAAGCTCCGGCCTTCGACAACTTGTTAGGCCAACCCCTGCCAGCGCCATGGATGCTCCCATCAATTTCAGGAAATCGCGTCGCGACCATTCGTCGCCGTTCAGCTCCGATATGCCCTGTGGAAATTCGCGTTCCAACCACTGTCGGAATTCGGGCGAATCGCTGTATTCGCCCAGGCTACGCCAGTACTGCTTGCCGGTTGGTGGCTCCGGTGGATGCTGGAATACGCGTTTCATCGGTGACACCCCTGACAGTTCGTTGGCGGATTGATGTTCCAGTGCTCTTTCAACGTCCGGCCGATCTCCGCCTGGCTAAGTTTCTGCTTCTTCGAAAAATCCTCGCCCGCATCGTGCGGCTGTCCGTACTTGGCTACAAATTGCGCCGGTTTCACATCGTCCGGTTTCCAATCGAGATTGAAAACCTGATCGTCGGGACGCAGAAAATTCTCGGGGTGCCGATGGCATTCCAGGCACCATGCCATGCTGTGCGGCTTGGCCAGATACACCGTCGACATATGATTAACGGAGCCGTGGCAACTGAAACAACTAATGCCGCGATTCACGTGCGCCGCGTGATTGTAATAAACGTAATCGACGGTGCGATAGATCCACACCCACTCCACCGGGTTACCCGTTTTCCAGCTCGCCCGCACCGGCTCCAGTTTCGGATTATCTTTTTGCACCTGTGTATGGCAATTCATGCAGGTCTGGGTGTTCGGCACATTCGACTGGGCCGCCATTTCCACAAAGCTGTGGCAATACCGGCAATCCATTCCCAATTGCGAGACGTGGATGTCATGCGGAAAGGGCACCGGCTGGATCGGTTCGTAACCAATCTTTGTGTACTTTGGCGTCGCATAATACCAAGTCGCTGCGGTCAATCCACAGACCGCAATGACGCCGCAGATCACCAGTTTGAGCGGTATCCAGTTGGTCCAGCGTGGAAAGAAGTTGGCCATGGAATGTCAGGCAAATGCGGCTCCGCTGGACATCACCAGCCACCGTAACGAATCAATGTTGAAATCGGAATGCGCTGCGTTCAGACGGTCCAAAAGGGTTAACGTTTCTTCGCCTGAGGGGAAACCATGATTCTATAAATCTGTTTGGCGGTAGCAAAATAAAATTCATCATTCAATTTCATGCCGGCAAAAAGCGTTCGCCTGTCCGATACAGAAAAGCGAACAATTGGCAAAACTGATGACGACAAAAGTTCGGCGGCACGTCAAGCCTGGAAGAAGGAAAAGGAGAAATCGAGCGATGAATCATGAAGTAATCGAGCAATGCGGCCGACGGCGGACCACCTGCAGTCTTCTGTGCCCGGACGCTTGTCAGGCTTCATTGATTAAGCTATTCTGGCTCTATGACGACAGTGAGCGTTACCGAAGCAAAGAATAATCTGAGCAAACTGCTCAAAAAAGTTCGCCACGGCCAGTCGGTGCTGATTCTTGATCGCAACATGCCAGTGGCGCGCCTGGAGCCGCTCCCCCCGGGAAGTAAAGAGGCGGACGAGGCAAAGCTCATTGAACTGGAACGGCAGGGGCTGCTCAAACGCGGCAAAGGCAAATTACCAAAGGACTTTTGGACGCGGCCACGACCGAAGCTTAAGGGAAGCGCGGTCGAGGCGTTGCTGCAAGAGCGCCAAGAAGCACGATGGTAACCTATTGGGACGCTTCGGCACTGGTTCCGCTCGTAGTCAACGAAACAACCACCACAATGTACACCGGAGTTGCGGAACAGACTCAGATCGTCACGTGGTGGGGTAGCTATCTTGAATGCACATCCGCCATCGTGCGAATCGCGCGCCGCGGGAGTCCGCCTCCGGAAGTCGCTGAATCGTATCGAATGTTGGAACAGCTGTCCGAAGGATGGCGTGAGATCGGGCCAAGCGAAAGACTACGCCGCGCTGCTGCTCGAGTTCTCAAGACGCATACCCTGCGCACGAGCGATGCACTGCAACTCGGCGCTGCGCTTGTCGCCAGCGCTTTCGCACCAGACACGGTTCGCTTTCTGGCCGAGGACAAACGACTGCGAGAAGCAGCCGAGCGAGAAGGGTTCGTCGTGGGTTTGTGAACTTGGCACCAAAACGGCGACTGGCTTTGTTTGTGGCTGGATTTTTCATTGCGGGGACGGTTCGCGCCGAAGAGGTCGACGCTCTTTTCATCAACGGGAATATTTACACGGTTAACGACCGTCGGCCGCACGGAGAAACCATAGCGGTGAAAAATGGACGCGTCATTTTCGTTGGCTCAAATGACGACGCGAAGAAATTTCATGCCGCGAAGATTATGGATCTTCGCGGTCGCACAGTCGTGCCTGGCTTCACCGATTCGCATTGCCACATTTTCGGCATTGGCGAACGCGAAATGCAATTGAACCTGGAAGGCACAAATTCGCTTGAAGACTTTCTGGCCAGGGTGAAGGAACGCGTCGACAAAGCGGGCCCCGGCAAATGGATCACTGGACGCGGCTGGATCGAAACGTTTTGGAAGCAGCCGCAATTTCCAATGCGCCAGGACCTCGACAAGATCGCGCCAAACAATCCTGTATTTCTCACGCGCGCGGATGGCCACGCTTCAATTGCTAATTCGGCCGCGCTTAAAATTGCCAGAATTGACAGGAACACGCCGGATCCGTTTGGCGGGCAAATTTTGAAAAAGAACGGCGAGCCAAACGGAATGCTGCTCGATAAGGCGCAGGACCTCGTCGCAAAAAACATTCCAAAAGCTACACAATCGGAGCGCGAAGAGGCGCTGCTGCGCGGGATCGACCGCGAGATCAAACTCGGCTGGTGCGAAATTCAGAATGCTGGCAGCCACAAAGAAGATATCGATCTCATCCGGAAAGCATTCGAGGCTGGCAAAACGAAAATTCGATTCGTCAACGCAGTCTACGGCCCCGGCCAGGATGCGCAGAATTTCTTGCGCGAAGGACCCACTATCAACGCGTTCGATCATCATTTCACCCAGAGTACGATCAAAGTGCTGTTCGACGGCGCCCTCGGCTCTCGCGGCGCGGCTCTGTTGAAACCTTACAGCGACGCGCCCGATACGTCCGGCTTTCTAAGAGAGAAACCCGAAGACCTTGGGCCAATGTTTGAAGAAGCGTTGCGCCGCGGCATCCAGGTGGAAACGCACGCGATCGGCGACCGCGCTAACCGAGTCATTCTGGATCTTTACGAGCAGGCGTTCCGAGCCGTGCCGGCCGACGAACGAAAAATTCGCGAACCACGCTGGCGCATCGAGCACGCACAGATTGTCGATCCGGCCGATATTCCGCGGTTCGCCAAACTTGGTGTCATCCCCTCAATGCAGCCGTCGCATGCAATCAGCGACCTGTTTTTCGCTCCGGCTCGACTTGGAATGGATCGTCTTGTCAGCGCGTATGCATGGCAAAGCTTCCTCAAGAGCGGCTGTATCATTGCAGGCGGTTCCGACGCACCAGTCGAACGTGGCGAACCGATGATCGAATTCTATGCCGCCGTCGCACGCAAAAGCGTGAAGGGTGAATCGGGCGCAGGCTGGCATCCTGAGCAAGCCGTTTCGCGTGACGACGCGCTGAAAATGCTTACGATCTGGCCAGCCTACGCTGCATTCGAAGAAAAGGACAAAGGCTCAATCGAAGTCGGCAAGCTTGCTGATTTCACTGTCCTCTCACAAGACATCATGAAAATCCCTGAGACGGAAATTCTTGAAACGCGGAACGAAATGACAGTCATTGGCGGTGACATTGTTTATTCGCGCTGAGCGGCGCCGGAAATTTTAACTTTCATGAACCACGAACACGCACATCAGCTTCTGAGAGCGAGTCACCCGCGAATGGCTGAGTTGATCGCTCGCTCGCGGCGCTACAACATCACGCCGGCGCTGTCCATTCGACCATTCGACGCACTTGCCGAATCAATCGCTTACCAGCAACTGAGCGGCAAAGCCGCTGCCACCATTTTTGGCAGAGTCCGTGCTCTCTATCCGAAAAGAAAATGGCTGGATCCCGAACAGCTTCTCGCAACGCCGGATGAAACACTTGTTGCTGCTGGCCTTTCGCGAGCGAAAACTGCCGCGTTAAAAGATCTGGCGGCAAAAACAATCGACGGCACAGTGCCAGCTGGTCGCGCGCTCATCCGCATGAGCGATGATGAGATCATTACGCGCCTGACTGCGGTGCGAGGAATCGGCCGTTGGACGGTCGAGATGCTTCTCCTTTTCGATCTGGGCCGGCCGGATGTCTGGCCCGTTGATGATTACGGTGTGCGCAAAGGTTTCGCTAAAACGTTCGCTCGCCGTAAACTTCCTACTCCAAAACAGCTCATGAAGTTCGGGGAAAAATGGCGTCCCTACCGCTCCATGGCCGCCTGGTATTTCTGGCGAGCGCTGGATAATAATCGTTGAAGCGGCCCGAACTGTGCGATCCTGATCGGCTGTAACGCTTCAACACTTCAACGCTTTAACGTGCGCGAAGCATTGACTTTGCACTCGCCTGTAATTAGAACGAGCGCATTATGGCGATGATTCACGTTAACCGGGGCGCAACAAGTTTGGGCGCATTTTCTGAAGAAGAAGTTCGTGAAGGTCTGCGTACGGCGCGTTTCGTTCCCACGGATATCGGATGGCGGGAAGGAATGGCAAACTGGCAACCGCTTTCGCAGTTTCCAGAATTGGGAGGCACGGCGCCTGCTGCACCGCCTGCGCAGATCGGCGCAAGCGCAACCTCAGAAGCCGCCGCCCCGCGCAGTGGCCTGCCGTGGGAACATCGGCAAGAGCGCGGTTTTTTCAATGCGTTTGTCGAGACCCTGGTCATGGTTCTTACGAAACCGGGCGAAGCATTCGCGATTATGAAACGCGAAGGCGGTTTAGGCGAGCCGCTCATTTACGGGCTCATCGGCGGATCTCTCGGCGGCATCGTCTCGCTTCTATTCTCGCTGGGCTTGCAGTCCGCTGGTTTCTTCGCCGATCGCCACAACACGTTCGCGGCGATGGCCGGGATGGGGGCCGGCTCCGCTGCGTTTATCGTTCTAATACCGCTGTTCGTCATAATCGGACTGTTCATCGGCAGCGCGGTCGTGCATCTCTGCTTGATGATCGTCGGTGGCGCGAATCAATCGTTTGAAACCACTTTCCGTGTTCTCGCTTTCTCTCAAGGTTCCGCCGGTCCTTTGCAGATGATCCCGGTTTGTGGCGGACTGATCTCTGGCGTTTGGGGGCTCGTTTGCAGCTGCATCGGATTGGCGCGCGCCCATGATACCGACACCGGCCGCGCTGTTCTTGCCGTTTTCCTGCCGCTAATTGTTTGCTGCGGCGGTATACTGCTCGTTGGGTTGATGCTCGGTGGATTGGGCGCTTGGAGTGCATCACACCATTGACTTCCGTCAAAATGCGACTTCGCGTCCGGCGCCTTTCCCCAGGTGAAATCGATCACGAGTTAATCTGGCTGAGCGTCTCGCTTGGATCGCTGGGTCTGGCGGCAGTCTGGCTGACAATTGGTTTGCCATGGCCGCGCTGCATGTTTCATGAGATTACTAGTTTGCCATGCGTCACATGCGGCATGACGCGATGCGGGATTCAATTTTTTCACGCTCACTTCCTCGCTGCATTGAAGTGGAATCCTCTTGTGTTCACAGCACTGTGCGGCCTGACAGCCTTTGATCTCTACGCGTTTGCTGCGCTAGCAACGCGCGGGCCGCGTTTGCGGATCTGTTTTTATAATCAAACGGTGAAAACATTTGTGCGCGGCGCGGTCATCTCGGCGCTGGTGTTAAACTGGATTTATCTGCTGATGCACTGGCGCAATTTTTGAATTGTAGGGCGTTTCCAGCAACCCCGAAAGCATTCGGGGCTGACACAGACGCCCTACAATGCCAGGCAATCATAATTTTCTTCGTGCACTTCTTGTGCTTCGTGGTTGAACTTCTGGCACCATGCGAATTCTGGTCACTGGCGGGGCGGGTTTCATCGGGTCCCATCTCGTTGAACAATTGCTCGCGGCCGGGCACATAGTCGCCATCCTCGATGACTTCAACGATTTTTACGACCCCCGAATCAAGCAGGCAAACATCGCCGGTTTCGCCAAAGATGTGGCCCTTCACCGTGTCGATCTTCGAGATGACGCGTCAGTGCGGAATTTGTTTCATCGCGAAAAATTTGAAGTGATCGAGCATTTGGCCGCTCGCGCTGGCGTTCGACCATCAATTCAGCACCCACAGCTGTACTACGACACCAATGTCACTGGCACATTGCATTTGCTCGAAGCCGCGCGTGTGACGGGAGTTAAAAGATTAATCTTTGCCTCCAGCTCGTCAGTTTACGGCGCCTCAAAGATCGTGCCCTTTTCTGAAGATCAACATCTGACTCAGACCCTCAGTCCGTATGCCGCGACGAAAATTGCCGGTGAATTTCTTTGCTCGACTTACTCACACCTTTACCAGTTGCGCGTAGTGGCGCTCCGTTATTTCACTGTGTACGGTCCGCGGCAACGGCCAGATCTGGCGATTCATCAATTCACCCGGCGCATTCATGCCGGGCAGCCAATCGAGCGATTTGGCGACGGCACCACGCGCCGCGATTATACTTACATTGATGATGTAATTCAGGGAACGATGGCCGCGCTCCAATATCAGGGCCCGCTCTTCGACATTTTTAATCTCGGTGAGAGCGAGACGATTCAGTTGAAAGACTTGATCGTTGCCATCGAAAACGCGCTCGGCAAAAAAGCGAAAATCAACCAGTTGCCAGAGCAACCAGGCGATATGACCCTGACTTGCGCAGATATTTCCAAAGCGAGAAAACTGCTCGGTTACAAGCCAACGACCCGGTTGAACGAGGGATTGCCGCGTTTCGTCGATTGGTTTTTAGAGGCTCAAAAGCGCAGGTAACCGAGCCTCAAATCGGTAGGCTATTATCGTTTTCGCGCTAGCTATTGTAGGTTCCCTGGATGATTTCGCGATTGCCATTCGAGCAGCGGGCGTCCTTCATTGCGGGCCAGGCGAAATCGGGGACAACGCTTTTGGTGGCGTTGCTGGATAATCATCCGCAGTTACTCGTGTTGCCGGAAGAAACCGCTTATTTCCCCACCGTACTCACGAAATATGCGCCGCGCGGTCGTCGCGCGCAGTTTGATTATCTGACCAAACAATCGCTGTCGAATGTGCTCTTCGGCGGACCATGCAAATGGGGTAAACGAAGCTATGCGACGTTTCCGCGCGAGAAATTTCGCGAGACGTTCAAGCGGGCGGCATTCGATCCTGCCAATGCGCAGGAAGATCTGCTCGTGCTAATGGTCAAAGCGTACGCGGCAACACTGGAACGTCCGCTCGACTCCATCGGGCGGTGGGTGGAAAAAACTCCGGCTAATCGCAATCACATTCCAGAAATTCTCCGGCGCTTTCCGCAGGCGAAAATCCTCGTCACAATGCGCGATCCGCGTGCCATTCTTGCAGCACAAATCGCGCTGGAGAAAACAAGGCAAACAGGGCGGTTCTCAACTTATTACGTGATCGCCCACTGGCTGGTCGCTGCCGCAGTAGCGCGGCGTGTGCGTAACGGTGAAATTCCGGGCTTTGTAGTGCCGTATGAGCAATTGGTCTGCGAACCAGCCAGGACGATGGCAGAGGTTTGCGCTTACCTCGAGATCAATTTCGATCCGGAAACGGTGCTGACACCGACAAAAGTGGGCCGGTTTTGGAGCGGTAACTCAGCGGCGCGCATCAACTTTTCGCAGATCAGTCCAGAACCGGCCACGCGCTGGCAGCGCGAACTGTCCGAAGACGAAATCGGATGGGTGGAATGGCACTGCCGCGATCTGATGCCGGAATTCGGCTACGAGCCAAGACTACAAGGACGCGAGCTGCGATCATTTGTGCGTCCGATTCGCGGTGAACGCCCCCGGGAGTATGCGAAGTCGCGGCTCTACTCGATCCGCGACGCAATGACGAAATCCAAATGACGAATGCTCGAAGGAACATGAAAAAGATATCGATCTCCCTGGGCAAATTTCGTAATTCGTCGTTTCTAATCCCCGCTTGCAAACCCACCCGAAGCAGGCCATAATCCCGCGAGATGTCGGGATTCTTGTTCGGTTTTCCGAGCCTCCGTTTTCTACGACGATTCAGATTTTTCGATACCACGGTGCGGAGTTTTGCACTCTGGCTGCTTCGTTGCTTGAGTCCGCAGGCTCGCCGTTTAAGACAAGTCCAATCCCGGCTCGACGAGGCGGAGTTTCCAACGGCGTCGCAGAGTGCCTTGTTTGAATGGGCTCTGGATGATTGGCGCGCTGCGGACGGTGTCCCGAATGCTTTCGGGACGCTCCGCCCATATAACAACTGGACTAAACGTAAGGATCAACATGAACTCTTATTCAACTGGGAGACGCTCGCACCGCTCGCGCGGCGGCTCCCGACGCCGTGGCAACGGCCACCCGCGTCGTCAGCGAGAAGAAGCGAAGGAGCAAAAAAAGACACTCTGGCAGCGGATTGCCGCATTCTTTGGAAACGGCACAACGAAAGCGGAAGCAACCGCGCGCAATGGCGCGCAACCTTCGCGACCAGCACGCAAACCTGAACGGATTGAAGTTACTTCCCCGCGGCTGTACGTTGGTAACTTGTCTTTCGACGCAACCGAGAGCGATCTTTTTGAATTGTTCAACGGAGTCGGACACGTTCAAAATGCGGAGGTCGTAAGCTATCGCCATAACCAACGCTCAAAAGGGTTTGCCTTTGTGCAGATGCAAACCATCGAGGAAGCGAAGCGCGCCGTGGAAGAATTGCACGATAAGGAATTCCTCGGCCGCAGGCTGGTAGTGAGCGGCGCCAAATCCGGCGAGCATCACGCGCGCTGATAACCGCGATTATCTCATCGGGAGAGTACGCTTTGGACGCGGCTCTCCCGATTCTTTTTTGGGGCGCATTTGTCGCATAGGTCCCATTTGGGCCTGACAAACTTGGACGTGCGAGGACGCTACCTTTTAATCTCCAGGTACGTTCGCGACTGGACGTGATTAGTCCCAGGCTGCAATTCTTCGACGCGCATTTGTTTTAAGAACCAGCGGCCTTCAATCTTCTGCGCGGAAACTACTTCGAAACGCTTGGCTAATTGAGCGTTCCAATCGTAGCCCTCCATGCGCATCAGCGCGCCGCTCGCCTTGTCTATCCACAGTAGCACGTTGGAATACTGCGATTCGCGCGAGGGGGCGCGCAGTTGCAGCTTCCAGCAATTGCGAGTGCGAACATTTTCCTCGCCCAGGACGCGCGCAGTCGGCCAGTAGAGAAATTTGAATGCCAGGTCCTCGTAGGTCACACCGGTGCCGCGAATTTTTTGCTTGAGCTTCGAGGCTGCGAACTGCTCGGTACCGTCACCGGTCACAAGATCAAGGCGCGAGCTGTTTTCGCCGAGACGCAATTGCAAAACTTCATCGGGGATTGCGAATGAATAGCGAATCAGCGGTCCGTTTTGGACCAGGTGAAATGGAACGACAATATTATCCTGGCGAAGTTGTCCCTGAAGATCGATTTGCTGTCGCGACTCCATCATACGCACCGAGGCGAGAATGTCTTTGGCACATTTGGATCAAAACCTGCTTAATCTCATCAATCAACAATGGACGAGTCCGGCGCTTGACTTGTTCATGGCAGCTCTGAGCGATAGCGCGATTTGGGAGCCGCTGTTTATCGCGATTGGAGTGAGCGTGCTCTTACTTGGCGGATTTAGAGCGCGTGCTTTCGTCATCTGTCTGGTCTTGTCCCTGCTGATCGCGACTCAGGTCACGGGATTGTTAAAATCTGCGGTTGATCGCCATCGGCCCAAACACGTGGAGAATGTACGGATGGTACAATTGCAACGGACACGTCCGGCGTTCCTGACCTTGTTTAAGAAACCGACCATTCGGTTTTCCGATTCCTCCGATCGCAACAGGTCGGGACCTTCGTTTCCGTCGGGCCACGTAACCACCAACTGCGTGATTGCTGTTTTTTGCACACTGTTTTATCGCCGCGGCGGCTGGCTTTACTGGTCCGTCGCCTTGGCCGTTGGTTATTCGCGAATTTATCTGGGTGCACACTGGCCCAGCGACGTGATCGCGACGTTTTTTCTGGCAGGCGGCGAAACATTGCTCTTGCTCGGCTTGTTTGAATTGGTTTGGAGGAGCGCAGGCCGAAAATGGGCGCCGCAGTTTTTTGCGCGCCATCCGAGTTTGATTGCTAATCCCAATAACAGGGTGCCATCGGCGGACGCAGGACAACACTCGGTATGAGCACAACGCGCGCGGTTTGGCTCTTCGTTGTCGCCCTGACGGGGATTCGATTGTCGATGCTGGCGACGACCGATCTCGAATTTGACGAGGCGCACTACTGGATGTGGTCGGAACGGCTGGCTCCAGCCTATTTCAGCAAAGGGCCGGGCATCGCGTTTGCTATTCGCGCAAGTACTGCAGTTTTTGGGCCTAACGAATTCGGAGTGCGCTTTTTCAGTCCTTTGCTCGCAGCCGGAACGAGCCTGCTCTTGTTTTATTTCGCGCGCCGATTGTTCAATGCCAAGGCCGGTCTGTGGGCCGTCATCGGGTTAAACGTTACCCCCATCTTCAACATCGGGGCGTTCCTGATGACGATTGATGCGTTGTCGATTTTTTTCTGGTTGGCGGCAATGTTCACATTCTGGCTTGCTTTGGAAAAAAGTCCGCAGTTCTCCTGGTATTGGCCGCTGACCGGACTGCTGATCGGCCTCGGGTTTCTCTCCAAATACACTAACGCGCTGGAGCTCGTTTCGATTGTATTGGTGCTGGCCCTGGCGCCCCGGCTCAGGCACGAATTTAAGCGTCCTGGATTTTATCTATTGCTCGGCATGTTTGCACTCTGCACGGCGCCGCCGATCGTGTGGAACGCGCAACACGCGTGGATCACGCTTGCGCATCTGCGATCGCGCGGAGGCATCGAGCACGGCTTTGGTTTGCACCCTGTCGAAGTTCTTTCGTTTATTGGCGAACATTTTCTGGCTTATTCCCCATTCCTATTCCTGGCGTTGGCGTGGAGCGTTATTGGAAGCTGGCGACGGGTGAATCAACAATTCAAGGTGCTCTTCCTAATGTGGTTCGGGCTGCCTGTGTTTCTTTTCTATTTGCTCCTTTCCTTGAACAAGGCTGCGGCACCAAATTGGGATGGACTCGCCTTCCTCGGTTTTGGCCTGCTGGCAGTTTATTATTGGCGGGAGCGTCTCGAGACCAACGTCCTCCTACGGCTCGGCGCGGCCGTCGCGATATTGGTTGGGCTAACCATGAGTATGGTGGCGCTCGATACAGACTTGCTGCGTGTGGTTGGATACAAGTTACAGCGAAGCGATCCCAGCAACCGGATGCGCGGTTGGAAAAGCGCCACCGGCGCGCTGGAAACAATGCGCAACAATCTCGAAACGAAATTGGGTGAGAAACTTTTCCTTATTGCCGATGCCCGCGATCGTGCCTCGGAGATTTCGTTTTACCTCCGCGATAAACGCGCCGAGGGCCCGGGGCATCCGCCGGTTTACATTCCCGAGTCGCAGGACATGGTGAATCAATTCTCGTTTTGGCCGCGCTACGATGAGTTTGTCGAGCTAAAGCCGGGCGCGCCTCGGCCAGAGGGCGAAGTTTATACGGAAGAAAATGGGATCAATTTATTCGTTGGACGCGATGCGATCTTCATTCGAGACGGCGAAAAGCAGCGCGTGCCGCACAATATCAAAGCCGGCTTTCAATCAACGGAGCTCGTTGGCACGATTCAAGTATCGCGTCATGGGAAGCCGCTGCGAACCTGGCAAGTGTTTCTCTGTCGAAGCTACCGCACACTTCCACTGTGAGAATCCATTCTTACCAGTTTGCTACGTTGGTCATCCTGAGCGTCGCGAAGGACCTCACACAGGCTTTTTTGATCACGCTCAGAACACAGCGTGACACAAGCTCCGTGGGCGAGGTTCCTCACTCCGTTCGGGATGACGCGCGTTTAGCACGATCTCGCGTACGATTCGCGAGCAGCCCATGATGCAGACAACAAAATCTCCGGAAATTTCTGTGGTGGTTCCTCTCTTTAACGAAGAAGAGAGCATCGCCATCCTGCAATCCGAATTGAGCGCGACTTTGAAGGGCCTGGATTACGAAATCATTTTTGTCGATGACGGGTCGGTCGATCGCACGCCGGAGCGGATCGAAACCGCGCCGAATATTCGCCTGATTCGTTTCGAGAAAAATTCCGGGCAGAGCGCCGCTATTTACGCCGGGCTCACAGCGGCGCGCGGCGGGACTGTGGTTATCATTGACGGCGATTTACAAAATGATCCCGCCGATATCCCGAAACTGCTCGCTGAAATTGCATGCGGTGCAGATCTTGTCTGCGGCTATCGCATCAAGCGGCAGGACACCGTGACGAAGCGGCTAACGAGCCGGATTGCGAACGCGGTGCGTAGCCGTTACACGAAGGACGGAGTGCGTGACACGGGTTGCACCCTTAAAGCGATGCGACGCGAATGCGTCAGTGCGCTCTTTCCATTCAAAGGCATGCATCGTTTCATTCCCGCGCTGGTCAAAGCGGCCGGCTATCGTCTGGTCGAAATTCCGGTGAACCATCGCCCGCGTCGCTTCGGCCAAAGCAAGTACGGCCTCGGCAACCGCGCCTTGCGCGCAACCATCGATATGTTCGGTGTACGCTGGTTGCTGTCCCGGCGATTGAATTACAAGATTCGCGAGAAGATGTGACAGATGCGACACATGAGCAACGTGGCAAATCTCGCTTGTCAACTTAGGCGCTCCCGCTAAGGTTGCCCTCCCGTACCGGGAATCCGCATGTCGTTGGCCAATTTACTTTCTGTCGAGCAAATCATCCCCGAGATGAAAGCAACGGAGCGTTGGGCTGCCATCGTTGAACTGATCGATCTGCTCGTTAGTCTGGGCAAAATCAAAACCGGAGACCGCGATCCCATTCTCGCTTCGCTGAAACAGCGCGAGGAAACAATGAGCACAGGCATTGGATTCGGAATCGCCATTCCACATTGCTCTTCCGACCGGCTCGAGGAAGTAGTGGCCGCGTTTGGAAGATCGACGACAGGCATTGAATTTGATGCGCTCGACAACGCGCCGGTCAAGTTCGTCGTGCTTTTCATCGTCCCGAAAAATCAATTTCAAACGCATCTGCGAACGCTGGCCTCGATCGCAAAATTTCTGAACGATCGCTCCGTGCGCGAGAGCCTGGCCAGCGCAAAATCCGCAGAGGAAATTTTGTCGATCTTTCGCGATCGTTCGTAAGCTGTAGTCGTCGACCTCTGGGCGGCGCGGCGCGTGGATACAAAACCTCAGCGACCCGCCTCGCAGAGCGAGGCGGCTTAAAATTGACCCCTTTCACCGATGGAGACCTTTCAATCACTTCTCGCAAAGAAGCTTTCCGGCGCCCTCGCCGCCGCCGGCTTGCCGGACGCAGGTGAATTGACACCAACAACCGACCCACGCTTCGGCGATTATCAAACAAATGCTGCTCTGGTGCTCGGAAAGCAGCGCGGCGAAAATCCGAGGGAACTCGCGGAGAAAATCATCGGACAGCTTAACGTTGGCGATCTTTGCGAACCGCCAGTGGTCGCAGGCCCGGGTTTCATCAATTTTACGTTGCGATCTAGCGCCGTCGCCGAAAAAACCGCCCGCATTCTGGGCGACGAAAGGCTCGGCGTTGCAGAGACAGAATCGCCTCGCCGCATCGTGATTGATTTCGGATCGCCAAACGTCGCCAAACCGATGCACGTCGGTCACATCCGCAGCACTGTTCTGGGGGACGCGTTGGCGCGGATCGCAACGTTTCTCGGGCACGAAGTGATCCGCGACAATCATATCGGCGACTGGGGGACTCAATTTGGAATGGTCATTTACGGGTGGAAGAATCTCCTGGACCAGCGCGCACTTCAGCAGGATCCCCTGACCGAGATTGTCCGGATTTACAAGGAGACGAACGCACTGGCGACCAGCGATCCCCAGGTTCGAGAAGCCTGTCGCCAGGAGCTGGTAAAGCTGCAGGCCGGTGACAAGGAAAACATCGATATCTGGAACGAATGCGTCGCCTTCTCAATGCAGGACTTCGAGCACGTGTACGAATTGCTCGATATTCATTACGACATCCAGTGCGGCGAAAGTTTTTACAACGACCGCCTCCCAGGGGTAGTCCAACGCTTGCTCAAATCCGGGATTGCTGAGATCAGCGAGGGCGCCGTTGTTGTTTTCTTTCGCGATATCCCGGAGTTGGTCGACAGGCCATGCATCATCCGCAAACGGGACGGCGGATTTAATTACGCTACCACCGATATGGCGACCATCGATTATCGCCTCGACGACTTGAAGGCGGACAGCGTTTGGTACGTAGTCGGCGCTCCGCAGACCTTGCATTTCAAACAGATTTTCGAGATTGCACGGCGACAGGGTTATCGAGCCGATCTTCGCCACATCACATTTGGCAGCATCCTCGGTGAAGATCGCAAATTGATGAAAACGCGTTCGGGCGAAAATGTTCCGTTGCGCGAGCTTCTCAAGGAAGCGTGCAAGCGCGCGCGCAAGATTATCGATGAAAAAAATCCAGACCTGACCGAGGCAGAAAAGGTCGACGTCGCACAGAAAATCGGGATCGCTGCAGTGAAATACGCTGACCTGTCACAGTACCGGATGACCGATTACGTTTTTTCATGGGACAAAATGTTGTCCCTCCAGGGAAATACGGCTCCTTATTTGCAGAATGCATATGTGCGAATTCGCTCGATTTTCCGTAAAGCAGGAGAATCTCGTGTACCCGCGTCCGTGTGCGCCGCTGAGACGGAGACGGGCCACCCGCCTTCGCAAAGCTACGGCGAGGCACGCAGGCCCGTGGCTACAAAGCTCACGCTAACGAATTCCGCTGAGATCAACCTTGCAAAACGCCTGTGTCAGTTCGCAGAGATCGTTCCACACGTACTGAATGATTTCCGCCCGAATATTCTGGCGAATTATCTCTTCGAAGTGGCGAACAGCTTCCATACCTTTTACGAAGCCTGTCCGGTCTTGAAATCGGAGGAACCGGCGCGCAGCTCGCGACTGGCTTTGTGCGATCTCACCGGGCAAGTCCTTTATCGCGGCCTCGACTTGTTAGGCATCAAAGTGCCGGAAAAAATGTAGCAGGGTTTTGTCATTCCGAGCGGAGTCGAAGAATCTCTGGAATTTCTTACTGTTTGACCGAGGCATCGAAGGAGAACATTGAGAGATGTCTCGACTTCGCTCGACATGACAAGGATCCCAACCTGCACCTATCGATTGCAATTCAATCGCTGGTTCACTTTTTCGCAGGCCCGCGAGTTTGTCCCCTACCTCCACGCGCTGGGAGTCAGCGACGTATATGCATCGCCGTATTTTCAGGCAAGCCCGGACAGCTTACACGGCTACGACATCACCGACCACAGCAAGCTCAACACAGCGATCGGATCACGCGAGGATTACGACGCCTGGATCGCGGAGTTGCATGCGCATGCGATGGGACAGGTGCTCGATTTTGTCCCGAATCATGTCGGGATCGCGGAGCCGCTCAACGAATGGTGGATGGACGTGCTCGAAAATGGGCCAAGTTCGAGATTCGCCCCCTATTTCGATATCGACTGGCAGCCGCTGAAATCTGATCTCCGCGATAAAGTTCTGCTGCCGATCTTGAGCGACCAATACGGGCGTGTTCTCGAGCGCGGCGAACTGCAAGTGCGCTTTGAGGAGGGAACGTTTTATTTGCTCTACGGCGAGCGAAGACTCCCGATTGCTCCCGGAACGTATCGCTATGTTCTGGAAATCGCCTTGCGAAATCTCGCCGAACACAAGGAAGAAGACTTCTACGCGGAATTGCAAAGTATCCTGACCGCGCTCGAATATTTGCCAAAACGCACCGAGACCGATCCAAAACGCATCGCGGAGCGCATTCGCGAAAAGGAAATCATCAAGCGACGTCTCGAACGTCGTTGCGCGGAAGCTCCGCAAGTCCAACAGGCAATTGAAAAGGCGCTGGCCCAGATTAATGGCGAGCCCGGCGACCCGCGCAGCTTTGATGCGCTGGATAAACTGCTCAATGCGCAGTCTTATCGGCTGGCGTTTTGGCGGGTCGCCGCAGAGGAAATTAATTACCGCCGCTTTTTTGACGTGAACGAACTGGCCGCGATCCGAGTCGAGTTGCCAGAGGTCTTTGACGCCATTCACCGGCTTGTCCTCGAGTTCGTAAGCTCGCGCGCGGTTACAGGTCTTCGCATCGACCATCCAGACGGTCTTTATCTGCCGCGCGAGTATTTTGAAAAGCTTCAACAACGTTGCGCGAAAGCGCTCGGGACCGCTTTACCGAAGGACGGTCGCGCCATTTACATGCTTGCCGAAAAAATTCTCACCGGCTCCGAAATGCTGCGCAAGGATTGGCACGTGCACGGCACTACCGGGTACGATTTTACGAATCAAGTAGCGCAATTGCTCGTTGATTCCTCGGCAGAAACGGCGATCACAAAAACCTTCCATCGTTTCATCGATCACTCGGTGCCGTTTGGGCATTTGCTGTATGCAAAAAAACTGCAGGTCATGAAACTGTCCCTGGCCAACGACGTCGATGTGTTGGGTAACATGCTCGACCGGCTTTCCGAACAAAACCGATGGCATCGCGATTTTACACTCGAGGCGTTGTCGCGCACAGTGCGCGAGACCATTGCTTGTTTTCCGGTTTATCGAACATACCTGGCGCCCGGGCAGCCTGTGATGGAAGAGGATCGACAGATTGTCGAGCGCGCAATCGCCGCCGCAAAGCGGCGCAATCCAGCGATGGAAGAATCAATTTTTGATTTTCTTCGCGACGTATTGCTCTTCCATTTTCCGCCGAACCTGGATGCCAAAGCGCGTGCCGAACATACGCATTTCGTTCTAAAGTTTCAGCAATCCACAGGGCCGATTATGGCGAAAGGCCTGGAGGATACCGTGTTCTACATTTACAACCGGCTGACGGCGCTGAACGAAGTGGGCGGCGAGCTGCAACAGTTTGGATTAAGCGTAAAAGAATTTCACGAGCGGAATATTGATCGACAGCGCAATTGGCCGGCGACGTTGCTCGCCACTTCGACACATGACACCAAACGCAGTGAAGACGTGCGCGCCCGAATCGTTGTCATTTCCGAAATTCCGGATCTCTGGCGGCGCTCTTTGCAACGATGGCGCGTTACTAATCGTCGCTGGAAACGAACGATCAATGACGCCAAAGCGCCAGACGCGAATGAAGAATACCTGCTTTATCAAACATTGTTGGGGACGTGGCCGATGCAGGCGAACGGCGAACCCGAACCGACGCCAACGCTGGATTACATCGAACGGATTCAAGCGTACATGGCCAAGGCGCTCCATGAAGCGAAGATCAACACGAGTTGGATACAACCAAACGAAGAATGGGACGCAGCAATGCGGGATTTCATCGCGAAAGTCCTGGATCCATCGCCGCGAAATAAATTCCTCCCAGCGTTCATTCCGGTTGCAAAGGATGTTGCACAATTCGGCGCAGTTAATTCGCTTACCCAAACATTGCTTAAGCTGACTTCGCCGGGAATTCCCGACATTTATCAAGGCAACGAAATTTGGGATTACAGTCTGGTCGATCCCGACAATCGGCGCCCGGTCGATTACAAGCAGCGCCGTCAAATGCTGGAATCGCTCGCAACAGCTAATCCCCACGATCTTGTGCGTAACTGGGCTGATGGCCGCATCAAGATGTTTCTGACACGGCGCGTCTTGCAATTTCGGCACGAGCAGGTCGAGCTTTTCCAGCGAGGAGAATATCTGCCGCTGACGCCGGGCGGAGCATTCGCGGAATCCTGCGTCAGCTTCGGCCGACAGCTTGGGGGCCAATGGATTGCTGTGATCGCGCCGCGACTTTCTTCTCGTGTGGGTTTTCCGCCGATTGCTGAGAGTTGGCAGGACACAACACTGGAAATTCCCGAAACGCTTTCGCTGGACCACGCGCACGACCTCTTTACCTGTCGTCCTGTTCCTGTGCAGGACCGGCACGTGAAACTTGCCGACGCATTGTCGGTCCTGCCGTTCGCCGTGATTACCAATCTGTAGACGTCGACCTCTGGGCGACGCTGGTGTGAATGGCACACCCGCGCCGTGTTTCGCAAGAGCGAAACGTCTACAGCTATCTCGTTTGCCCGAGGCTATTTCCAAGATCGACAAGCCACCGCGCAAAACTGCCGAGATTTATCAACAAATCCGCGCCGAAGCCTGCAAACGTAATCTGTGGCGACGCCAGAATGAGCATCACGCTGAGCAGTAGCAGGTTCATCAAATAGATCACAACGAGTGAGAAGAACGTGCCCTGATCGCTCAGGTCAGTCTGATTTTTCGGAATCATCCAGCACGTAAACGTGAAATGGAACGCCCAGGTCACGCCGATCACAGCGTAAAGCCATCGACCGTACGGTTGCATATTCACGAAAAGACTGAGCACGCCATAAATGGCGATCGCCAGAATGCTGTAGAGTGGAAAAAAATATGGCGCCAGCGCGATCCAAAAGTTGGCCTTGTTGGTAACCACATGCCCGCCGTCACGACCAACGCGAAACTGGCTCACGCGCCCACCCATTAACCAAACCCAGAGCGCGTGGGTCAATTCGTGTCCGAAGACATAAATAAGGATCGGACGCGGAAGACCGAAAAATGTAATCAGCCACAGAATTGCGCCCAATGAAAAAAACCAAAACTCTTCGGCCGCCCAAAAGCGCTGCGTCACGGTCGCGCGCGCGAAAGCGGTAAAAAATGTCTGACTGAGAATGGCACAAATCGGCAGGAGGAAAATCGCGAAAACGAATTTCACCCAGCGCGTCGGCACTGTGAGAGGATCCGATACCGGAACGAGTGTCCGCGCCCGTGCGACGTTGCGCACAACTTTGCGGCCGCGCTTGGATTTGCGTTTTCCGCGATTATTTGTCGATCTTCTCTTTCTTGCAGCCAAAGTGCCCGCAGATTACGCAGACGCTGCAGACTTGGGAAAGAGAGAAATTCGACCCGCTACTCTTGCTCCTGATCGTGAAAAACTGAGCAACAGAAACAGTAAAAGCACAAGCAAGAGGCCAGCGCTAGATCCGCCTTAACGCGATCACGCGCGGCCCATGTACGCGCGGGTGCGGGTGTCGATCTTGATCGTTTCGCCTTCCTTAATGAAGAGCGGAACGTTGATCGTCATGCCAGTTTCCAGAGTTGCCGGCTTTGTCACATTGCTCGCCGTATCACCGCGCAATCCCTCCGCGGATTCGGTTACCTTCAGACTCACCGACGCGGGTAGTTCGACCTCCACCGGTTTGCCCTCTGCGTAGAGGACCTGCACGGAAAGATTTTCCACCAGATAATCTTTGGCGTCGCCGATCAGGTTTTCCTGCAAGGTGATGGTGTCGTACGTCTCCGGGTCCATGAAATGATATCCGTTGCGGTCCTTGTAGCTGAATTCGAGTTGTTTTCGCTCGATCTCAACCAGTTCAACCTTGTCGGTTGAACCAAAGCGGACATCGGCGCTTTTGCCGGTGTTGATGTAGCGGATGATCGCCTGGACGAATGCGCGCAAATTTCCGGGTGTGCGATGATGAACTTCGAGCACAATGGCGGCGTTGCCATTGTATTTTATGGCCATTCCTCTGCGAAGATCGTTGGCTGCGGGCATGGTGTTCGTTAAATTGTTAAACTGGAGCGCGGACGTTACCTGTAGTTAACGCTCGCGCAAGCATGTCATCCTGAGCGAAGCGAAGGATCTCACACAGGATGATCGAATACACTAGCTACATTGCGTGATCGCTCAACAAATTGCGAGGTTCCTCGCCGTCTTCGCGGCTCGGGATGACACGGCAATTTAGAGCAGCTTCAACCGCGTCAAATCTTGTGAATCAACAATGCCAACTGGCACGCTGTCATCATCGACGACGACCAGATCATCGATGCGGTGGCGTTCGAGGAGATTAAGAACCTCAACGGCCAGTTTATCCTTATGCACCGTCACCGGGTTCAATGTCATTAGATCCGCGACGAGTCGTTCGCCGATCTTTGAATCGAATTGAAAATGCCGCACGAAATCGCCATGCGTAAAAATACCGAGTAATTTCTGATTTTCATCGGTCACAACGGCAGCGCCGGCACGCACGCCGGTCATTGCCTTTAGCACTTCGCGCACAGATGTATCCGTCGAAACAATTGCCATGGCTTCACGTGGCCGCATGACCTGGTGCACACGCATCAGCATGCTGCGTCCGATCATTCCACCGGGATGAAACTTCGCGAAATCTTCCTTGTTGAATCCGCGCGCCTCCAGCAAAACCATCGCCAGGGCGTCGCCGAGGGCCAGCATCACCATCGTGCTCGACGTCGGTGCAAGATTTAGCGGACACGCTTCCTGCTCGATGTTCACGTCGAGAAACAGGTGCGCGTTCTGCGCGAGTGTCGATTTCGCGTCCCCGCAAATGGCGATGATTCGCACTTGAAAGCGGGCAATCGCTGGCAGAATCCGGACCATCTCTTCCGTCTCCCCGCTTGCGCTCAAAGCAAGCACCACGTCGCCATCGGCAATTACCCCGAGGTCGCCATGCAACGCGTTCGAAGAATCGAGCACCACAGCCGGCGACCCGGTGCTGGTAAGGGTGGCCGCGATCTTTGCCCCAATATGTCCGGACTTGCCGACTCCGACTACAACCACCTTCCCCCGCGCGTCGACCGCCTCCCTGATCAGTTCAACGGCTCGAGAGAAATTTTCGTCCAGACGCTCCCGCAACCGCTTGAGCTCAAAAATTTCTATGTCCAGGACGCGTTCGGCCTTTTCAAGGTAATCCATCGAAGTATATAATGTGGGCAGGCGTTGTGACGGGCAAGAGAACTTGCGCGCCTCGAACGAAAGGAAAACATGAAAACATTACTCATCGCAATCATGGCTGTGCTCGTTACAACGGCGTGGGCACAAGAATTCAGAGCACCCATTGGCCCGCAAAAGCCAGTGCGCGCGATGGCTACTCCGCCGCCGCTTTTACAACGCCCTGCAGTCGAGGGAGTGATTCCGCGAGGGTTTAGCGATGGGCGCAACCCGTTCCAGATGCTCAATCCATGGGCGCCGGCACGCTACGGCACCTGGGTAGACAGCACCTCGTTCGATCCGAATCATCCCGGAAAATGGAACGGGATTAAGCTGTTCGAGATTGTGTTTTGATTTTGGAGAATAGATCTCTTGTCGCCTTAGCTCCCAAGCGTTAACGAGTCATTTCGCATGTTATCCCGAGCCTGCGAAGACGGCGAGGGACCTCCCCCAAGGTGGGGGATCACACTTCGAACTTGTGTGTGATCACCTGCGTTTGCATGGACCCCTCGGTGTGCTTTGCCAGCCTCGGGATCACAACGCCAGTAGCTTGGTGGAAGAGTTCCACGGAATAAGCGTGCACTCCCGTAGCCGCGATTTGTCGATCACGGCCCGGTGCCAACAGCACAAGGTCCAATCTTTACCGATTGTTCACCACCGTTTGTGTCGTAGGCTTCGTACTTCCAACTGCGCGCTCACTTTTGGATTTGTCTAGCCTGCTCTTTCAATTGGGCTGTGAGAGCTCTATTTGTTTTTGCTGCCGAGCGATGATCGCCGCCTGATTCGCCATTTTGGAGTTTAGTTGCGCGATGCTGGTCTGTTGTTCCTCGACTTTCTTATGCTCTTTTTACGGCGAAATCGTGCGTCTGATCGCGTGAGCCAACCGCTCTGCCCAGCGCCATTGGCTTTTAGTTAGCGCTCCCCTGAGCGAACTGAGTAAAAAACTTTGCCAACTGCGAACGCACCGCTTGAAACGAGAGATGCTCCAGCGCGCGGTGCTCGGATTCGGCCACAATCGCGCCGCGTAAATCCGCGTTCTTCAACAGATCCAGCGCCATCGAAGCAATCTCCGTGATCGTCCGGCCCTTGCCGCAAGTTTTTGAAAAAGCAATTCGCTCAATCGCGCCGTCGCCACCAACACACGGAATTCGACAGAGGAGAGCGTCGCCCGCTACCTGGCCGGGCACATGGCTGCGATCTAGCTGCAAGACGATCTTATGCCGCGCCACAACGCGTAGATATTCCGGATACGATTTCCATCTCTCAACGACGCGCAGTTTTTTCTCTGGAATTTTCAGTTCGGCAAGCAAACGTCGCCCTCTATATCCATCCAGATTAACGACAGTGACCGGTTCACCCGTCGCGTCACAAAGCTGACGCGCGACTAGCAGCGCGGCGAGATGATTGCGCGATGGCACGTCCCATTCGCGCGTGCCAACAAAGATTCCGGATTGCTCGTCCGGGGGCAGACAGAAATTCCATCTCTTGTCTTCAACAGGATAAGGCGTCGGAATAAATGCCACGCGCCTCAGGCTCCAGCGAGCGCTCTGATAGATTTCTGCGGCTCCGGGAGTTGTGGCGATGCATCCATCCGCTTGCGCCAGAATTTTCATGAAGCGCGATAATCTGGTGCGATTGCATAACTGTTGCGCGATCTGATGGAGTCCGGTCTCCTTTAACGAAACAACGGCGGTGCGACCGTGTTTCTTTAAATCGGCCAAGGCGCGTTCGGAAGCGTGAAAATCGCCGCGCAGGAGCAGAAGAACGGGCGTGTTCTCTGCGATAACGCGACGCGTATTATGGTGAAAAGCTCCCTTTGTACAGGCGGCGAAAGCGTGGAAGTTGATCGGTGGATGCGCACCTTCGCCTGGCGCAGGCAGGTCGCGGAACTCCTGTTCGGGATCGCGCCCCCTTGGATTGAGAACCGTCAAGCGAAAGTGTTCAGCGCCTTGAGACGTCATGATTTATCGTCGGTTCCGAAGATCAGTGACGATCTCAAATGACGAAGCTCGAATGTCGAATGACGAAAGAAGAAGCACGAAGCACAATTGTCGAAGAAGCCCTGTCTTGACGTTCGTCATTTGGACATTCGTCATTCTTTCGGGCTTCGTCATTCGGTTTTCGCCATTTTCGGTTCGAGGCAGAACTAAAAGGAACCGAAATCATTCGTCATTCGGGGCCGGCGTGGCTGGTTTCAAGAGAGTCTCATCCTCGTCTTCCTGGTCCAGAGGTTTGACTGGGATGGCACGCCGGATTTCGACCGGTTTCTTATCCTGCGGTTGGACCGGAATTGCTTTTCTGATCTCTGGAGTGGATTCGGCCGTTTGAGTACCGCCCCCGCTTCCGCTGACGTTCGCCGTTTTCACTGTGCTGTCTCCGGCTACGCTGTCGGGTTTTGGACTTGTGGCTGTTTCAGCCGCTGACTCTGGCGCAGGTTCAGGTTTCAACGTTGGCTTAAGAGAATTGTAAGGATCCTTGTCGGCCAATAACGTTGGACCTTTTACGGCGATCGGCGTGACCTCACTCACGTTCACGGCCAACGCGGCACGCGGCAAATCGCTCGAAGGAAAGAAACGTGCGAGACGAGCGCGCGGCTCACCGTGGATATTGCAAGGCTCGGTCGGAACCTGCGATTGGGTGCCAATCTCCATGTAAGCGGTGCGTCGCTGAACCGTATCGCCATTGGCGGTCTTGACGGCGTCATAACATTTGTCGGTGGCAAGCAACCCGGATCTCGAACAAATCTCAACCTGCTTCAGTCCGCCTGACGCGGATATGGGTTGTTTGATTTCCAGCGGTGGATAGTGATCAACAGCGGCATTCATGATGTCCACCCAAACAGGCAGCGCCAGCTCGCGTCCAAACGCTCCGCGATAAATCTTTTGCGGCTTGTCGAAGCCCGCCCAAACGGCACAGGTGAAATTGGAATCGTATCCGGCAAACAGCGCATCGGTGAAATCGTAGGCGGTGCCGGTTTTACCTGCGGCCGGAATTTTCTTCAGGCCAAATTGGGTAAAGGCAGCTTTTCCTGTCCCCGATTCAAGCGCATCTGCGAGGCAGGAATTCACTTCGTAGGCGGTTTCAGGTTTGGTGACGAGCTTCCGGATGCTCTCCCGTTTCGCGTCCCAAACCAGAGTTCCGTCCTTTTCCTCGATCCGCTCCAAAATGTGCGACACATTCGGTCGCCAGCCGCCGTTTGGGAATATCGTGTACGCCAACGCGAGCTCAGCCAGAGTGACCTCGCTGGTCCCTAGAAACGTGGCCGGATAAGGACGAAGCGGAGAATGAATCCCTGCGGCAGCGCAAAGCTGCAACACTGCATCGATTCCCGCGTCCATTCCGATTCGGACAGTTGCGCCATTCTTTGACTTCTCCAGAGCCTGTCTGGCCGTCATCGCGCCTTCGTAAGTGTTGTCAGCGCTTTCGGGTCCCCATTCGCCCAGAATTCCCGTTGTGCCACCGATCATCACTGCTCGGTTATCCAGTGGTGAGTCTTCCACCAGCGACCCGGGATACATTCCTTTTTCGAAAGCGGCCGCATAGACAAATGGCAACATCGCAGTCCCGGCCGGCCGGCGAGCTTGCAACGCGCGATCGTATTGGTTGTGCTCGAAATCGCGTCCACCAACCAGCACCAGAATATCGCCCGTTGCGTTGTCGAGACCGATGACCGCGCCTTGGAGATACTCAGGTGCAGGCTGGTTAGACGTCGTGCCGTTTGCCTTGGCCTTCCGAAACGATCCCGCATACTGGGTGTAAGTCTGGTGATTGTAATCGGGACGCTGTTCGACTCGATCAAGGTTCGTTCGTAAGGAATCCTCGGCGACCTTTTGAAGATCTACATCGATTGTCGTGTGAATCCGATAGCCTTCGTTGATCGCCCGGTCCCATCCGACGGCTGCGATTACCTGCTGACGAATGTAATCGACTGCATAGGTCTGTCCCTGCGCGTTTTGCCGGCTGCCCACAACGATTTCCTGGCTTCGTGCGTTGTCGAATTGTTCGCGACTGATGAACCGCAGGTCGCGCATTCGATCGAGCGCATAGTCGCGCGCTTCGCGTGAGGTCGCGCGATCGGTCCACGGCGACAATCTGTTTGGGCTCTTGATCAGGCCCGCGAGCGTAGCGCATTCTACGAGCGACATTTCACGGGCCGGTTTGCCAAAATACCCTCGCGATGCTGCTTCCGCTCCGTACAGGCCAGCGCCGAAATAGATCCGATTCAGATATAACTCCACGATTTTCTGTTTGCTGAAGTTGTCTTCAATCCGTTGTGCCAGAAAAATCTCGAGCAGTTTGCGGCGGAAAGTTTTTTGTTTCAGCGAAAAACTGTTTCGCGCCAGTTGTTGCGTGATGGTGCTGGCGCCCTGGCGCACATGGCCAGCCGTCAAATTTTTCAGCGCTGCCCGGATGATTCCGAACAAGTCGTAGCCGTGATGCTGATAAAATTTTGCGTCTTCGACGGCGACGACTGCGTTGATGAGATCGCGAGGCAACTGGTCGTACGGCACCGTCTCGCGATTCTCCACGTAGATTTGACCGAAGATCTTGCCGTTGCGATCGAGGATCACGCTCGCCGATTCCATTTGTTCGAGCTTGCTGAGGTCGAACCCTTTGGCCTCCGCTTTGAGGTCCGCGGCAAGACTGGAGATGTAGACTGCTAAGACGACAACGAGAATTGCAAGGATGGCAATGGGCACGTAAAACCACGGTCTCAAGTACCAAGGTGGCCGAAAGCGATAGCCCGGTGGAGGCCTCAGATATGTGGCAGTCGGTCTCAAACTTTACGAAGGAGTAGGTCGCCCAAGGTACGCGCCAAAGCCGAACGCTCAACGACCAATGACAAACTCGCCGTCCAGGTCGGTGTCGAGCGCTTGCCACGTCGGAGCTTTCAGCGTAGGCAGGTTGGACGTTGAGGACACAAACGGGAAACGCGGCGTTGATCGAGGTCATTCGATCCGAGATCCGCAATCGGGGACCCCAACCCTTCGCCTGGTTTATGGAACAGGCGCTTTACCATTCGGAGCACGGATACTATTCCTCTGGCCGCTGCGCGGTTGGGCGGAAAGGTGATTATTTCACTAACGTCAGCGTAGGCCCGCTTTTCGGGCAACTGATGACGGCACAATTCGCTGAGATCTGGGAGCAATTGGGTAAGATCGACGATTTTGTCATCGTCGAGCAGGGTGCGAACGATGGTCAGTTTGCGCGCGACGTTCTCGAATCTGCCCAATCACGCGCCCCGGAATTCTTCGAAGCTTTGGATTATCGAATCGTCGAGCCATTTCCGATTTTGCGAGAGCGCCAATCGCAAATTCTGGAACCCTTTCGAAACAAGATTGAATGGCGCGACTCGCTTGAACCATTCACCGGTGTCCATTTTTCAAACGAACTCCTGGACGCGATGCCAGTGCGCTTGATCAGCGGCAACACGGAAAAACTTGTCGGGCTCCAAGGCGAGAGGTTTGTGTTCATCGAGGGTCCATTGCCAAACAGGGCGTTTAATCAAATTGCGCTCGATTGGATCGACAACCTGGCTGCGAAGCTGAAACGAGGCTACGTGATCGCCATCGACTACGGACATTCGGGCGATGAGCTTCCGAGAGACGTTCAGGTCCGCGCCCAGCATCGACATCTCGACTCGCCCTTTGAACAAATCGGTCACGCGGACATCACGATGCACGTCGATTGGACAAGCATCGCTCGTCGCGCCGAGCCGAACGGATTCCGCGTGGCAGGGTTCACCGATCAACATCACTTGCTGACAGGCATTGTCTCCGCTTGGCCAGATCTCCTGCAAGCCCCCTCCTCAAACTCGACGGCTTCAAGCCGTCGAGTTCAAACCGCCGGTGCCGATCGCAAGACTAAACGCGCGCTCCAAACACTGCTGCACCCCGAGATGCTCGGCCGCGCCTTTCAGGTGATCGCGCTCGCCAAGAATGTCGATTCACGCGCGGCGCGGCTCGCGGGTTTCAAATTCGCGCGTGAACCGTATTCGGCGTTGGGCACCACCCCATAAGTAGCCGCAGGCGTTCCAGCCTGTTTTCATACCCCGCGGCTGGTGATTCTTAATCGCCTCGCCGATTACGGAACGCGCCGATAGGAGGCGGATCTGTTCGCCGTCGGGGCGAGGAATTGTCACAAGATTGTAACTTGCTATTTGAACCGACAGGCAAGTTGAATGGGCGCTTGTGCTCTGCTCGCGCCTGGCACCGTCAATCCCGAAAATGATGAAACCCGTTTCGAAATCTCAACGAGCCAACCGATTCTCTGCCAGCACACGATGGGTCTGTAGCCGCCAACAGCGAAGGAAATTATGAAAGTTGCTAATCGCTGGGTCATTGCGATCGCGGGAGTGTTTCTCCAGATTGCGCTCGGTGCTGTGTACGCGTGGAGCGTGTTCCGCATTCCGTTGTCGAAGGAGTTTGGCTGGAGCATCTCGCAGGTCACGTTCACATTTACCATCAGCATTTTCGTGCTCGGCTTCGCCGCGTTCTTTGGCGGTTTATGGATGGCACGGAAAGGTCCGCGAATCGTAGCTTTGACCGGCGCGGTGCTTTACGGCCTGGGCGTCTTTCTGGCGAGTTTCTCGGCGAACAAGCTTTGGTGGCTGTATCTTAGTTACGGCTTCATCGGCGGCCTTGGGCTAGGTCTTGGCTACATTGTTCCAGTAGCTGTGCTGGTGAAATGGTTCCCTGATAAGCGCGGGCTTATCACAGGAATTGCGGTTGGTGGTTTCGGTGCTGGCGCGCTGATTACTGCGCCCGTCGCGACACGGCTCATTCAAACGGTCGGCGTCTTAAGTACCTTTGCTTATCTCGGCATCGCCTACTTAATCATCGCGATCATCGCGGCGTCGTTCATGCAAAACCCGCCCGAAGGCTATCAGGTGCAAGGCTGGACGCCGAGTGCCAGGCAAAGCGCGGAGCGAGCAAGCCATGACTACGTTCTGGGTGAAGCGCTGCGACGGTGGCAGTGGTGGGTGCTCTGGCTGATTTTGTTCTTAAATACTTCGGCAGGCATTTCCCTGATCTCGCAGGAAGGACCTGTTTTTCAAGAACTCACTAAGGTGAGCGCGATCGTCGCTGGCGGCATGGTAGGAATCGCCAGTTTGGGTAATGGTGTAGGCCGGGTGTTGTGGGCGTGGGTTTCGGATTTGATCACGCGGCGCGCGACCTTCGCCGTCATGTTCATTCTTCAAGTCCTACTCTTTTGGCTTCTGCCGACGATCACGTCGTCGTCGATAATGACAGTCGTGGCGTTTGTCATTCTGATGTGTTACGGCGGGGGATTCGGTACCATGCCCGCATTCACGGCGGATTATTTCGGACCCAAGAACGTCGGGCCGATCTACGGGCTGATGTTGACGGCATGGAGTTTTGCCAGCGTCTTCGGGCCGCTTTACATCGCTCGCATGCGTGAGACTGCGGGAAATTATGCCGGCGCGCTTCATGTGATCGCAGTCGTGATGCTCATTTCCATTTTGCTGCCAATCATTGTCAGACCACCACGACGTGAACAATCAGTGTGAATATCCAGCCGTGTTTATTTTTGCTCGCCTAACTCGCTGCGCCATGACATTTTCAAGCAACTGAATTTCGCTTCAGCCGCGAAGCACTGAATCGAGAATATGTTCGCGCTGCTTTCAAAATGGCCGCTCGTTAGGCAAATTCGCGAACACAAGGATGGCACCGGCCTGGAATCGATGTCGGACAAGACGCGCGCGATGCACGCGCGCATCGATGACGCAAAAGTCGCGCGCTCGATTTGTCCCTACTGCGGCGTCGGCTGCGGCCAGCTGGTTTACCACAAGGACGGGAAGTTAATCTCCATCGAAGGCGACCCGGACTCGCCGATCAGCCAGGGAAACCTTTGTCCAAAGGGTGCGGCATCCTACCAATTGCTTACGCATTCCCGACGGGAAACGAAGATGAAATACCGCGCGCCGCGCTCGAAGGAATGGACAGAAATGTCGCTTGAGCGTGCCATGGACATGGTGGCGGAACGGGTCTGGGAATCGCGCAAGCGCACATTCGTCAAGCAGGTCGACGGATCAGCCGTCAATCATACGACCGCTATCTGTCACCTCGGCGGCGCCACGCTCGATAACGAAGAAAATTATTTAATTAAGAAGCTTTTCACTGGAGGCCTGGGCATGGTCTGCGTGTCCAACCAGGCCCGGATATGACATAGCAGCACGGTGCCCGGTCTGGGCACCTCCTTCGGCCGGGGCGGAGCTACGACCGCGCAACAGGATCTGGCCAATGCCGATTGCATCTTAATCGAAGGCTCGTCGATGGCAGAAGCGCATCCCGTCGGTTTCCGCTGGGTGATGAAGGCCAAGGAGCATGGCGCCACAATCATCCATGTGGATCCACGTTTTTCGCGCACAAGCGCGCTGGCCGACATTTGGGTGCCAATCCGCGCCGGCACAGACATTGTGTTTCTCGGCGGACTCATCAGGCATTTGATTGAACACAACCTCTACTTTCATGAGTACGTCGTTCATTACACCAATGCGTCTTGCATTTTGTCTGACGAATACCGCGACCCGGAAGACAACGGCGACGGCTATTTCTCGGGCTGGAACGAAGAGAAGCGCGCTTACGAAGGCGACAGTTGGGTTTACAAAGGCGGTGACCTGAGTCGGCCACAGCGCGATCTTACGTTGCAGGATCCGCAATGCGTTTTTCAAAAATTAAAACGGCATTTCTCTCGCTACACGCCCGAAATGGTACAAAAAGTGTGCGGCATTCCGCCTGATCTTTTTCACAAGGTGGCGCATTGTCTCGCTGCCGCTTCGGGCCCGGAAAGGACCGCCGCGGTTTGCTACGCAGTCGGCTGGACACAGCATTCAAAGGGAGTTCAGATCATTCGTACCGCTGCGATTCTGCAATTGCTGCTTGGAAATATCGGCCGTCCCGGCGGTGGAATTCTCGCCTTGCGCGGTCATGCCTCAATTCAGGGCTCGACTGATATTCCGACACTATACGACATTCTGCCCGGCTATCTCACCATGCCACGCAAAGGCGACGAAACTCTTCAACAGTATCTCGATAAATACACAAAAAAAACCGGCCTCTGGTCTAATTACCCCAAGTATCTCGTCAGCACGCTCAAAGCTTACTATGGGAAAAACGCGACAGCGGAAAACGACTTCGGTTACGGTTTCCTTCCGAAACTCACCGGCAACCATTCCTTCTTCGAATATCTCTACGACATGCTCGATGGAAAAATGGAGGGCATGTTTCTCATCGGGCAGAACCCAGCCGTCGGCGCTCCCAACTCACGGCTCCAGCGAACAGCGCTATCAAAATTGAAATGGCTGGTCGTGCGCGAGATGGTTGAGATTGAATCAGCAAATTTCTGGCGCGAATCGCCTGAAGTGGAGCGCGGTGAGTTAAAGCCCGAGGAGATCGAAACTGAGGTGTTCTTTTTCCCTGCGGCCGGACATGCCGAAAAAGAAGGCGCATTCACGAACACGCAACGTCTTCTACAGTGGCGCGAAAAAGCGGTGGACCCTCCAGGCGACGCGCGTTCGGACGCATGGTTTATACATCAGCTCGCATTGCGTCTGATCGCCAAAGCAAAACAATCAGGCGACCCGCTCGATGAGCCATTGCGCGCGCTTGATTGGTGGTATCCGGAAGATGAGCTCGGCGATCCGAAAATGGAAGCCGTTCTTGCGGAGATCAACGGCTGGCAAACCCAACCTGTAGCCGGGGTCGCCGGCCCCGGCAGCGCGGATGGAGTGTTGTTCGGCGGCATTGATCGTGATGGCAATCCTCATCACGGCCCGCAGATCAATGGCTTCGCCGAATTGAAACCTGACGGATCCACTGCGTGCGGCGCCTGGATTTACTCCGGTGTGTTTGGTCGCGATGGTGTGAACAAGGCGAACTCACGGAAGTCGCGAGATTACCTCGGGCACGGCTGGGGCTACAGTTGGCCTAGTGATCGCCGGATTATTTACAATCGCGCGAGCGCGCGGCCGGACGGGCATCCCTGGAGCGAACGCAAGAAATTGATCTGGTGGGACTCTGAAAAATGGACCGGCATCGATGTCGCCGGATTTGTGCAGGGAAAATCTCCCGACTACGAGCCCGAAGTAGGCGCCGAAGGTCTCGATGCAATTCCGGGCGATGCGCCGTTTATCCTGCACGAGGACGGCTTGGGCTGGATTTACGTGCCGAAAGGTTTGAAGGACGGCCCGTTCCCGACTCATTACGAGCCGCTCGAGTCGCCCGTATCAAATGAACTTTATTCGCGCGATACCAATCCGCCGGAGCAGTGGTTTCCGCGGAACGAAAATCGGTTCGCGCCTCCGGGCGATTCCAGATTTCCATTCGTGCTGACCACATATCGACTGACCGAACATCATACGGCCGGAGGCATGTCACGCTTTCTCAGTCATCTCGCGGAATTGCAACCGGAGATGTTCGCTGAAATTTCGCCGGAGCTCGCAAGTGAGCTTAAGATCCGCAACGGCGATCACATTTGCATTGTTACTTTGCGCGCAGCAATCGAAGCGCGCGCACTTGTGAGCCGCCGCATTCGGCCATTGCAGCTCAATGGTAAAACACTTCATCAGGTCGCATTGCCTTATCACTATGGAACAGCCGGCCTCGTACGCGGTGCCTCAGCGAATGATCTTCTCACGATCTCCGGCGAACCAAACGTTACGATCATGGAAGCCAAGGCGTGCACTTGCAACATTGTGCCGGGCCGATTACCGCGCGGCCACGCGTTTGCCGAGTTCCTAAACAAATACGCGCCCCAAACAGGGCCGCCCATCCTCCATCCCGAGGAACCGCAGCGCGGTGTGACTGCGCGCGGCGGCGGTCTCGCGATGGAAGGAAAAGAATGAGGGCCCCAGGAGCTATAGAGCGCGACGACCCGATTTTATGATCGGCGAAGGCACACACAGCACGAATCAACGCCGGCACAATTACGTGCAGGAAAACGTCGAAGTTGGTTTCTTTACCGACCCGACTGTATGCATTGGTTGCAAAGCATGCGAGGTCGCGTGCAAAGAATGGAACGAAGTGCCTGATGACGGCTTTACTTGGTCAGGAAACTCCTACGACAACACCGGGCATCTCGGCGCGTCTACCTGGCGACACGTTTTGTTTCTCGAACAGGACAGACAAAAAGGAAGTCAGGTCGTCGGCTCTCACTCGTTAGGCAACGACGATAGAGACGATCCATTCCGCTGGGTCTTCCTTTCCGATGTTTGCAAGCATTGCGAAGAGGCCGGTTGCCTCGAAGCGTGTCCAACCGGCTCAATCGTGCGCACCGAGGTCGGTTCGGTCCTTGTGCAAGACGATGTGTGCAACGGCTGCGGATATTGCGTCGTCTCTTGTCCATTTGGCGTAATCGATCGTCGGCCGGAACCGCTGCCAAATGCTGGCGGCGCATTCAAATGCACGTTCTGTTACGATCGACAAAAAAGCGGGCTCGTTCCCGCATGTGCCAAAGTCTGCCCAACCGAATCGATTGTTTTCGGGCGGCTGGATGATCTGCGCGCGCGCGCGACGCAACGCGCGCAAGAGTTGCGCCAACACGGTTATGACGACGCGCAACTTTACGATCCAACGGACACGTCGGTGCGCGGTATCCACGCGTTCTTTTTGATCCTCGGCGAACCGGAGGCCTACGGGCTTCCGCCTAGACCGCAGGTGCCGACGATTTATTTGAAATCGGCGTGGACCGCTGCGTTTGCGACTGCAATCGCATCGATCATTGCCACCCTGGTGGCGTTTGCATTTTCATCCTGATGAACGCACCGGCATCAGAAAAGCGCCTTGAACAACTGCGGGAGAAAGCGTGGCAGGAAGGTGTCGTGACCGGCCGCGGAGTCGACGTTGCGGGTGGGCCGATACCGCGAAAACCAGGCTACTACGGTGAGCCTGTGGTCAAACCGCCGGTGTGGACATGGGAGATCCCGCTCTATTTTTTCTTCGGCGGACTCGCCGGGATGTCGGCGGTGATCGCGCTCGCCGCGCTGCTGTTTCATCATGTCGACCTTGAGCGCGCAGCGGTGTGGCTCGCCGCCATCGCCGGGGCCATCCTCTCGCCAGTTCTATTGATCATGGATCTGGGCCGTCCCCATCTCTTCCTCAACATGCTGCGCGTGTTTAAACATCGCTCTCCCATGTCGATGGGCGCGTGGATCCTGGCAGCATTTGGTACGTGCGCGGTTCCGGGGTTGATCGCGCTCGAATTGCATGCGCATCAGATTTTCCCCGGCACACTTGATCAACTCCTGAGCTTCGCCGCCGGGATTTGCGTTTTTGGTGCGGCAATTTTTGGAGCCTTGCTCGCGACTTACACCGGCGTGCTCATCGGAGCGACGGCGATTCCCGCGTGGTTTTTGCATCGCACATTGCTGCCGATTCATTTTGGAACTGCCGGATTGGGATCTGCCGCCGCCGTCTTGGAATTGCTCGGACATCGAATTCCCGCGCTCAATTTAATCGGATTCTACGCCGCGACGGTTGAGACAGCGCTTTTGATCTGGCTCAGCGTTGCTAAACATGGCGCAGCCGATCGCGCGATCCACGAACACGGAGCCGGCTGGCTCGTTCGCATCGGCGAAGTTCTTAATGGACCGCTCGCATTGGTTCTCCGCTTCTTTGGGTTCATTCCCTGGGCGGCAATTTCGTTTTTAGCCGGCGCGCTGGTCAGTCGAATCGGCTGGATCGCGGTAGGCAAAGTCTCCGGCGCCGATCCCGAAGCGGTGTTCGCCTCGCAGCGCTAATGCTGTAGCCGCGGGCGGCGCCCCTCGGCTACTACAGCGCTTCCAAGATCACGCGCTCGATGTGCGAATAAATGTTGAACGATGGCGGACGCAGAAATCCAACCAATGTCTGATTGCTTTCCCGGGCAAAATCGACAGCCAGCGTTGAAGGCGCTGAGACCGCAGCGACGATGGGAATACCAGCAGCCAGCGCTTTTTGCACGATTTCGAATGAAGCGCGGCCGCTCACCAAAAGAACATGTCGGTTCAATGGCAACAATCCATCGAGGAACGCGCGGCCAATCGCCTTGTCCACGGCGTTATGGCGACCGATGTCTTCGCGAACAATTTTCAATTCACCGCTCAAATCAAAAACACCTGCGGCATGAATTCCGCCGGTGCGCGCGAAATCGCCCTGCGCGTTTCGCAATTTTTCCGGAAGCGATAATAACGTCTCGATATCGAGCCGAACATTGCCCGACTCGATCGCTGGAAAATTTTGCCGAATCTCGTCGATGCTCGTCTTACCGCACAGCCCGCAACTACTCGAGATTGTCCCAAAGCGTTGTGCGGAGCTTAGCTTCAATTTTGCGACACCGACGAGATCGACCATCACTCTATTGTCGCCATTCCACGAAATCTTCTCGATCGCGCTTCGATCGCGCACGATCGCTTCGGACACGAGAAAACCAGCGGCGAGTTCATCGTCGTGGCCGGGCGTACGCATCGTAGTGGCCAAGGCTTTGCCGTTAATTCGAATTTCGAGCGGCTCTTCGATGGTGAGATCGTCGCGCAAATATTCGAGCGAACCGTTTTTTTTTCGCCGGATGATTCTTCCCGGGCCGATGCTATGCGGTTCTTTCATCTACGATGATTTCAGATATTGTTGCAGCCGGTGGAAATCTGTCACTTGTACATTTCGCCGGGGCACAATTTCGTTGGCCATCACGGTCGCGAGCCGGACACGCATCCCATGATCGAAGTGCCGGTGATCGAATGCGTCGCGGGCCGTGGGATTCGTGGTGATCGCTACTTCGAGTTCAAAGATGACTACAAAGGCCAGATCACTTTTTTTTCGCTCGATGTTTTCGATGAGCTTTGCGCTGCACTCGCCTTGCGCGATTGCTCGCCGGCTGCAGCCCGGCGCAACGTGATCACCCGCGGCGTTGATCTGAACGAGTTGATCGGCACCGAATTCGAAGTTCAGGGCGTCTATTTGCATGGAACGGAGGAATCCGCACCGTGTTATTGGATGGACCAGGCATTCGTGCCCGGCGCTAAAGATTTCTTGAAAGGACGCGGCGGTCTGCGCGCGAAAATTCTCAGCGATGGTAGGCTGCGCTCGACTGCGCTCGTTCCCGGCGCAGTGGGATGAAAATCAGCGCCGTTTTGCTCTCGGGCGGTGAATCACGGCGAATGGGCAGCGACAAAGCCACACTTCTGTTTCGCGGAAAGCCGCTCTGGCGAATTCAACTGGAACTGTTGCAGAAATTAGAACCGTCAGAAATCTTCGTTTCCGCGCGCACCAATCCCATTTGGCGTCCTGCTGATGTCCAGTTTGTAGCGGACGATCCTCCATCTCGCGGACCGCTCAGCGGCCTTGCCGCATCGCTGGCGCAGATGCGCACTGCGCATCTGCTCGCGCTTGCTGTCGACATGCCGTTTATAACAGAAGAATACCTGAAGTTCCTTTGCAATCAGATCGAGCCGGACCGTGGCGTTGTTGCAAAAATCGAGGATCGTTTCGAGCCGTTGGCGGCGATTTACCCGCACGAAGCGCTCACGAATTTTCAGAGCGCGCTCTTGGGGACGGATCTTTCGATCCAAACCGTGACGGGCCAGCTCGTTGCAGAGGGAAAACTTCGGGTATTACCGGTCACATCGGAGGAAAAAAATGTGTTCCTGAATCTGAATGAGCGAGCTGATTTGGCGGCGCTGTAGCCGAGGGCGTTGACCTCGGCTGTACGAGGTTCACAACTCGTACATCGACCTGCCGCGGTGACCGCCCGTGGCTACACCTGAAATCTGAACGCTCGTGAAAAGATGCCCTTGCCAGTTGGCTCGAGCTGCTCGATATGTTTGCTGCGATTTGGGGATTCTAATGCGATCATCGATCTGGCGGTCTGCAGCTCTGTTTATTTCGGTTCCGGCGTGCGCCTTTTCCGCCAGCAACGTGGTGAATCTTTCGCATTACGACATGATGCGGCCGGATTTTGCCGGGATGAAACGTGAAGGCATTATCGGTGTGATTCATGAAGCCACGTATCCGAGCTTCGTACGCGACGCGAAATATTTCGAACGCCAGCAGGCTGCCATACGGGCAGGCTTGCTTTGGGGAGCCTATCACTATGCCAACGGAAGTGATCCTATCCGCCAGGCTGATCATTTTCTAAGCGCCGTATCCAGCGCGTGGGCGCAAGTCGGTTCGGCGGTGCGAGGCCCGGGCGTCCTGCTGGTCCTTGATTTCGAAAAGAATGGTCATTATCCCGGTGGCACGATGCGCGTTGATCAGGCGGTTGCTTTTGTCGAGCGAATCCGGCAACGCACTGGCATATATCCGGGCATTTATTCCGGTGAATATCATCTGCGACAGGCCCTGAATAGCCGCCAGGTGACTAACGCACAGAGAAGCGTGCTGGCCAATTGTTGGCTGTGGATGGCAAATTATCACAGCGAGCCACGCGCAACGGCCCCGTGGAACTACTGGTCTCTTTGGCAATATTGTGGCGACGGCAAAGGCGCTCGGCCGCGCTCCGTTTACCCGATAAGTGTTGCCAATATTAAGAAAGCGGAGCGCAACATTTTTCGCGGAAATCAATCTGACCTGCAAGAGTTCTGGCAACGACGCGCCTGGCAGCCGGGGGCAGGCAAATCTCGCCGCGAATCTGATCGTACTGTTGCGGTCGATTAAGGCGCGACGCTTTCCGACGTGCTCCTGGCCTGCTGCGACGCAGTCGTTCCTTCTTTTTGGATCCCGCGCTGGGTTATGAGATAAACTGCAAAACTGCCGAGCCAATGTCCGCCTTCGTAATGCGCGCTGGTAACCGCGGCGAGACCCGCGCGCCGATGCGCGTCAACTGCAGCCTGCAGCGCCGCTCTGCGCCGATCATTCTGTGGCAGTGCTGACAGGATTCCTTCCAGCATCCAGGCGCGACTCAGATTTAGCCCGTCCAGATGCGCGAGTTTGGGATCGCTCGGATCGGGCGAGATAACCGGTTTCAGCCAGTCGCCGTTTTCCGTCATTGGGATCTGCGGCATAAAATCATTGAGCCACTTCGCGAATTCCGCTTGCGATAAAACGCGGCGCATCGCATCCGCCTCGCCCAGGCAGGGCGACAGAAAATCTTCACCTGAAGGTTCGTAATTGAACGGACAATCCTTATCAGCGAGGAAGAACTTTCTCGCCGAATCCTCGACCAGCCTGGCAAAAGAATCGTTTTTGGTTGAGCGCGCGTAGTCCAGCATCAGGCCGAGTCCGAACGCTGTCTGATCATGCTCGCCGATGCGCACCGGATGCGAAAGTTTCGGCAGCCATGTCTTCAATCGCTCGACCGCTGCGTCTTCGAGTGGACGCAGATTCGCAGACATCTCTCGCGCCTGATCGTCGTCCCATTCACGCAATTCAGCGCACAATTGCAACAGCCACGCTAATCCGTAAGGGCGCTCGAAACTTCTGCGGCCTTCTCCGCGAAGATACGCAGCTTCCTGCTTTAAATTTTCCGCGCCAAGACTTTTTCGTAGTGCCTCGCGCGCCGGAGCGGCAAACGATGCATTTGGAAACGTGCGCAGCAGTCTCACAAGGAGCCAGTGCCCGTGTACCGACGAATGCCAGTCGTAACATCCGTAAAACGCGGGAGTCAGCTCTCGCGGCGGTGCCACGTCCGCATCGCTGTTTAGCACATGACTGATTTTGTTTGGGTATTGCTTGCCTACGCAGGCAAGCGCCAACCCGGCGAATCGCTCCGCTGCCTTTTCGTCGAAGGCTGGGGCCGTGTTCGTTGCCAGCACTGCTACTGACGGAATCAGCAGCAGGATTGCGAGAAAACGTTTCATGCTTGTGCGCGACCGTAATCGCTGTTGCCTGGCAGCGCGAGCGCGTGGAAAATCCAAACCATGCACGTTCGTTTCTATTCGCTGGTAAAATCGACATCTCCCAACGCGGCACTCGGCATAATTTTGGCAATGACGCATATCGCAGCTATTTCTGTCACTGCGCAAACGCCACCCGTGCAAAATCCCAATATCGCAGACAACCCGTTGCTTGCCGAAAGCTCGCTGCCGTATCACGTTCCGCCGTTCGATAAGATCAAGGACGAACACTTCGCGCCGGCAATCGAGGCCGGAATGCGCGAGCAACTCAAGGAAGTTGAGGCAGTCGCGAACAATTCTGAGAAGCCAACATTCGACAACACCATTGTCGCGCTGGAACGCACCGGCCGTTTGCTCGACCGCGCACAGCGAACTTTTTCGAACCTGAACGCCTGCAACACCAATCCAACGCTGCAGAAGATCGACAAGGAGATGGCTCCGAAACTCGCCGCGCATCGCGACGAGATTTTTTTGAATCCGACGTTGTTCGCGCGCGTGCAGCAACTCTACGACAATCGCGACAACCTCGGACTAGATCCCGAATCGGCTTACCTGCTCGAACGTTATTACAAGGATTTCGTGCGAGCGGGCGCGAGGCTCTCCGATGCGGACAAAGAAAAACTCAAGAAAATCAATACCGAACTCGCAACTTTGCAGACCCAATTCGAGCAAAATGTTTTGAAGGAGAAGAACGCATCCTCGGTGGTCGTCGATCGCAAGGAAGATCTGCACGGTCTTTCCGATAACCAGATGGCAAGCGTCACCGCGGCGGCGAAAGCGGAGCACAAGGAAGACAAATTCGTCATCCAAATGCAGAACACGACCGGACAGCCTCTGCTTGGATCGCTACAAAACCGGCAACTGCGCGAGCGCATCGCGCAAACCTCTCTCGCGCGCGATAGCCACGGAGGCGAGTTCGACACGCGTAACATCGTGATGCGAACAGCACAGCTGCGAGCGGAAAAAGCAAAGTTGCTTGGCTATGCGAATTGGGCCGCGTATCAGCTCGAAGATCAAACTGCCCACGATGTTCCTACCGTGAACAAACTCCTGGGCGACCTCGCGCCGCCCGCCGTGGCAAATGCGAAACGCGAAGCGGCCGACATGCAGAAGGTTGTCGACCAGGAAAAAGGCGGTTTCCAAGTCGCGTCATGGGATTGGCCTTTTTATTCGGAGAAAGTTCGCAAGGCGCGTTACGCTTTCGACGAATCGGAGCTGCGCCCATATTACGAGCTGAATCACGTCATTCTCGACGGTGTCTTCTTCGCCGCCGGAAAACTTTACGGCCTCACCTTCAAGGAGCGACATGATATTCCCGTTTATCAGCCGGACGTGCGAGTATTCGAAGTTTACGATCGCGACGGCAAACCGCTGGCACTGTTCCTCGGCGACTATTACGCGCGTCCATCGAAACGCGGCGGCGCATGGATGAACCTGTATGTGCAGCAAAGCGATCTGTTCGCGACCAAACCAGTCGTTGCCAATCATCTCAATATTCCGAAGCCGCCTCCTGGCGAACCGACGTTGCTGACACACGATGAGGTGCGCACTGCATTCCATGAGTTCGGTCACGCGCTGCACGGGATGTTTTCGAACGTAAAATATCCGCGCTTTAGTGGAACAAGCGTGCCGCGTGACTTCGTCGAGTACCCGTCGCAGGTGAATGAAATGTGGGCGACATGGCCCGAGGTGCTCAAGAACTACGCGAAACATTACAAGACGGGCGAACCGATCCCGCAGGCCTTGCTCGACAAGGTGATCGCTGCGGAAAAATTCAATCAGGGCTACAAAACAACCGAATACCTGTCGGCATCACTTCTCGATCAGGCGTGGCATCAGCTGAATCCATCCGAAGTTCCGAAGGATGCGGTCGCCTTTGAAGCGGAAGCGTTGCACAAGGCCGGTGTCGATTTTCCGCCGGTGCCACCGCGTTACCGCAGCTTTTATTTTTCGCACGCCTTCGCCGGCGGTTACTCGGCCGGCTATTACTCTTACATCTGGAGCGAAGTACTCGACGCCGACACGGTCGAGTGGTTCAAAGAACATGGCGGATTGAAACGCGAGAACGGCGACCGCTTTCGCGCCATGTTGCTGTCACGCGGGGGATCGGCCGATGCCCTCGGGCTGTTTAAGAATTTTGTGGGACGCGATCCTTATGTCGAGCCGTTGCTAAAGCGGCGCGGACTCGACCGCACACCTGGCTCAGACGGCACAAAGGCTAACTAACAATCGCTTACTTGCTGAGCAGTCGGGCCGACAAGAAACCGGGGCCTACGGCAGAGCGTCTGCCAGCGCACCAATATGAAACCCAGTGTCGTCTTCGTAGCCTTCAGGGGCTCGAAGCAGCGCGCCGACCAACACGAATAAACCGCAAACGCTTGCGACGCTGGACAGAATTCGGAAGTGCATAGCCAAATCGTACTCAACGCTGGCGGCGGTCACCCAAAGCACAACCGGAAACATAAAAGCGACAACGGATTTCGCTCTTCTCATAATTTTCTGAGGCCCTGGCGGTTGTTGGTTTCTAACGTATAAGATTCGGGAATTGGTGTAGCGACGGCTGTGTCAGCCGCATGTTTAAAGCATGCCGTAAGCCTTCGCGCCGCTTTTTCAAGGGAAACCGGAGAAAATATCTTCCTAGCGCGCGAAAAAGTCGGAAAACCGCCGCAGCGACAACGAACCTTACGGTTTGGCTTCGTACAAAATATTGAAAGGATTTTCCAGTGGCACACGCCGGACGCTGCTGAACCCGGCCTTCTCGCAAAGCTCGCGGACCTTCGCTTCATGGAACCCCAGCGTGCCCAGTCCTGCACCATGGTTCGCCAGTGAGGTGGTCATGCAATAAAACACGCTTACGCCGTGAAACATCGCGCCGAGCGGATTCGCATTCTCCTCGAGCTTGTCTGAACAATTGATATCGAGACAAACATAAACGCCGCCGGGCCGAAGCGCGCGACGGATGGATTGCAACAACTCAAGCGGATCGACCGCATCATGCACCACGTCGAACGTCGTGATCACATCAAATTGCGCCGGCAATCCTTTTGAGACATCCCGCTCTTCGAAACGCACCCGGTCTGACACGCCAGCTTCGCGCGCATTCGCCGTCGCGCGAGCAACGGTCGGACCAAAGTTGTCGTAGCCCACGTAACGCGACCGCGGAAACGCTTGCGCCAGTTTGATCAGGCCGCGTCCCCGCCCGCATCCGACGTCAGCCACGTCACAACCGCGTTCAAGATGCGCTTTCACGTCAGGCATGGCGGGGATCCATTGTTGCAACAGCAAATTTTCAAACCACGTGGACGTGAAACGTTCCAGACCGTCCCACATCATATCGGTGTATTGCGATTGGGAAACGCCACCACCACTGCGAAACGCGGTCAGGACTCCATCGAATACACTCGTGAACGCGGGCAGCATCTGATACATGCCGCCGACAAAAAACGGGCCGTTCTCGTGGGCGAGCACGGAGGCATGTTCGGCTGGAAGACTGAAACGCTTTGTGGCGCCGTCGTAATTCAGATAACCGGCCGTGGCCATGCCGCCCAGCCACTCGCGAAGATAGCGCTCGTTCAAGTTTGTTCGGGACGCCAGTTCTGCCGACGTCGCGGGCCCCTGCTCCGCCAGATTCTTGAATAAGCCCAATCGATCGCCAACTGCTCCGAGCAGCGTCGTCATTGTGCCGCTAATCTGCTCGACCACTTTTCCAACAAATTGCTCCTGACGAGCCGCATCGATCACTCCCGCGTCGGCCATATCTCTTTTCAATTATTCAACAGGGTGACAATTGCAAGCAATGATGGCTTGGAGGGCGAAGCTCTGCTACGCCTAACGCCCACCCCAGATGCCTGTCCTATGCAGAGGCTCGCGGGAGCTCGCCCCTCCATTGTCGACACCTGACCTTTCCCTCAATTGCCGGTGGAATGCTGCTCCAATTCTGTTAATTTTATAATCCCGTGAATGAAACACCTGTTGTGACTAAGGGCGACGGCGCGACTGCCGCAGCAACTTCCACCACTCCGACTTCGGAGCGGGCCGATCTGCGGCCCGAAAACATTCAGGATGCGGTGATCCGTCTCGCCGGAAATTCGCAGGACGGCATCCAAACCGCAGGCGCGTTTCTCGCGCGCCTGGCTGGGCGCAGCGATCACGACGTCATGACTTACATGACCATCCCTGCCACGATTTCTGGTGGACCATCCATTTTCCAGGTCCGGATCGGTTCCGGGGAAGTATTGTCGGCCGGCGATGAAGCTGATTTTCTGGTCGCGTTTTATCAGCACAGTTATCAGGACCACCTCGATTTCCTGAAAGAAGGCGGCGTGTTGCTCTACGATTCGGACAACGTCGAACCGAACCTCGACGACAAACGTTTCGTTTATGTCGGAGTTCCCATCACCGGCCTTACCGTCGAAGCGCTCGGCGGCACGGCCAAGGACAAGGGCAAAAACATTTTCGTGCTCGGTCTGATCGCAAAAATTTTCAATCTCGACGCCGACAAACTCAAAAAACTGATTACGGAAAAATTCGCCGGCAAGGACCAGAGCATCGTTAACACCGCGTTAATGGCGTTCCAGGCCGGTTACGCGTATCCAGTCGGAAACGTCCTGACGAAGCACTATCGATTCGAGCACATCCCGAAAACGAGCGGTCGCGCGCAGATCACGATGGACGGCAATCAGGCCCTCGCCTACGGATTGATCGCCGCCGGTGTGCGCTATGGCGCCGGTTATCCGATCACGCCGTGGTCGTCGATCATGGAAACGCTCCGCCGCGAGTTGCCAAAATACGGCGGAATTTTTGTGCAGGCGGAGGACGAGCTCGGTGCGGTGTCGCTGGCTCTCGGATTTTCGTATTCAGGATATCTCGCGGTCACCGGCAGCGCCGGCCCTGGTATCTCGCTCAAGGCCGAAGCAATCGGTTGGGCGTCAATGGCGGAGATTCCGCTCATCGTTTGCAACATTCAACGCGGCGGCCCAAGCACGGGGTTGCCGACAAACGTTGAGCAAAGCGATTTGCACCAGGCGATCTTCGGCAGCCACGGCGACAGCCCGCGTGTTGTGCTCGCAGCAGCCAGCGTGGAAGATTGTTTTTACATCGCGATTGAAGGGGCGCGGATCGCACGCAAATACAGCACGCCGGTTTTTATTTTGAGTGACACCTCGCTGGCCACGCGCATCGAAGCGTTCGACGAGCCCGATCTTTCGAAGTTGATGGTAGACCCGAAGCCCGATCTCACACCACGTGAGGGCGGTTTCAAGCCGTACGATCTTGAACGTATCACGCAACACATCCCGCCCGGCACACGTATTCTTGACGGAAAATATCCGCTCATCGGCGGACTTGAACACGACGAGATGGGCCATCCCACGGGCAGCCCGAAACTGCACATGGCCATGACGGCGAAACGCCGCAATAAATTAAGAAAACTCGCTGAAGAAATTCCGGTCCCGGAAGTTTTTGGCGATCAGGAAGGCGACACGCTGCTCGTCGGCTGGGGATCAACCTATGGGCCGATCCACGACGCCGTGAAGATGGGGCGCGAACACGGCGAAAAAATCGGCGCCATACATTTGCGTCACGTTCATCCGTTACCGAACGGACTCGAGAAAATCTTTGCCAACTTCGAGCGCGTCGTCACCGTCGAGATGAACGATCAGGGCCTTTACGGCTTCGGCCAGCTCGCCACCATTTTGCGCGCGCGCTATTGCGAACCAAAAATTCAGAGCGTCACCAAGACAGACGGTCTCACCTTCCGTGTGAAAGAAATTCTTCAAGGCGTTTTTCCCGGCAAGTTTGTCTCCGTTAGAGGCTATTCACCGAACCGTCCGGTCTCCGGAAACGGCGAACAAGATGTCGATGTCGCCCGCGCCGAGTCTATCGCCCAAGGAGTTGGTTAACGATGATGTCGATCTTATGAGCGAAACAACCCCAACCACGTCACCTGTAGCGGCAGGCATCCGCCAGTCCGGCTCGGACTCGCCGGCAATTGCCGAGCCGCCACGGGAAAAATTAACCAAGAAAGCCATCACCGCCGATCACCCCACGTGGTGTCCCGGTTGCGGCGATTTCGCGGTGCTCGCCGCGTTTTACAAAGTGCTCGAGAAGCGCCAGCTCGAACACGAGAAGATCGTCACCCTCGCAGGGATCGGCTGCTCATCGCGCTTTCCCTATTTCGTCAACGGCCACGGCGCGCATTACATTCACGGGCGCGCCGTCCCACTAGCGTCCGGCATTAGTCTCGCCCGGCCCGATCTCCACGTCTTCCTCTTCGGCGGCGACGGCGACGGGTTCTCCATCGGCGGCAACCATCTCGATCATGGCGCACGCAAGAACATCAACATGACCTATTTCATCATGGACAACTACGTCTATGGCCTGACGAAGAAACAGACCTCACCCACGTCGCCCATCGGGTTCAAATCCAAGACCGACCCCACGGGTGCGATCGATCAGCCGGTCAATCCGATGAAAAAATTGATCGCTGGCGGGGCGACATTCATCGCGCGCACCCACGCTGCGAATGTTAATCACATGATCCAGATGATCGAGCGCGCGTTCGATCATCAGGGCTTCAGCGTTATCGAATGCTTAAGCGAATGTGTGGAATTTTTCCCGGACGTGTTCGATCCGGCGAACCCGCGCAAAGGCGGCAGCTTCGACGTGATCCAGGAAAAGAAATGGGACGGCACACCCGAGGATGAGTTACGACATGATGTGACAGACGAACTGGCCGCGTACAAGCTCGCATCGCTCCCGTTCCCAGGCGTATTCGGCGTGTTTTACGAAACTGATCGCCCCACCAAAAACGCGCTGGAGAAAAAGTGGATCGAAACCACACGCGAAAAGACCGGCGGCGCGAGCGATCTCGAGATTCTACAAAAAACGTTTGATCGAATTAAGTGACGATGCCTGCGGCATTGTTATCCTGAGCGCAGTCGAAGGATCTCGCATTCTACAGACAGCGCGGCCTCTCTCGCTCACGCTTCCTAATTCTTTTTCGCTACTTTCTTGATCCAGCTCTGGTTAACCACTAAGACATGAAAATGATAAAACTGCGTTCCTTCGTTTTGGCTGCTTTCCTATTTGTTAGCCTGCCTTTGGCGTCTTCGTACGCACAGGTAGATATATCGGTCAATTTTGCTCCACCGGTTCTGCCGGTATATGAGCAACCGCCCTGCCCGGTTGCAGGTTACATCTGGACTCCAGGTTACTGGGGTTATGGTTATGATGTCGGGGACTATTATTGGGTCCCGGGTGTCTGGGTCGCTCCGCCATCAGTGGGCGTGCTTTGGACACCGGCCTGGTGGGGCTGGAACAATGGCGTGTACGCATTTCACGAGGGTTACTGGGGACCAACTGTCGGTTTTTACGGAGGCGTTAACTATGGCTATGGCTACACCGGAAATGGCTACTGGGGCGGCCGATGGAGTGGAAACACTTTCCAATACAACACCGCTGTGACGCGCGTGAATACGAATGTTGTCCATAACACCTATGTTAATAAATCGGTGACCAACAACCTGAACGCTAACCGCGCCAGCTTTAACGGTCCTAATGGAGTGAATGCTCAGGAGAACGCGGCACAAAAAGCCGCCGCGGCGAACGCTAAGAAAATGCCGCCAACCTCCCAGCAGCTCGAGCGTCAGCAGGCGGCGAGCAAGGATAAAAATCTCCGCGCGTCTGTGAACAAGGGCAATCCGAACGCCGACGCGATCAAATCATTCAACAAGGGGGAAGGTGTGGGGCAAGGCGAGGGCGGCGCAGAGGGACTCGGGGCTGCGGGAGGAGCGGGTGCGGGCAAAGGTGAAAACAAAATCGGGAACGCATCCGAACTTAATCGCCATGGCGCAGGCGCCGGGCAAGGCCAAGGCGGAAAAGGACTCGGAAATGGAGCGGGAGCAGGGAAGGCTGGAGCAAACGGGAACAAGCTCAAGGCCGGAAATCACGGCAACATGCGAACCGCCGGGGGAAACCAGGCCAAAATGCATACCGGCAAAGGAGCTGGGGCTGGAGGCGCCGCTCACGGACCCCCTGCGATGAATCAAATGTCGCGTAATCCCCAAATGGGCGTGCGTAACGCTCAAATGGGAGGGAAACATCCGCAAATGGGAGGCGGAGGTAATCGCCCCCGCCCGGCAGGACAACAACAGCAAGGCGAGAAGAAAAAGCCAGGCGAACGCTGACGCTGCACAGTCACCGCTAGAGGCAACGCCTCAAACGGTGACCGTAACGCGGAGGAAAGTTGCTGGAATCGAAGTAGCAGCCTGACTCTTGTTCTGGCTGTCGAACAACTCTTCCAGTTCTTTCTGTAGCTCAGTCGCTCGGCCTTTCTTTTCCGCGGCTTCGAACGCATTCATGGTCGGCCCATAATATTTCCTGAATTCATCCACCAATGCTGAGGGCGTACCCGGGAAGTTGAAAGTGAACGTGTCCCGGGCAAAGGAAATGCTCTTCGCCGGAACTCCTGCCGCGCCAAAACGATCGATCACATTGCTCTCAACGCCCCACGTCACTGGGCTAACGAAGCCTTCCGGCGGTGGCGGCGTGTAGTTTGAGCTGATCCTCAAGATCTGCGCCACGAGTGTCGGATCATTGGGAATCCAATTGCCCATCACAATGCGACCTCCCGGTCGCGTCACGCGCACCATCTCTTTTGCGACATCGAACGGTTTCGGCGCAAACATCGCGCCGAAGAGACTAACCACGAGATCAAATGACTTGTCCGGCAACTGCTCGAGGTTGGACGCATCCCCTTGCTGAAACTTAAGGTTGGTCAAGCCTTCCTTCGCCGCTCGTCTGTTCCCGGCCTCGACTAGATTCCGCGCGATATCCACGCCCAGCACATCTGCGCCGAGTTTCGCCTCGGGCAACGCCGTAGTGCCATCGCCGCAACCAAGATCCAGCACTTTGAGTCCTTTCGTGATTCCGAGTCGCCGCACAAGCGCCTCTCCGCTTTCGCGCATGGTATCGGCAATACGCGTGAAATCGCCTTTTTCCCAGAGTGCTTTGTTTGGGTTTGCAGGAGCATTCATAATGTGAGGTTATCGGTTGGTTTGTGTGGTCGCAGTTATTGTGAGCCGTGACAAGACACGACGATCGAACCAGCCGCAAGCAATTCGCCCTATTCGTTCGGTAACGCGGATGTTACCGAAATGTATCTCGCGTTTCGTCCGCTGTAGTGGCGGCTGTGTCAGCCGCAAATCCTATCGGCCCGTTTGCGCGGGGGGACACGCGCCACTACACCTTGTCGCCTTTCGTTACCGCAATGTTACTGTAACACGCGAATATCGATAGTAGTGTTCTGTTCTCACCTCGTGAAAGAAGAACCGCTCGATACCCATTCCAAGGCGCTCAAGATCAACCTGGATCCGCGCTGGTACGGCACGTTTGCCGAGATCGGCGCGGGACAGGAAGTGGTACGCTGGTTTTTCCGGGTCGGCGGCGCCGCGGGAACGGTCGCCAAGAGCATGTCGGCTTACGACATGCAGGTGAGCGACGCCATCTACGGGCACGCAGACCGCTACGTTTCGCGCAACCGGCTGCAGGCCATGCTCGACCACGAATTTGGGCTCGACATCGAGCGACTCGGGCCGGAGCGCGGCGATAATACTTCGTTCTTCGCTTTCGCCGATACCGTGGTGGCGCGGAGTTATCGCGGCACCGCCGAGTGCCACGGCTGGATGGGGATCAAGTTTCAGAGCCGCGCCAACGATCAGCCCAGCCAGGTGGTGATGCACGTGCGCATGCTCGACGAGGAAGCGTCGGCGCAACAGGAGGCGCTGGGCATTGTGGGCGTGAATCTTTGTTACGGCGCATTCTTCCTGAGTCACGTGCCGGAGGAACTCGTCGAATCGCTGCTGGATAACCTCACCACGCGTCGCCTCGAGATCGACATGCTCGAGTTCAGCGGAATCGAATTTCGCAACGTGGACAATCGAGTCATGGCGCTCAAGCTCGTGCAGATCGGGTTGAGCGGCGCAGCCATGTTTGGCCCGAACCGCGAGGTGCTGCAGCCGTCCGACATGTTGCATAACAAAGCCGTGCTGGTCGAGCGCGGCAGTTTTCGTCCGGTCACCTACGTCAACCTCGACATGTTCCAGTCCGCTCTGGTGAAGTTTAAACAAGACCCCGCCGTGGCAAACAAACCCATCCTGGGTCTTATGGAATTGACTATGCGCAATTTGCTGGCGGGCGGCAAAGAGGTTGACCGTCGCGATTTCCTCGCCCGCGCGGAAGTCCTGGCAGCGTGTGGCATGACCGTGCTCATCTCCGATTACTTCGAATACTATCGGCTCGCCGCTTATCTCGCCTGGCGAACGCGCGAACGCATCGGCATCGTCATGGGTGTGCCGAGTGTTTATGAGTTGTTCGACGAAAAATATTATGCCGAATTGCCCGGTGGCATTCTTGAGAACTTCGGACGCCTCTTTAAGAACGACCTGAAAATTTACGTTTATCCGCTGCAGCGCGGTCCCAAGGACGAACTACAAACCATTCACACGGTGCAGGTGAAACCCGACCTGCAACCGCTTTACAGTTATCTGCTCGGTCGCGGCAGTTTCGTGCAGCTCGATAATTATAATCCCAAATATCTCCCGATATTTTCCCGGGACGTTCTCAAACGCATCGCGGCTGGCGACGAAAGCTGGGACGAAATGGTGCCGCCGCAAGTTGCCGACATCATCCGCGGCCGGGGTTTCTTCGGATACAAAAAACGTTAAAAACGACATCTTCTTACATCGTCGTTGAGACTCGCTCGCTGCCCGCGGTCGAGTGATGGAGGAAGGAGCCGAGATTGAATGAAATGACGACAACGTCTCATTGTCACGAGCGCGCTGTTTTCTTTTCAACTCGAGGCCATGCATAGCCCTTTCAGCTGTCGAACCGCAGCAGGAATCTGATTCGCACGCGTGTTGCCGAAGCCGAGCACGAACCCGTGACGCGGCGACCTGCCGGCATATGACGCGGAGAGTGGTGATAGCCACAATGATTCTTTGGCAGCACGGGCGGCGAGCTGTTCATCTTTGCGCAGTTTCTGGAGCAACAGCGTGAGATGCATGCCGGCTTCGTCGCCGATGATCTCGGCGTCTTCGCCGAATGCGCGCGCGAGCTCGGTAACGAGAACTTCGCGGCGTTCGGCGTAAATCGGACGCATCCGGCGGATATGACGAGCAAAATGACCTTCGCGGATGAATTCGAGCATGACCGCTTGCGGAATATGCGACGGACAGAGGTCCATCGATTGGCGCATTACGGCGAAGCGTTCCACCAGATCAGGCGGGATAACGATGTAACCGAGCCGCAAAGCCGGGAACATGATCTTGCTGAAAGAGCCGATGTAAATGACGCGGTTGTGGTGATCCATTCCCTGCAACGACGCGATCGGTTTGCTGTTGTATCGATACTCGCTGTCGTAATCGTCCTCGACAATCCACGCGGCGGCGCGCTGCGCCCATTCGAGCAACTGCAGGCGTCGCGTCGCGCTCATGGTCACGCCTAATGGATATTGGTGCGAGGGCGCGACGAGGGAGGCACGCGCTTTGCGGTTGAGCCTGATCCCTGCAGCAACGTTCAGACCTTCAGCATCGACCGGCACGGGCACGGAGCGGCAACCGGCCGCGCGCAAAACATAATGCACGAGCCAGTAACCTGGTTCCTCCACCCAAACGGCAGCGCCAGGATCGACAATGACTCGCGTCGTCAGATCAAGTGCCTGTTGTGAGCCGCTCACGATCATGATCTGACCAGCTTCGCAGTGCACACCGCGCGCGGTACGGAGATACACCGCGATTGTTTCGCGCAGTTCCGGTAATCCCATGGGATCGCCGTACTGCAGCCCTTTGACTTGTACGCGGCGCGAGTAACGCGCGATGAGCTTCGACCAGATGTCCATCGGAAATGAATGCAGGTCCGGCTGGCCGACCTGGAACGGGCCGAGACTTCCCGCCCAGACCGGGCGCTGGTACGCAGGCATCGCTGCAGCGCGCAAAGAGATTCTGCGTGGCGTGCTGTCGATCCCGGCCGCCGCTGCGCCTGACGAACCCGCAGCGTGCGCCGGCAGCGAAGTTGCAATGAATGTGCCGGCGCCGACACGACTCTCAAAATATCCTTCCGCGAGAAGCTGCGCGTAAGCGTTCAGCACCGGCAGCCGCGACACGCGCAGCTCGCGCGCAAGCCAACGGCTCGAGGGAACGAGTTCCCCTGCGCGCAACTCGCGCCGAATGATGCGATGCCGGAAGGAATCGTATATCTGTTGATGGAGCGGTTTTCGCACACGGCGATCGACGCTGATTAGCGCCACGATACCGCGAAGCTCGGTTTTCAAAGTGGTCATGTCGAAAGTAGCAAGATTGGTTATTTACTATGACCACTTTCGCGGCGACAAAGCAAGATGATGAAAGCAATCTCGCAGTTTTCGGCGGTAGCGGCGGCGGTGTTGGCAAGCCTCGCGCCAGAATCGACAATCAGGGGAGCGTCCCAGGCGCAAAATGCCTCGGCTGGTGCCGAAACCGCCGGACCGGCATCGGCCCACGACGCCCAGCACGACTTCGATTTCGTGATCGGCACCTGGAAGTCGCACGTGCGACGCTTGCAGAAGCCACTGACAGGATCAACATCCTGGATTGAAGGCGATGCCACTGTCTCAGTTCGAAAGATCTGGAACGGCCGCGGTGATCTGGAGGAGATTGAGCTCACAACTCCCGCGGGCCATCTGGAGGGACTGACGCTGCGTCTCTACGATCCACAAGCGCGCCAATGGAGGCTCTACTGGGCAAATGCGAGTCAGGGCGTGCTGACGTCACCCGTGTCGATCGGCGAATTTAGAGACGGCCGCGGCGAGTTTTACGATCAGGAAACATTGGACGGCAAAATTATTTTCGTCAGGCACAGGTTTTCGGAAATAACACCGAAGTCGTATCATTTTGAACAGGCCTTCTCAGCGGACCGCGGCCAGACCTGGGAGGCGAATTGGATCGCTGACGTAACGCGCACGAGCGACGAGCCGACTGCCCCGTCACTCAGCGCGGAGGATCGCAACCGCGATTTCGATTTCAACATCGGCCACTGGGACGTGGAGGTGAAACGTCTCACCAATCCGTTGAGCGGTAACTCGAACTGGACCGACTGGAAAGGCACGGGCGAGGTCGCGCCGGTGTGGAACGGGCGTGCAAGCGTCGCTGACTTCGAGCTCGACGGTCCGACTGGTCATCTCCAAGGCGTCGGATTGCGTCTTTACAATCCGGAAGCCAAGCAATGGACGATCAGCTGGGCGAACAGTCGCGACGGCGCCATCGGTGTGCCCGTCGTGGGCCAGTTCAAGGACGGTCACGGCGAGTTCATTGACCTGGAGCAATTCAATGGCCGGCAAATTTTCGTGCGCAACGAGTTCTCGAAGATCACGCCGGACTCCTGCTACTTCGAGCAGGCGTTCTCGGGTGATAACGGCCGGACGTGGGAATCGAACTGGATGATGACGTTCAAGCGACGCAAATGATCCGTGGATTTTTAGATTTGTTGCTGATCGTGAGCGCAGTCGCCGCGCTCGCGCAGGAAAAAACGGCGCAAACTGCCCGACCGGCATCTTCCACCGCCTCGCCGGCATCGGCGCGCGATGGGCAGCATGATTTCGATTGGGAATTTGGAAACTGGCACACACACCTGTGGAGACTGAAACAGCCGTTGAGCGGGTTTAACGAATGGGTGGAGTACGATGGCACGACGGTCGTGCGAAAAATCTGGGACGGCCGCGCCAATTTGGTGGAACTGGAGGTGGATGGTCCCACTCGCATCGAGGGACTAAATCTGCGTCTGTATAATCCGGAGACGCACAAGTGGAGTTTGAACTTCGCGAGTAGCAGAGTTGGCACGCTCGGCACGCCAACGGTTGGCGAATTCAAGAACGGCCGGGGCGAGTTTTACGATCAGGAAAATTTCAACGGACGACCCGTCCTGGTCCGCTTCATCATCTCGGACATCAAAACAGACTCCTGCAAGTTCGAGCAGTCGTTCTCTACGGACGGCGGCAAGACATGGGAAGTAAATTGGATTGCGATCGACACGCGTGTGCAGGAATGATCACGCGTTACGAACTGATTAGTTATCAGCCGATTCAACGCTTTCCTGGCACGCCACAGCCTTGGCGACGGCGGCAACGATTCAACGAATCCCGCGGCGACAGCCCTAGTTGCAGACATCATCCGCAGCCGCGGCTTTCTCAGATACAAAAAACGTTAAGAACGACGTCTTCTTACATCGTCGTTCCTACTTCCTACGTTCCTGTTTCTAATGCCGTTCCAGTTCGACGCGCATCCCAGATATGCTGAGCTCAGTCGGCAGGAAACCTGTGTCGGTATAGGTGATGCTCACACTCTGCCCGCCTTCTTTTGAAACAGAGACCGCGCCGCTCATGCCTGTGACTGCCGCGACGTCTTCTTTCCAACCCGCTTCGCGAAACTGTGTCCGCAAAGATTCGACGGCTGCTTTGGCTTTTCCCTTGCCGACAGTGAACTTGATCTGGTCCTTGGTCTCCTTCACGGCTTTCGCATCCGCGGGCAGCGTGATGGCGACTTTCGGCACTTTGTTCCTTTCCGCCAACTCAGCGGCCTCCTTCGCTGCTTTCGCTTCGGCAGCGGCGCGGAGTTTCGGAGCCTCTTCTTTTATTCTCCGATCGAGCTCGGCGATTTCCGCCGCGCTTTGAAAACGAACCGAAAAAACAAGGTTGTCGCGAAGCACGCCGGAATTCGTAAGCGTCAGCATGTCTTTCGCGGGATTGCGAAAAATCATGGTCGGCTTCTCATCGATGTCGACCATGTGATCCAACGTAGATTTCCAACCCACGGCGGCCAGAGTCTTTCGATAGAAATCGACGATGGCGTCCTGGTTCGCCGCGGTTTCGAAAGTTAATTTCGGCGGCTCATCGACATAACGCAAATCCTCAACGTTCTGCGGCGCGGGAATATCAGCCGACATTTGCTGAGTCGAATACTGGATCATGGTCTTCCCGCCTTGCGCAGGTGCGGACGAGACAGTTGCGGTGACAAGAACTGCGTTCTGTTTGAACATGGCGGAATCCCCGGCGTTACCGTACGGCACCCAGCCTTGCGCGATGAAAAGATTGCGGCAGGAGTCGGCAGTCGCGGGGACGGCGGCCTCAGTAGCATACATCGCGGTGGGATCGCCGACATAAACCGGCTTTACGCCTGGAGGAACCGGAAGCTTGCCCGGCTTCACGTTGCCCTGATTTTGCAGCGCGATATACAGGCGGCCGGCGTCGCCACTGGGAGAGACCGAGAGCGAAACCACGAACCCGTCACGCGAGAACATCGCGCTGGCCGATTGCGCGGTCACGGAGCTGTTCGGCAATTCTTTCCAGCCTTGTGCGATGAGCGCCTTCCGGTTGAATTCGAAGGCCGTCTTCACATCGCCGGTTGCGAGATAGGAAAGGTTCGCCACGTGGCGCGACCCCGGGGGCATCGCGCCGTCCACGAGCGGGAACGTTGAGAGATCGAGGACGTGGGCCGCTTGTTCCACTGTGGCCGGCGTTTTGATCGCGTTGCCGGAGGTCGTGTCGTCCTGCGCCCCGTTTTTCTGTCCACATCCGAAGAGACAACCAAATACGCAGGCCACGAAGGCCTTTCCCATCGCGGTGCGACAGCAGAGGTGAACTACTTTGTCCATGTCGCGACGATAATATTGAAATCATGAGTCCGTTTCGAGCGGGATTTTGGTTCATCCTTCGTTAAAACTCGCTCGCTGCCCGCACTCGCTCGCTGCTACCCTCGCAGCCAACTGCCAGTCCGGCTCGGACCCTCCTATGTCGCTCATCCCACTCGCTCCATTCTGGCTTCTAACTTTCCTGACGAGCGCCATCTTCGCGACGAGCGGGAATACGCATTCCCGGACTGCGACTACGCTTGACCGAAATGAGTGACAACGCTTCTCGCGTTGTGCGTGTCCTGACCGAAGATTGTAGGGCAAGCGCATCGCTTGCCGTTTTTAGAGAGACGCGGCCCGTCGCGGCCGATCTTGAGTCCGTGACCCACGCCGGCTATTAACAGGTTCCGAGTGTATCAAGGAATCCCACTTTTTAAAATTGACTTACTTATCGCCATGCGCTTTACTTTTAGCCATGGCGGATACAACCAATCGAGAGATAGTTTCATTCACCGTGAAAGGGCAAGTCGTCATTCCACGGCGGATTCGCCGGGAGTTTGAAATTGAGAAAGGCACCAGGGCCGTCGTGCAGACAACACCGGAGGGAATTTTGCTGAAGCCAATCACCGGGGCGGCCATCAAGCGCGCGCGGGGCGTTCTAAAACGAAAGCCTGGCGAAAAGCCATTGCGCCAATGGTGGTCGGATTACAAGAAGGAGGAAAAAAAGCTCGAGGAGGCCAGGTATGCCCGGCTGCGTCCTCGATAGTTTTGCGCTTATCGCCTACTTCCGGGATGAAGCCGGCGCGGACAAAGTCGAGACGTTGCTGCACAAGGCTGCGACCCGTCACGAACCGCTGCATATGACTGAGGTCAATTATGCGGAAGTCCAATACATTATCATTCGAAGAAACGGCCTGGCCGGTTGGGAAACGGCTGCAGCTGGTCTTGTCTCACTCCCGATCGCCTTTCACCCCGTGACGCGCGAACTAGGCGACCTCGCGGCGCGACTCAAAGCTTCTCATCGAATCAGTTTGGCCGATGCTTTCGCCGCTGCGCTGGCCAAACACCGAAATTGCGAACTTGTCACGGGCGATCCTGAATTCAAAACAATCGAAAGCGAGCTGAAGATCGCCTGGCTAAAATGAGACAATGTGAACTCCCCCTGTCGATCAACGATTAATCTCAACTCTCAACTATCAACTCCCTCGGCGAGCCGTAGCCTTGGCGGAGGCTGCTCAACTCTCAACCGTTTTCTTCTCCTGACGAGCGCCATCTTTTCCTGTAGCGGCGGCTGTGTCAGCCGCAAATCGTGTGATAGCCTCATCGCGCAATGGCTTCGCGCGCACAGAACGAACGGAAATTTAAGTATTGGGAAGAATTGCCAAATGGAGGTCGAAGGTACATCCGTGAATTTGTAGGTCGCGCCGGTGGCCGCGCTCGTTACGTCAAAGAGGTCGATGTGGCCGAACGAACGACTAGATTCGCTCAGGAAATTTACGATGCCCGCGATCGCCCTGTCGCCGTGCACGAGAAATTTCCCGTCGATTTAGGGCACAAGCAGTTGTAAAATTCAGCCGATGAAAATCACTCGCCAGATCGTCGCCGATAAGATCGCTGACTACCTGTACGGCAAAGTCAGCCAGGCAGAACTGGTAGATTGGGCCGAGCGCGCAATGATGGCTGCCGACTTTGATGAAGCCGACACCGACCTTCTCACTGACATCGTTGGCCGACTCGGACTAGCTGATGTTGCTGAATTCGGATTGCGTTGGCAGGACTGCGAAGAATTTCTGCGCCGTTTGGGCTATCGCGCCAAAGTAATTGTGTCGAGCGAATGAGACGCAGTCTTCCCGGTCCATCGCTTCAACCTTTCAACGAATCACGTGGCGAGAGTTTGAGTGAAACGATCTCTGCACGCTTCAACGCTTTAACGATTCAACCGATCACGTGGCAGCCCGTTCTTAAGCGACGGGCACGACCGTAGCGGTCACCATTTCCTCGGGACGTATTTCGGCCTTGTCGGTAATCAGCCTGCGCAGAAACGGAATGAGCACGACGAGCAGGACGCCGACCGCGAGGCTGCCGGCGCCGAGTTCGGCGAAAAGCTTCACATACTCAGGGTTGGTCGCGACCGCCGTGGTGCCGTTCGGCTCGGGAATCATGCCCGAGAAGTCACCGGCGAAGAGCGACGCGAGGCCTGTCACGAGCATCCAGCTGCCCATCATGATCCCCTGATACTGCTTCGGCGCGATCTTGCCGATCATCGCATATCCGATCGGCATGATGAGCAGCTCACCGATGCTCTGCAGCACGTAGCTTCCGAAGAGCCAGACGAACGCACTCTTGCCGTCGACCCCGGCCAGCTTGATGCCAACCGGCAGAATGAGAAAGGCGAGCGCCATCAGGAGCAGCGACGTCGCAAACTGCTGCGGGATGTCGATCCTCCACCCGCCCGCGCGCATCCGGGTGAACACCCACGCGAGCAGCGGTCCGCCGAGCACGATGCAGACGGTGTTGATGTTCTGGATCCACTGCGGCTGAATCTCGACGCTGCCGATCATCAGGTTGACGTTGTGGACCGCGAACAGCATCAGGCCGTTCGGTGCCATTTGGTAGAGCGACCAGAACATCAGCGAACCGATGGTCAGAATCAGGTAAGCCGTCATGTTCCTCCGCTCGCGTCGATCGCGGTGGCGGACCGTGAGGTAGATCAGCGCGAGCGCGAGCGCGGCGCAGATCGCCTTGAGTATCGTCTCGGTGCCGCCGGGCCGCTGGAGCATGAACCAGACGACCGGTACGAGACCGATGAGAATGGCGAGGCCGGCGAGCTGGCGCAGCTGGAACTGCTTTCGCGTCGCGTCGAGCAGCGTTGTGTTGCGGTCGGTCAGCGTCTTCCAGTTGAACAGGGCGAGGACGATAGCGCCGAAGTTGCCGAGCGTCGCGAAGATGAAAAGACTCGAGTAACTCTGGGTCGCTTGGAAATAGCCGGCGGCGCTGAACCCGACGAAGAACCCGACATTCATGCCGGCGTAGTTCCAGAGGAATGCTCCCTCGCGACGCGGGTCCTCCGATGTGAAGCGCTGCGTCAGCATCATGTTGATGCAGGTGACGTTCAGGCCGCTGCCAGTGAGGAAGAGAGCGAGACCGATGTAGAACAGCGCGAGCGTGCCGGTGGCAATGCATCCGCAACCGAAGACCTGCAGCGCCATGCCACCGACGAAGAGATTCCGGTTCGAGAGGAAGCGGCCACCCAGGTAACCGCCGAAAAGGTGCAAGCCATAGTTGAAAGCGCCGAACACGCCCATCAACGTAGTAGCCACTTTTACCGGGAGCTGCAAATGCTTCGTCGCGTAGAGGACCAGCGTCGAGTAAAGAACGGCGAAGCCGAGCGTCGAGAAGATCTGAATGAAGAACAGCGCGGTCGTTCCCTCCGGAGCCGCGGAGAAAAGGCGTTTGAAAGAGTTCACCGGGCGCTCATTTGGGCTGCAACCCCGGGCGATGTCAAGCCCGCCCATGATGCCGGAAGCGAATGGAGCCCGCCTCAGGCGGGGAAGCGGTGCGACATGGACGGGAAGCCAGATGGCGAGTGAGGGGTTCGAACGAGTCAAACGGTTCGGCGGAACTGACACCATTCGCCGCGTTGAGCTCGAAGGCGTCGGTACATGACTCTGCCTCCAAACCGTTACGAGCTGATCATTTACTGGAGCAAGGACGACGAGGGCTTCATTGTCGAAGTGCCGGAACTCCCCGGCTGCCATCTGATTTAGCGCTTTCGTCGCCGCGTCTCGAATTATTTCGAGGCTGCATCTACCGCGCAGCGGGGCAGTTGAATGTTCGATCGTCGATTTCGCAGACCTGTAACACGACTGTCATCTGATTGTTGCTTGAGGGATCGAATCAAGTCGCAAGAGTTTCGCTCCAAAACACGGTCCAATTACATGAATACAATACGTCTCATTTCCTGGTTTACTGCCGCGCTCGCTTTGGCTCCATCGCTCAGTCAAGCGCAACCTACGCTGATCGCGGTAGGCTCGCTTACCGAGTCGCGAGCTGGCGCGAATGCGGACCTTTCTGGCCTCACTTACGCTCTCGAGAACCAAGCTCCCGCGAACCTGCTGGGCGGCTTGGGTTCGGCCATCACGTACGACTCGGGCAGAAAGTTCCTGCTACTGCCGGATCGCGGTCCGAATGCCGTCACCTTCGACGCGCTAATCGATAACACGGTTAGCTATGTCAATCGGTTTCATACCGTGCAGGTGGATCTGGATGCGAATCCCGCCGGGCCACTGCCGTTCACATTGACTGCGCGACTCCAAGACACGACGCTGCTGTGGAGCGATACTCCGCTCGTGTACGGCACCGGCGCGGGATTGGGGGTAGGTTCCGGCGTTCCCCCGATCAATGATGCACATCATCATTTCTTCAGTGGCCGCTCGGACAACTTCGATCCCGCCGGGAACTCCGGCAATCCGAATAATGCCCGCTTCGATACCGAAGGCATCCGCGTTTCGGCCGACGGGCAGAGCGTATTCATTTCTGACGAATACGGTCCCTACGTTTACCAGTTCGATCGGTCATCCGGAGCCAGGCTCCGCTCCTACGCGCTGTCGGAAAAGTTTTACGTGAGCAACCTGCATCCGGTCGGCGCCGATGAAATCAGCGGCAATACCATGGGCCGGGCAGCGAACAAGGGTATGGAAGGTCTGGCGATCACCCCGGATGGCAACACGCTGGTTGGGATTATGCAAGCCGCGCTGATCCAGGACGCTGCCCAGGGCGGTGCCGCTGCGAATCTTCTGCGCATCGTCGCCATCGACGTCGCCAGCGGAGCCACTCACGAGTACGCTTACCTGCTCACCACCGGATCGGGCGTCAGCGAAATTTTGGCTATCAACAATCACGAATTCCTGCTGGATGAACGCGACGGCAGAGGGCGCGGGGGCGCCAGCGACGGGTCGAGCAACGACGCCCGCGTAAAACAGCTCTTCAAGATCGACCTGGAAGGCGCGCACGATGTCTCCGACGAGGACGGCCTCACCGCAGCCACGCACGCCGTCCCCAAAACTCTGTTCCTGAACCTCGTCACGGAGCTTACCGATAACGGCATCGCCGCCAATCGCATCCCTGCAAAGATCGAGGGAATTGCGTTCGGTCCAGACGTCCGGGTCAATAACCGCACCCGGCTTCACACATTGTGGATTTCAAACGACAACGATTACCTGTTGGTGACCGCGGATGTGCCGCCGGTACCGAACCCGAACGAGTTTTTTGTGTTCGGCTTCACGGATGACGATCTGCCTGGCTATGTGTCGCCCACGAATGGGTTGCCGTTCGGGAACTAGGGGAGCTACCGTTTCAACGGTTGAGCGGCAGCTTGCTTTGCGCATTGCCGAAATCATCGTCGCGTCGTTGAGTCATTAGCCACACGAGCCCGATAAGCGCTATATCTTGTGTCGAAAATACTTGAATTGCCCTACATCTTGCGCAACTCTCTCAAACCAGATGGACCGGCCTATCGACCTTACCGGCCGTACGTTTGGAAAATGGGTAGTTCTGCCTCGCTACGATTCTGAATCGAACCATCGGCATGGTGAATGGTTGGTTCAGTGCGAGTGCGGAAGGCTTAGGGTCGTCGCCGGAAAGGACCTCTTAGACGGGCGGTCCTCATCTTGTGGCTGCGCATCGCCTCGCAAAAACAGTGATAACGGGAAGACCTCAGTGCGCAGTGTGGCGCTGCGAACGCGATTGCACCGTGTTATGAACGAGCTTCGACCAGAGGGAACAGGACCTGAAAAATCTGAAGGTGCGCGGGATGCTGATTTGTTTGATGAGGAGACACAATCGGATCGGCGGATGATTGTTTAATCAGACAAAATACTATCGTCGCCCTGACGCGCGAATTCCTGGCAACGTCTCTGCGCGTGGGCGGGTTGCATGGTCCGCAACCATGATCCGCACCACAAACGGAAGCATTTCGACGCCGGGCTGGAAATTCGCTCTCGACATCACGTGCATTCTGCTTGCGCTGCCATTTTGGTTGCCGCTGATGATTTTGCTTATGCTGGTGACGCGAATCGCTTCGCCTGGTCCGATCTTCTATCGCCAGGAGCGCGTCGGTCTTGGAGGACGGCATTTCTCAATCTGGAAGTTCAGAACGATGCAGGCGAGTGCGGAGACACAAACCCACGAACATTACTTCCGTGAATTAATGGCGGGTGATCGTCCGATGACGAAGCTGGATGCATATGGCGATCCACGCCTCGCCCCTTTCGGCCGATTTCTGCGTGCGAGCGGCCTGGATGAGTTACCGCAAATCTTCAACGTGATTTGCGGTGAAATGAGCTTGGTTGGTCCACGGCCCTGCACGCCACATGAATTTGCTCATTACGCGCCGTGGCAACGGGAACGTGTAAACGGTCTGCCGGGGCTGACCGGACACTGGCAGGTAAACGGCAAGAATAAAACGACGTTCAACGAGATGATCATGATGGATCTCTCCTATCTCGAGAACATGTCGATTTTGCTCGATCTGAAAATTGTGCTCAAGACCGGCGCGGTTATCGTCAAGCAACTCTTGGAATCCCAGCAGGCTGCTAAGAACGCGCTTGAAAAGAAATGGATCGCGATCGACGCGCGCGTGAACGAATGACGAGCTGAAGCAACATTTGCGCTTCAAGCTTTTACGATTCGCGGCGCGCAGCCAATTGCCAGGCCGGCTCGGACCTAGTGCGGCGTCATCGTCGCCCAGGGGCCGACACCGAGTGCAGTCAGGACGATTTCCACTGCCAGAGAGCAAAGGATGAGTCCCATTACACGGACGAGGACGGACGCGCCCTGCCGACCGATCACACGCAGAATCGCATCCGAAAAAAGCAGTAGAAGATAAGTCAG
>WNGK01000283.1_pt1 | contig 74774 bp, 68 predicted proteins | sample 5400601 | NCBI WGS metagenome assembly WNGK01 (sample SAMN13153376, study PRJNA577476) | soil metagenome | isolation source: 60 cm soil or saprolite under Garry oak tree replicate 1 | place: USA:California | collected 2016-06-15
TAGCCCGGATGTCTCACAGAGGGGGAGGGTGGCGGCGAAAAGTAGCTCGAGCCGACGACGGAGGCAGGTCAAGATCCGGAAATCCTCGTGCGGACCTTCATCGGCGGTCTTGCTGGTCGTCCTCGCCCCGGGGGTTCGGATTTTTGGTCAGAGAAAGACACACCATTCCTCCCGACTCGTTGTGCAGCGCAACTGGTCTCGCTACTTCCTCCCTCTCAGCAGCGCAGAACTGCAACTTGCAACTGCCGGTGCACCTGGCGAAATAGTTCCAGATAAGGATAGCCGGTCGACAGCGACACCCAGATTTTGCGTACCGTGATGCGAACCTGGGCCCCGATCTTGAGCAACTTTAAGCGCACCGTGTTGCATTGCGCTTTGGCCAGTTCGGTGCCCGCCAACCCCAACCGCCGCAGAGCTTGCATCAACAGGTAAGCCACCGTCGAGAAGTAGAGCCGGATTTGATTGCTGCGCAGCCAGGAGGTGCTGGTGCGATCGGCAAACAACATCATCTGTTCCTTTATCCGATTTTCCATATCGCCACGGGCGCAGTAAAACTCCTCATACAAGCTCTGCGCCCCCCAGCGGGGTGGAGCGGGAAAGATGGTTTCTTGCGGGCTCAGCGAAGTGACCACGAACCGTGGATTGGCACCTTTCTCCAAGTGTTCCGCCTTGGCAATCACTCGCCGGGATCGCGACCAACTGTCTTTGGTTTGATAGACAAACTCGGTGAACACCCGCTCCGCGGTTCCACTGTGCTGATATTGGCTCGCCGCTTGTGCGCTGGCCGCCGCGATCTCCCGTAGCAGGCGAGCATTTTGCGCCAAGCCCACCACATAGTCCACCCCATGCTGTTCGCACCAACTCAGTAACTCGTCCCGACAAAAACCCGAATCGGCTCGCAGGATAATCCGGACTTGCGGCCACGCTTGCCGGATCTGGGCCACAATCCGTTCCACCTCCGCCACGCTGCCTTCGGCCCCATCGATATTGGACGGTCGCAAGCGGGCGCACAACACATACTCGCCACAGACGATGTACAGCGGCAGATAGCAGTAATGCCCGTAGTAGCCGTGGAAAAATCGTTCTTCTTGCTCCCCGTGCAAAGCAATGTCGGTGCTATCCAAATCCAGCACGATCTCTTTCCGGGCTTCGCCATGCGCTTGCAGAAAAATATCTACCAGCGTCCGATCCACGGCAGCTTCGTCCAGGATGATCTTCTTGTACCGCTCCTTTTCCCCCAACTTCGCCGCCCCCAGTTCCATTCGGTTCAGCGTGCTCTTGCCCGCCAGGGTCGTGCCCTGATCGCGGACCCGCCGCCGATCCTTCCCCGTCAGATCCTCCTTCTCCACCAACACCGCCAACAGCGGGTCGCGCCGCAACTCCTCGTGATCGTTCAAATCTTCGTAGCCCAAGGCCAGTCCGTAGATCCGCTGCGCCACCAACTCGCCCACCGCTTGTTCCCTCAGTTCCGGATCCCGATAGTCGCTAAAGCAGCTCGCGCACTGGCCGATGATATTCGTCCGCTTCTCCACCTCGCGCAGTAGCAACCCCCCGGCGTCGCTGGTGATGGATCCGCCGTCAAATTGCCCACGCACTTCTCGCTGATTTAAGGGATGAAATGGAAACGGTTCTTGGCTACACTCTGTTGTCATAGGGCTGTCTCCCTTCGTTGGCCTAACTACTACTCGCTATAGCTGTTATGCCACGAAACGACAGCCCTTTTCATTTTTTTGTGAGAGATTAGGGCTAGGTTTGTAGGCTGCTAGCGGATGTTCAGGTCAGCGTAGTGGGCGAAGCTGGAGAGCGCTACTTGGTCGTTGCCGGGTATGTAGAAGCCAAACTTGCCCAGGCTGAGATTGGAGCCGGGCTGCGTCCAGCGATCCAGGACGGTCCAGCGGTCACCGTGTCTGATCTGATGGACGAGTTCCGTGGGGCTAACGCGGATTTGGATTGTGCGGAAGCTCTTCTTGTCGCCTTTGTCGGGAACTATGATCTCGTCCCGTTTCTCGCCGTTGCGAATGACAGTGCGGTAAAAGTGATTGTCGTCCATTTGGAAGAGGACGTAGTTTTTGGGGTCGCTGTAGTTGAGCACCCATTGCAAGACGTGCCCCTTGGTCGGCATCGCGGAAAAAGCAAATGTGCCGGAGGCCGGAACGGCTCCGTATAGGACGAAGTCCCCTCCTTTGCGCGTGAAAGAATCTCCCTCATGCTTCCAGGCGCCTGGGTCATCCCACTTCGACATGCCGTTCGGAGCGAGAGACAAATCCAAAGTCTTGGATTGACCGGCTATGACTTCGAGCGTGGACGAGCGCGTGAACCTTTCGGCGGTTCGCGCAGTAAGAGTGTACGTACCGGGGGCAAGATTGAGCGGGACACCGCTGCTTACCATTTTCAGAAGGTCACCTTTTACGATTGCAACTGTGGCGTCGGCGGGCGCGAAGGTAATTTTCAATTCGCCGGGAGCGGCTTCCAGCGCGGCGTCCGCAGCAGCGAGAGATATGGCTCCGCTCACAACGAAATGTTTCTTGAACTGCCGGGGCTTGAATCGCTCTTTGCGAAGTTCGACGGTGTGATCTCCGGGATTGACGGTGGAGACAGAGAGCGTGCCATCGGGCTGAATGGTGCCGACGAGAGTTTGATCGACGAGAACCGTGGTTCCGGGAACGCCGCCCTGGATCGTCAGCGAGGCCAGGCGAGGCTGCGGTTGGAGGTTGAAGATCAGCCTGGCCGGTTCGCCCTTGCGAATGCGGATCTTCTGCTGAGGAGGATCCTGAAAGCCGCTCTTGGAGACTTGTACAACGTAGTCCTTGAGCTCGAGATTCGGTAGGCGCAATTGGCCGGCTTGAGTGAGTTGCCGCTGAAGTTTTCCGTTGAGAAAAACTCTTGCATCGTCTTGACCGGCAACGACAAGGAGCGTGCCCAGGTTGTGACCGGACTCCGCGGGCGGCTGATCATTGGTGGGCTGGTCATTGGTGAGCCGATCATTGGGCGGCCGATCATCGATCGTGACTTTTCCGGCGGCGTCGGAAGAAACACCCAAAGCAGGCGCAGATGGTTCGGGAGTGGTTTGTGCAGGCGAAGATACGGCCGGAGCGGAGACGGTGGGAGCCGGTGCGGGGGTCTTCGCGACCGCCGGACCGTAGTGTTTTCGCGTGAAGAAGAAGGTCGCCGCTACCAGGATTATCACCGCGGCGGAGACGAAAATCACCATTGTGGTCTTCGACGTCGTGGGTTGTTTTGGCCGAGATGATGGGGACGTGAGTTTGGCCGCCGGTGCGGAAGGCTCGGCGGCGGGAACGGTGGCGGCTTGTCGCGGATGGGCTTGCGGCTCTGGCGGAGTGATCAGGACTCTACCCCGCGGCGCACGGCGGAGCGTAACTTCGTTCGGTGGAACTTTGCTCGGCGGAACTGGGCTGGGCGGAACAATGCCGAAGGGAACGTTTCCGGGCGCGATCGGGTTGGGTGGAATCGCACTCGGCGAAACCGGGCTTTGCGCTACCTGCGCCGGCACAACTGGACTTGGCGCAACCTCCTTTGCCTTAGCCTGCATCGGCAAAACCGGGCTGGGCGCGACCAGCTTTGTCGTAACCTGCGTCGACAAAACCGTACTTGCTGGAACCTCACTTGACGCAACCTTTGACGCAAGCTTGCTTGGAGGAATCTTGCTGCTATCGGGTAAAGCCTTCGGAGCGCTGGGACGCGGCACGTGAAGAATTACGGTCGCGCCTTTGCCGCGCGGCGAAGCGCTGGAACTCTCCTGGGAGACTAATCCCAAGCGGAGGAGCAGAGCATTGGCGATGGACAAGATTTCGCCATCCGTCCAATGCTTGGCGGCCACCGTTTGTATGCGCACGGCTAAAGCTTGTTTTGCAGCAACATCGGTGGCCCCATCAATTTCGCGCTGCAGGCGCCGTAGCTCTTCCAAGTCGCCGCGGCGGGCCTGGCGTCGCTGCGCCTCCTGGTCGCGCTGGATCGCATCGTGAATCTGAAGCAACTTGGGATCGTCGGGATGAACGGCCAATCCCTCTGCAACCCAAGCCAAGGCTGCGAATAGATCGCCGGAGGACTGCAGCTTGCTCGCTCGCGCAACCCAATCCTCCACGGAGCTTGTTGTTTTCCGGTCTACGATCAGGCTGTGGACCGTTTTGGCCGTGGGATGTGCCGGGTTCAAGGCGAGCGCCTGATTGGTCAGCGTCTCGGCTTCCAGCCAGTCGGTTTCTACAACGGACTGCGCGTGCTCGACGAGGGCATTGGCGAGAATGGCGCGGGCGAGAGAATTGCGTTTATCCAGTTCGTGGGCTTTGCGCAATAACTGAATGGCTTCGGCGGACTTCCGCTGCGCGAACAGTTCCTGGCTCTCGGTGATAAGACGCTGGACTTCGGCATTGCGCTTGATGCCATCCTTGGCGAGCTTTTCCAAGCCGGACAGCTCCGCGTCATTGTCATTGGGGAATTCCGCGGCGGCGCCTCGCAACAAATCCAGGGCGCGAGAGTAGTCGCCCGAACGCAGACAGATGTTGATCTGCTCGATGTGCCTCATTATGAGCCGCGTTTTGGATTCTGTGCGGGTTTGCTGGTCGCTACTTTTCTCCAAGCGCTGTAACCTCGAAGCTTAAATCTGGCGCACGACCGTTTCGTCGGCGCCGTGGACAAGGTCCTTGCCGCTCTGTCCAAGGAGTTGCCGGACCTCGTTAACAGCCTGCCAATCCTCTGCGTGAAGAGGGGATTTTCATGGCGCACCCCGCTGTGCGGGGCCTTAAAAATCTTACTCGATTGGGCGGAAAAGGCTAGTGTCCTGGCAGTTGCTGGTCCTGCTTGGGTGACGCCATATGGGTGCGGCTCTAGCTTCACCCCGAGGGGACCTGCTCAGTGTTCGCCGATTCCAAATACCGATCCCAGCATCAGAATGACCAGCACGCCTAGCGAGATCCATCCATACTTCCAGTCTTTTTGCCGAAAGAACAGGAAGCAGGCGACGATCACCCGTACGACGGGCGTGGCCAGCATCAGCAGGACTCCGGCGCGTTCGATGTCGAGGGAAATATTGCCGCGAACGAATAGTCCATCGATCAGCCCGGCCAGCATGATGAAGAAGCAACTGAAGGCCCCGATGCGCAGCACCATGGCCACGGCACGGTCGAACTCGGGTTCTCGCACCTCGCTCATAACCACCCCTGCAACAAGTGCACAATGAGGTGGCCGGCCAGATAGAACATGACGCCGACCAGCAGGTAGACCACGACCTTCGTGTGAATGCGCGGAGCAAGGCGTGCTCCTAGAAGCGATCCCAGGAACACGCCCACAGCCAGCGGCGCAGCAACCTGCACGAGGATGTCGCCGCGGCGGTAATAGACCATGGCGCTGGCCGCCGCAGTCACGCCAATCATAAAGTTCGACGTCGCAGTCGCCACCATCAGGGGCACGTTCATGAAAATGTACATCACCGGAACCTTGATGGGGCCGCCGCCGATGCCCAGAAGTCCCGAGAGTGCGCCCGCTACCAGAGACGCCGCCAGCCCCAGCGGATATCGCTTCGGTTCGTAGGGCGGGATCACGGTCTCGTCGACGATAAGCGCAGATTCGTCCTCCAGCGGTTTTACTTTGCCGCGCTTGACGAGAATCGTGATCGAGCTGTACAGCAGAAACGCGGCGAATAATCCTTCCAAAGCATTGCGGTTGAAGTAGCCCACCAGGTACGCTGTGACCGCCGCTCCAAATGCGGTTGCCAATTCGAGCGTCATGCCCAGGCGAATGTCCGTGGTGTGGCGTTGCAGGTGAACCGAGGAACTCGCTGCCGAAGTGGTAATCACGGCGACGAGGCTGGCTCCAATGGCCTGGCGAATGGGGATGCCGAAGTGCAGCGCGAGAATCGGCGTGAGCAGCACGCCCCCGCCGATTCCAGTCAGGGCGCCCAGCAAGCCGGCAAAAAATCCAAGGATCACGAGAAGAGCGGTCACCACGGAAGGAGCAGCCTCCTCATGCCGATTTGTTCGATGGGGGTACTGACGCTGCGCGCCTTGATTTCTGAATGAAGAAGTTTGGCGGGGAAGCCCGTCGGCCGCAAGCTATGACACCGCCCGGGGCAGTGCAGCGGCGTCGGCGTGCTCGTGCGCGTGGTAACTGGACCGCACCAGCGGTCCGGACTCGACATGGCGGAAACCGAAGCGCAGAGCCTGGTCCCGCAGATACGTAAATTCCTGGGGCTCATAGAAGCGGGCGATCGGCAGGTGATCTTTCGACGGACGCAGATATTGCCCGACAGTAAGAATGTCGACGCCGCGCGCGCCCAGGTCGCGGAAGACTTCAATCAATTCTTCCGACGACTCGCCGAGGCCGACCATCACGCCGCTCTTGGTGACCATGCCGGGTGAGAATTTCTTCGCGTTCTCGAGCAGAGTCAGGGTGCGCTCGTACCGCGCCCCAGATCGAACGGCACGATACAGCCGCGGCACCGTCTCAGTGTTATGGTTGAGCACGTCCGGCCTGGCGTCGAGCACGATGCGCAACGATTCTTCGATCCCCTGGAAATCCGGGATGAGCACTTCGACCCGGCAGTCCGGCGTCAACTCACGAATCTCGCGGATGGTCTCGGCGAAAATTCTGGCGCTGCCAATGTTGTCATCGTCGCGGTTCACGCTGGTCACGACCGCATGTTTTAGTCCCAGCGTGGCTACTGCCGCAGCCACCCGCCGTGGTTCGTCCAAGTCGATTGGCCCCGGCCGCCCTTTGGGCACCGCGCAGAAACCGCAGCGCCGGGTGCAGATATCGCCCAGCAGCATGAAGGTCGCAGTTTTGTGGTTCCAGCACTCGCCGATGTTCGGACACTGCGCCGACTCGCACACGGTGTGCAGCCCCAAACCGCGGGCCAGTTTCTTCAGATTGTGGAAGTTGTCGCCCACTGGAGCCTTCGCCCGCAGCCACTGCGGCTTAGGCATCCGCTGCGGCGCGCCAAGCTCGATCTGAATCAGTTGGGAAGACCCGGCCATCGGTTCGATTCTATCAGTTCAGGTCGTAGCGGCAATCGGAGTAGCATCCCTTAGCGCGGTCAACGGTGGAACATAACCAGACATTCCACACCTGCTATTGGCAGGCGGACTTCATTTTGCTTACCCTAGCAGACTATGACATCGGCCCCCTTTCGCTTCCACGTCGTGATCGTTCTTTTGACCCTAGGCTGCACAACGGCTGTATGGGCACAATCTCCATTCACTATGGAGCAGGTGATTAGCTCGCCTTTTCCAAACGAGCTAGTGGCGGCCACGCACGGCAGCCGCGTGGCGTGGGTGTTCAACGCCAAAGGAGTCCGCAACGTCTGGGTGGCGGACGGCCCGGACTTCGTTCACACCGCGCGCCCGGTGACTCATTACAGCGCGGACGACGGCCAGCCCATCGCCAGTCTGCGCCTCACGCCCGACGGCAAGACAGCGCTTTATGCGCTGGGCAGCGAATTGAACGACGCGCAGGAGACCGCCAATCCTGAAAGCTGGACCAAGGGTGCCAGGCAACAGGTTTTTGCGCTGGATCTGGATGCCAAAGGCAAAGCCGCGACGCCTCGACTCTTGGGAGACATGGGTTGCCCGGAGGAAGACTGTGAAGATATTGAGACTTCGCCAGATAGCAAATGGGTAGTGTGGTCCGCGAAAAAGAGGTTGTGGCTGTCCAGTGTTGATGGGAAACAGCAGGCCAAGGAACTGGCTTCCGTGCGCGGAACGGAGGTTCAGCCCAAATGGTCGCCCGACGGCAAACATATCGCCTTCGTCAGCCAGCGTGACGGTCATAGCTTCGTTGCCATTTACGACATCGATGGCAGCTCCATTCGGTACCTGCTGCCCAGCGTGGACAAAGATTCCATGCCGCGCTGGTCGCCGGATGGCAAATTGATTGTCTTCGTGCGCACCGCAGGAGATCAGCAGAAGCTGCCGCTGATTCCAGTGCGCCCCGAGTCGTGGTCGCTGTGGATTGCCGACGCCACCACGGGCATGGGTCGGTTGCTATGGCGCAGTGGCGGCAAGCTGGAGGATTCACTGCCCGAACTCACCGAAGACGGTTCGCTCAAGTTTGCTGCCGACGGACGAGTGGTATTTGCTTCGGAACAAGATGGTCGCAATCATTTGTATTCGATTCCTGCCGCAGGGGGTGAAGCCAGGCTGCTCACGCCCGGCGATTTTGATGTGGAAGACGTCACGCTCAGCACGGACAAGGCGTGGGTAATTTACTCCTCCAACCAGGACGATGTAGACCGCCGGCACCTGTGGCGCGTGCCGGTATCCGGCGGTACGCCGCAGCAGGCGTTGACCGGCGGCGAGACCATGGATTGGTCTCCGGTCCAAACGGGTGACGGCAAGAGCATTCTTTGCCTCGGCTCCACGGCAACGTCCCCGGCCATGCCGTATGAGGTCACCGCCAAGGGTCGCGAAATGATCGCAAAGCAGGCTTTGCCGAGCGATTTTCCGTCGGCTTCCCTAGTGACGCCCAAGCAGGTAATTTTCCAGAGCGAGGACGGGGTCACGCTGCACGGCCAGCTTTTCCTGCCTCGCAACGCGAACGGAAAAAGTCCGGGGCTGGTTTTCATGCACGGTGGCCCCATCCGCCAGATGATGCTGGGGTTCCACTACATGGATTACTACCACAATGCTTACGCCGAGAATCAGTATCTGGCGAGCCGGGGATACGTCGTGCTATCGGTGAATTACCGTCTCGGCGTTATGTACGGACGAGCGTTTCGCGAAGCGCCCAACAGCGTCTGGCGCGGGGCCGCGGAGTATAAAGACGTTGTAGCGGCAGGACGCTACCTGCAATCGCTTCCCGCCGTCGACGCCGAGAAGATTGGTTTGTGGGGTGGTTCCTACGGCGGCTTTCTAACCGCCATGGGGCTGGCGCGTAATTCAGAACTCTTCAAGGCGGGAGTGGACTTCCACGGCGTGCACGACTGGAGCGTCTTCCTCACCGAACGCCCTTACTTCGGCAATCTTGCACTGCGCCCGCCGGACGCGGACAACGCCGTGAAGTTGGCTTGGGATTCCTCGCCCGATGCCTACGTGGGCACATGGAAGTCACCGGTTCTGCTCATCCATGGCGATGATGATCGCAATGTGCCCTTCAGCCAGACAGTGGACCTGGTACAGCGGCTGCGGGCGCAGCACGTACCCTTCGAACAAATGATCCTGCCGGATGAGATCCACGGATTCCTGATGTGGAAGGACTGGGAGCGCGCCTACTCCGCGACTGCCGAGTTCTTTGACCGGACGCTGAAGCGCGGCGAGAAGATTGGGACTGGCGACTAGGGGCTCAACCGAATCGGAAGTCGGCCCCACATCCGGTCACCCGACTTCCACCAACCCATAGGTGTGCTGCCAGAGCGCCCGCATGTGTACCAGCGCGCGGCTGATTTCCGCAGCGGAAATTTCGGAATTCGGCCCGGCGATTACTTCGGCAGCTTCGCGCTTCGCGGCCTCGAGTAATTGCGCATCACGGACAATATTGGCCACCCGGAAACTCGGCAGCCCCGCTTGGCGGGTGCCGAAGAACTCGCCCGGGCCTCGCAGTTCGAGGTCGAGTTCCGCGATCTTAAAACCGTCGTTGGTTTTCACCATAGCATCAAGGCGGCGCTGACCCTCTTCGCTGACTTTTCCTCCGGTCATCAGAATGCAATAAGACTTTGCGGCGCCGCGCCCGATACGGCCGCGCAACTGATGAAGCTGCGCCAAGCCAAAGCGCTCGGCATGCTCGATCACCATCACGGTCGCGTTGGGCACATCCACGCCGACTTCGATCACGGTGGTCGCCACCAGAATCTGCAGCTCGCCCCGCTGAAACATGCGCATGACCTGGTCTTTTAATTCAGCGTCGAGGCGGCCGTGAAGGAGTCCCACTTTCAGATCGGCGAAAATCTTGCCGCTGAGCTCGCGGTACATTTTGATCGCCGCCTTGAGCTCACTCTCTTCATTCTCGGCGATCACGGGATAGACCACGTAGGCCTGGTGTCCGGCAGCCACTTGCTTGCGGACAAACTCCCACACTTTCGGCGACTCATCATCGGAGCCGCATCGAGTGACGATCGGCGTGCGGCCGGGCGGCAGTTCATCGAGCACACTGAGATCAAGGTCGCCGTAAAGCGTAAGCGCCAGCGTGCGCGGTATAGGCGTCGCGGTCATCACGAGAACATCAGGCTCGGAGGATGATGCGGGATTTGTGAGGGGAGGGTCTGTGTGGGAAAGGCTTGTGAGGGGACGGGCGCCTTCGCCCGTCCGGTCGAGCGCAGCGCGAGCGCTCTCCTCTCCATCCCCCGACTTCCGCATAAGCTTCAGCCGCTGCAACACTCCAAACCGATGCTGCTCATCGACGATCACCAGCCCCAGCCTGGCGAACTCGACTTTGTCCTCCAGCAGAGCATGCGTCCCAATGACGAGTTGCGCATTCCCCTGGGAGATGTGGCGACGCACCTCCCGCTTGCGGTCGGCTTCAAGCGAGCCAGTCAGGAGGACGATGCGGTAACCAGCATTCTCCAGAATCCGCCGCGCAGAAAAATAATGCTGCTGGGCCAGGATCTCGGTCGGCGCCATCAGCGCCACCTGGCAGCCATTCTCGATGGCAATGATGGCCGCCTCGAAGCCCACAATCGTCTTACCCGATCCCACGTCGCCCTGCAGCAACCGCCGCATCGGATAAGGCTTTTCCATGTCCGCCGCAATTTCCTTCAAGACCCGCTTCTGCGCGGCCGTCGGATGAAACGGCAAAATTTTCTTGATCGCTGCCCGCACCCGGTCGTCCAGCCGAAAGGCGATTCCGGTCTGCGCCTTCTGTTCGCGGCGTTTCAGTTCCAGCCCGAGCTCGACGAAGAACAGCTCGTCGAAGATCATCCGGATGTGCGCCGGCGTGCGCGAAGATTGCAAGTTCTCGAAGCTTTCCCCCGGCTCCGGCCAGTGCACGTTCCACAGCGCGGCGCGCGGCGAAATCAGTCCCAGGTGGGCGCGCACAGCGGCCGGAATCGGGTCCACCAGTTCGGGCGTCAGGTTGTCGAGCGCCGAGCGAATCGCACGCCGGAACCAGCGTGGGGTAAGCCTCCCGATCGCTTCATAGATGGGGACGATGCGCCCGATCTCCAGCGACTCGGCAGCTTTCTTCTCAGCACCGTTCTCACCGGAGTCGGTGGGGTCTCCCAGGATTTCGAATTGGGGCTGAACGATTTGTAGCTCGCGGCTGCGCTGATCTTCTTCGACTTTGCCGTACAGCGCGATCATTTGGCCGGGCTTGAACTTGTCCTGCAAATACGTCGCATTGAACCACAGGCAGCGCAACCGGGCGCGTCCCTGCCCTACAGTCAATTGAAAAATCGGCGCGCCTCGGGTGCGGAACAGCCCGGACTTGCGCACTTCGCCCACCACTGTCGCCATCTCGCCGGCACGAAGTTCGGAGATCCCGCGTGGGTTCAGCCGGTCTTCATAGCGGAAAGGTAGATAATGCAGCAGGTCGCCGACGGTATGAATTCCTTTGGCGGCAAGAACCTCCCCAATGCGCGGACCAACGCCCTTCACATATTGGACGGGGGTGGAGAGTTCGAGCATGCGCTAGGGTTCCGTGGGCGTGAAAAAGAATGTTAGCAGGAGCAGGCGCATCCCAGAAGCTCAGCCCGGCAGGACCATTCCCGTCGAACCCGTAAAAGAACCGCCGTTGCGGAGTTTTTTGGAGGGTCAATGAGCGCAATCGATTTCGTCAACTATCGCTGTTCCGACTTGCCGCAACAATAATCTGACTCCCGGCATCCCGCCCTTCGCAAACCTTCGGGAAGGGCATTCAGGGAATTGTTCCGGGTGCCCCTCGGTGATTGATTCTTCAATTCGATACACGGAGGAACGCAAGGCAGGATAGATTGGACTATTTGAAACCGCTGAACAGGACCGCGTTGGTGTTGTTATAGCGTGCGCGGGTGATCGCGAATTTCTTTCCGTCTGGGGACCACGCGTAAGCGGAGACCGAAGCTGGCTCCGAATCGAAGTGCGTCAACTGAACGGGCGAGCCGCCGTCCAATGGCTGCAGATAAACGTTCTGTATGCTGCCGCTGGTGTTATGCACGTAAGTGAGGGCACGGCCGTCGGGTACCCATCCGAGTTGTATCCAGGTACAGGTCGGCGGCAGTTGAATCTCTTTCACGATTGCGCTGTTTTCCAAGCTTTGCAGCACAATCTTCGACTTTGCGCTCGCGCCCTGGCCCTCGGTTTTTCCATACGCGATCAGTTTGCCGTCGGGCGAGATCGGTGGATTGAACTGGGTGCCGCGAGCTAAATCCACGGGCGTGCCACCGTCAATCGGAATTTTAAGGATGTGCGGCAAGGGATCATTGGGTAGCGACCCGTTGTAGACGAGCCATTTGCCGTCGGGCGTACAGTAACCTTTTTCCTCGTCCTGTCCAAAGGTAAGCTGCTTCAACTCGCCCGTTGGCGTGTTCAGCCGCCAAAGGTTCGGGTGATTGTTCTCAAGGACCCGGGATATTACCACGAGGTCGCCTGGACCGCAGCCGTTGGCGCTCAAAACCAAGTTGTCATTCTCGAGCAAGCGAGTTCGATTGCTGCCATCAGCGGCCGTGGTGTAGATGCGGAAGGCTGAATCGCGCTGCAGGAGTTTGCCGCCGGCGGTCCAGGAGAGTTCGTATCCAGTGGCTTGTTCGGTCGAGATCGGCTTTAACTGCCAATTGATTTTGTCATTGAGGACAGCCGGAGAGTCGCCTACGAAGATGGTTGCCTCCGCATGCGACTGGGTCGTGACGAAGGACTTGCCGTCGGCCGTGACACTCAGAGAGTAATAGTCGCTCAAGTCGTTGGTGATTTTGAAGGGCTCGCCGGCAGGATAGGGTTGAAACCAGATTTGCGACCGCAGGCCGGCGGACTTCTCCGCTGCAGCGAAAAACAATCCGGACGAATCGGGCAGCCACGCCACCGAGTGGATCAAGGTGGGAAGGGGAAGTTCCTTTACGATTTGCCCGTCGGGCTTGAGCGCAAGAATGGAGGTGATTTTGTTTCTTCCGACGCCAAAGACGCCGACTGCAATGAGGTCGCCTGTGCCGGACCAAGAAGGATCGGTGCACAACCCGGTAATTCCAGACTGCCGGCGAAAGACGACTTGCTCACCGGTGCCGTCGATATTCGCGATCAAGAGTTGATCTTCGTTCTTGTCCTGAATGGAGCGGCGGTAGACCATACGTTTGCCATCAGGTGAGAAGGAGGCGGCGCTGGCCACATCGCTCACAATCTGCTGCGACGGCCCACCGAGGGACGGCACGCTGTAGAGATTGAAGTTATTGCGATTTACGGGGTCGGCATGCGCGTAGTAGAGGTAGTTTCCATCAGGCGTAAATGTGACCCCAGAACCAAAGAAACCGGTCTGCGGGAGAACCACCGTGACCTCACTGCCCGTGACTACTTGTTTCACCCGCAGGCTTCGTTCTCCTTCGCGCCTGCCGTAAGCCAACAGTCTGCCGTCGGCGGAGATGCCGGCAAAGTCGATGACCTGTCCGTGTTCTGTGAGCGGGCGAATGTCGAGATTGCGGGTGTTGATTGTGGGAGAACTCTTGCTCAGCAGTTTGTAGACGCCAAATCCACCTGCGAGTACCAGCGCCACAATCCCCAGCACCGCTGCGATCAGAATGGCTTTGTGCCGGCGGGCCTCGGACATCAGCACGGACCTGGATGACAACGGGGCCGAGGAAGAGGAGGCTGCAGACGCAGCGGGAGTGGGTGCGCTGGGCGAGGGACTCTCCACCATTACCCTGCCGGATTCGGTTTCCCGCTTCAGTCGCTTCAAGTCGGCGCGCAACTCGGAGGCGTGCTGGTAACGCAGATACCGATCCTTTTCGAGAGCTTTCAGAATGATGCGTTCGAATTCAGCGGGAACTTCCGGATTCAATCGCACCGCAGCGGTCGGCGTCTTGTGCAGGATCGCGTCGATGATGTCGCCGGAACCTTCGCCCCGAAATGGCACGGCGCCGGTCACCATTTCATAGAGCACGGCTCCAAATGAGAACAGGTCGGTGCGCGCGTCCAATTCCCTTCCGCGCACCTGCTCGGGCGACATGTAGGCTACTGTTCCCAGCATCGCTCCCGGACTTGTCAGGTGCTCTTCGCTCACTAAATTTTCTGGAATGGTTGCGGTCGCGCCGTCGGAAACGCGGTTGCTGGGCATCGTCACCTTGGCTAGACCAAAATCCAAAATTTTGGCATGACCACGCTTGGTCACGAAAAGGTTTGCGGGCTTGATGTCGCGGTGAACGATTCCGCCTTCGTGAGCCGCATCCAGGGCGTCGGCTATTTCGATGGCTAGCGTGAGCACCGTCTCCATTTCCATGGGACGCCCGGCAATACGGTGCTTCAGCGTTACTCCGTCCAAGCACTCCATGGCAATGAAAGTCTGGCCGTGCTGATCATCGATTTAGTAAATGGTGCAGATGTTGGGATGGTTCAGAGCAGAGGCAGACTTGGCTTCTCGCTCGAAGCGGCTGAGAGATTGCGGGTCTTTGGCAACGTCATCTGGCAGGAACTTGAGGGCGACGAAGCGGCCAAGCTTCACGTCTTCGGCCTTGTAGACAATTCCCATGCCGCCACCGCCGAGTTTCTCGACGATACGGTAGTGCGAGATGGACTGGCCGATCATTGACGCGGAATCTTACGCGGGCGAAACGGGGCAAGTCAATGAAAGCGAAGGCGGTTGGAACGCAGGGTCCCTAGTCACTTGGCGAAACATCCCCCATAGCTTGCAAACAAGCGGGGACCCGGGTAAATACAGGGCATCCAGAGATGCCCTTTATGGTGTCTAAACCATCGGTGCTCATCAATTTTCTCCAGGCCTTGCTGGCGATCATCTTGGGCAACGTAGTGTATTTCGCCCTGGTGCCGTCGTTGCCGCCGGTGGCGCGGCACCACCCTTTTCACCTGGACTTGGGCGTGATTCTGGATTTCTGGCTCTGTCTGGTGGCCTACGGCTTGATCCGCACCGCGAGGAAATGGCGATAGTCTTGTTGCGATAAGCGGGAAAACCTGAGCCTCAGGCCCGAGAAACCAGTTACTTTCGGAACACGGGTAACCGCCTCCCCGGGCGTACAATCCGTTCGAATGCAGAAACTTGCGGTTTTATACGACGCAGGCCAGGCGGTGCTCTCCACCTTTGATTTGGACGAGGTGCTGCAGAGAATCCTGGCCATTGCGCGCGATTTTTTTCATTTGCAGAACGTGGCCATCCTGCTGCTCGACAAGGAGGAGCAGCAGTTGCGCGTCCGTTCGCAGATCGGCTGGGATGCCGGCCAGGACACGATTTGTCTCGGATACCACGACGGCATCACCGGGGCCTCGGTCTTAAAGAAGCAACCGGTATACGCCCCCGACGTGACCAAAGATCCGCGCTACATCTGTTGCGCACAATCCACGCGTTCGGAACTGGCCATTCCGCTCATGGTGCGCGATGAGGTCGTGGGCGTACTTGACTGTCAGAGTGACCGCTTCGATCGCTTCGACCATGAAACCCTCGAACTGCTGACTTTGTTCTCCACGCATGCCTCGATCGCGCTGCAGAATGCGCATTTGTACTCCCTGGAACGCCAGCGGGCGCGGCAATTGGAAGCTATCAACACCATCGCGCAGCAAAGCACTGCCGTCATGGATCTCGAGGATCTTCTGGCTCGCGTATGCTCCGTGATTCAACAAGCCTTTCAGGTTGCGCACGTCTCTCTTCTACTGCGCGAGGAGGCCGACCTTGTGATGCGGGCGCATCAGGGTACGCTGACGCCCTGCACTCCGCCGGGCGGACGCTTTCCGGCCGGCCAGGATCCCTGGTCGCGCGTGATTGCAAGCAGCGGCACCGTCATTGAAAACGATCTGAGTGCCACGCCCGAGCTCAAGCGGCTTTTTCTGGAAGCGGCTTCGCGCATGAGCATCCCGCTGATTTCCTTTGGGCAGACGCTGGGTGTGCTCACGCTGCACAGTTCGCAGCGAAATGCTTTTCGTGAGAATGAACTGCAGTCTCTCGAATCGGTCGCCGACATTTGCGCCAACTCCATCCAGAACGCGCATTACGTGGAGCGGGTCAAACAACTGGCCTACCTGGATGGCCTCACAGGCATCTTTAACCGCCGCTTTTTCGAGCTGCGAATCCTGGAAGAAATCGAGCGGGCCCGCCGGTATGGTACCGGCATGGCCGTGATCATGGCCGACATCGATCAGTTCAAGCGGCTGAACGATGAGTTCGGTCACCTGCTGGGCGATGAAGTGCTGCGGCAGGTTTCTTCGCTCTTCCACCAGCAGTTGCGCAAGGTTGACGTGGTGTGCCGTTACGGCGGAGAAGAATTCGCGATCCTGCTGACTCAGATTAATACCCAACAGGCCATCGCCATCGCCGAGAAATTGCGGCGGTCAGTGGAAAGCTATCAGTTCCCGGGAGTGCCCAGGACGGTGACCATCAGCGCCGGAGTTGCGGCTTTTCAGGCACACGGGACGAGCCGGGATGAGTTGATCCGCGCCGCCGACAACGGACTCTATGCCGCGAAGCAGGCGGGACGAAATCGGATCTGCCTCGCCAGCATTGCAACCGCAAGCGGCCGGTAGCGCGAACCGTACGCAGCAGCCTAAATATTCGCGGGCTAATATCGCGGGCTAAATATCGAACGAGTGTCCCCGGAATTCCCGGCGCAGCTCGTCCAACTTCATCTTCAACTTTTCTTCTTCCTTCTTTGACTGCTCCTGCCGCACCCGAGATTCGTGCTTGATTTTCTCGCTCTGCTGACGAACTGTTTTCTGCTCGCTGCAGACCTCCGTGCGAAGCTCCTTCATCGACGTGCGAGCGTCTTCGGCGGCGAGTTCCATCTGCGGCCGCAACTCGGCAAGCTCCTGCTCAACCTCGCTGAGTTCGATGGCCGACTCGGCGTCGATCTCCGGATCCTCAAGACTCTCTTCCTCTTCCAAAAGTTCGCCCGATTCCTTGCGGGAGGGCAGAGTCAAATTCAGGTTCTGTTCTTTCCTATCACGCATCACTCCCACGCTGACGGAGTTGCCGTTGCGCGAGCGTACGGCATGTGTGAAGTCGCTGGTATCGTGCACCGGCTGGTCGTTAACCTTTACGATGACGTCCCCCGCGCGTATGCCAGCCTTCTCGGCGCGGCTACCCTTCTCAACCGAGCGAACCAGCACGCCATTGCCGTTCTTCACGCCGAAAAACTCTCCCAGCTGCGGAGTGATGTTCTCCACCATCAAGCCGCTGCGTTCCGACTGGGTCACCACCACCATGTTGATCGACGGAATGTCGATGTCCGGTATGTGGATCTCGGGAATATTGACGTGGATATCTCCCGGTTTCGGACCGTGGAAGGCAAATTCGCTGTGCTTGTCGGCCAGCTGCACCTTCACCGTCATCGGCTGGCCGTCGCGGCTCAGGCCGAAGCTCACCACGCGGCCGGGCGGCATCTCGTGGATCATGCGGCGCAGCTGTGCTCCACTTTCAACCGAGGAGCCGTTCATCGTCAGGATGACGTCGTGCTCCTTGATTCCTGCTTTGCCGGCCGGAGCGTCCTGGTCGACCATCGTCACCTCGACGCCCTTTTCCTCTTTCAGCTTCAGAGCGCTCAGGCGCTCGGTGGTGACGTCCGCGATGTCGACCCCGAGATACGAACTGGTCCCGCTGTCTTCGCTCGAATAGATCGCCCACGGCTGCGCCGGAGGATCCACGGACCAGTTCTGCGCCGCGTGCGAAAAGGTGAGGAGCAAGGGCAACAACACGATACTGGTCGTAACGTATTTGCTCATAGTCGTTCCCTCTCTTTCAGCTTCTGGATCCAGGCGGCAGCCTGCCACACGAATCTGTGCCGGTCCCGTGTTCAAATAAGTTTCACTTGGCGCGCTTGAAGATGATGTCGCCAGACGACGTCCGCACCTTCAGCATCGGTCCGCCGCCATTCAGTTTGCCTTCCGCCGTCAACGTCTTCGGTCCCCACTTGTCGCCCTCGCTGGCGATGTGGATATCGCCAAAATCGGACGTGATGTGGTGTCCGTTGCCCATATCGACGCTGGCCCGCACGTTGATAGCTACATCGGCCGCGATATAGACCGTGATGTCGCCCGCGCCCGTTTCCAGATCGGAATCATTGCGTTCGCCGCCCGTATTCACCAGCTTCACGGTGATTCCGCCCGCGCCCGTTTCCGCGTAGGCCGATGGCACACCATACAACTCAATGCCACCGCCGCCGGTCTCCGCGTGAACGTGTCCCTTAGCCGAGGTCAAGTGAATGCTCCCGCCCCCGGTTTCGATCTCCGCCGGGCCGCCAACGTCGCTCAGGTCCACGCTACCGCCGCCAGTCGAAACTTTCACCTTCCCGTTGCACTGGCGCACTACGATGCTGCCACCACCCGTCTCAATAATCGCGCCCTGTGCGCCGGACTGGATCTCGACGCTGCCGCCACCAGTTTCTGCTACGACTTTTCCGTTAGCGTGATGAACCTCGATGGACCCTCCGCCAGTGTGCAGTCCGAGTTCACCGCTGACGGTGCCCACATCGATCGATCCGCCTCCGGTCTCGGCGCTAACGCCGCCGCCAATGTCATCCAGTTTCAAGCTACCGCCACCGCTCTCCGCCTCCACGCGCCCGGCTACACCCGTAGCGTCAACACTGCCCCCTTCGGTTTCGAGCTTGACCAGCGCCATTTCGCGGGGAACCATCACGGAAAATTCCGAGGAGCAATGACGGGGCCGTTTGCCGCCCTGCCAATCCCCCACGATCCAGGCCGTATCGCCCTTCACGTAGGCCGTTATTTTGTACTGCTCGAACTGGCGGCGTGCGTCCTGCTCGGAAGAATTGCCGAAGCGAGTATGAACGACATAATTGATGCCCTGCTGCTGCCCGCCGCGCACCACCACGGAGCCCATGTCGACTTTGACTCTCAAATTCTTGACCGCCGCCAGCGAACCCTTGATCTCCTGACCCCAGGCTCCGCCTTCGCGGGTTACATTTGTTTCCTGCGCCCAGCCCACCCGAACAAAGGCCAAGGGCGCAAGCAGGGCCAGCACTGCGGCCAGCCCGACGATTTGTAGCGAACGTTTCAAAATATCCCCTCAATTCTCGCCATCGTTGGCGATCGTACTTCTTCGATCTGTACTCTTAATCAATCTCCGGCAACTGCGCCAACATCGTTCGTGCCTGCGACTTGATGTACGTGCTCTGATCCTTCGCCGCCAGCGCCATCAGCACCCCACGCACGCTGCCATCGGCCTTCACCGGCTCGATCAGCCGCAGCGCCTCAATCCGCACGCCCGAATTCGAATCGTTCACGAGCGCCCGCAGCACGGCGTCACGCACGTTGGTATCGTTCTTGACGTAATTGCCCAGCGCATCCAGCGACTTCAGCCGCACTCCCGGATTCGTGTCGTTCTGCAGCGCGAATATCAGCGCCTCGCGCACCTGCATGTCTCCCGTCTTCTGCGCCAGCAAGTCGACCGAGTCCACGCGTACGCCGGAGTTGTAGTTGTTGCGCGCCGCGTACAGCAGCAACTGCTGGATCCTTTCGTCGTTCAGCGATCCCTGTGCTTCCTGGGTCGAAACGGCGTTGTACTTGATGCTGATCTGATTTGTACCCGGCTGCTGCACGATGGAACTGATGCTCGCGATGGAGGCCTCAGTGGGAACTGCCGTCGGGTTCGCCGTGTTTGGAACTCCGGCCGTAGTCGTGGGGCGCGCTCCGTAGATCTTGTACGTCGTTCCAACTCCGCCCGCGAAACCGAGGATCAGAATCGCCGACGCCAGCGCCGGCGAGAACTTCACCTGCCGCAGCCAGATCGCCGGATCAAATGCCAACCGACTGAAGAAGCTGCCCTGCTTGGCCGTCTCCAACCCTTCCTGCAGGCGCATGCGCGAAGCCGCCAGCAGATTGGGCGTGGGATCAGCCGCGCGATCCTGCGCCAGCAGTGCATGAAACTCCTGCTCCGCCTTCAGTTCGGCTGCGCAGTCCGCGCAGCGGGCCACATGCTGCTCCAGTTCATGGCGGGCATCATCGGCCAATTCGCCATAAACCTGAAGCACGATATTTTCTCGAACCCATTCACATTTCATCGTTGCACCTGTAGGTCTTAGGTCTTGGGAGTTAGGTGTTAGGCCTAAGACCTAACTCCCAAGACCCAACACCTTCTACCGCATATCCGCCAGCGCCCCGCGCAATTTCTGCGTGGCGCGGAAGAGGGTATTCTTGGCGGTCTCTTCCGTGGTCTGCAAAATCTCGCCCACGGTGCGGAGCTTCAATCCGTGGTAATGCTTTAACTCAAACACCATGCGCTCGCGCGGCGTCAGCTTTTCGAGCGCTCCCGAGATGCGCGCCCCCAACTGCCGCCGCATCAAATCGCGCTCCGGATTCGCTCCCGCCCGCCCATCTGGCACCTGATCGAGCAGGTCGTACTCGCCGCCGTTCGCGTCTTTCGCTACTGGCGCGTCCTCCTTGCGGACATTCCTCTTCCGCAGATGGTCGAGACACAAGTTGGTCACGATCCGGTAAATCCATGTGTAGAAGGAACACTCGAACCGGAAACTTCCGATGTTCTTGTAGGCCTTGAGAAAGGCGTCCTGATAGACGTCCTGCGCGTCCTGCTCGGTCCCGGTGAGATGGAGAGCCAGGCGCAGCACCGCCTGATCGTAGTTGCGCACGAGTTCCTCGAAGGCGGCGCGGTTGCCGCGCTGGGCCTCTCGGATCAACATCGTGTCGTCTATGCGGCGTTCTTGCCCAGCCATGCGGCCCCGCGCGGGGTCCTGGTTTACGCTGATCGGGGTTGCACCAATCAGGTTTGCACTAATCAGGTTTTCAGTGAGTCCGTGCCCAGTACGTCCGTTCTCACTGACTCTACCGCTGACTCTCTCCACCCTCTCGCTTTTCGTTTTCGAGTGGGCCCGCCCGCCAACCGCAAGTTGTACTACCAGTACACCTGCCGGCATGTGTCGTCGTGTCCTCTACTGCCCGGTATTTGCCGTATCCGGGCTTGCACAGGAATAGACGGATCGTCAGTGGAACCGTGAGCAGAAATTATAGGCTGGGCGGAGATTTTTCGGGGGCCTAGGTGACTCTAGGACAAAGATTTAGGGGGAAACAGAACAACCGGATCCAAGACCGACCCTCCCTTTGGCAGCGAAAGTGCCCTTGCTGCGGTGCACTGCTGCCTCGATTCTCGAGCACAGACCCCGCCGCCTCACGGCTTCGTGAGGTTCTAGACTGCGACTGAGCCCGCATCCCTACTCCGCGACCGCTTCCTTCTCAATGACCACTTTCAAATGCGCGGTCACGTCCTTATGCAGCTTGACCGGCACGCTGAATTGCTCGCGGGCTGGGTGACTCTTATGGGAAAATAGACCTGTGACTGGAGTTCAGTTCGTCACCGACAGCAAAGGCCGGAAGGTCGCGGTTCTCATCGACCACGGAGCCCGCATCCAGGATTTTTGGGACGGGCTTGTTTCCGAGTCCCGCCGCGGAGAAGTCGGAATTCCCTTGGAGAAAGTGAAGTCCGACCTCGTCAGGCACGGGCGACTCCGTGAATAGCTAAAACCCTCAGCGCGAAAAGAACTCGAATCACTGCCCGATACGGTCTCACGCGCGTTGTACGCAAGATGGAATCCCTCGCACGTGATCCGAGACCCGCAGGATGTAAGAAGCTAAAGGGCTACAAGGACCTGTGGCGCGTCCGAATCGGCGACTGGCGCATCGTGTACATCGTCAACGATGCAGCCAAGTTCGTGAGCGTGACCCGAGTAGCCCACCGCAGCAAAGTCTATGACTAGGCTTCAGGCGTAAGAAGCAGGACGTCTGCTCTTACTCCGCGACCGCTTCTTTCTCGATGACCACTTTCAAATGCGCGGTCACGTCCTTATGCAGCTTGACCGGGACAGTGAACTCGCCCACGGTCTTCAACGGCTCGTGCAGCTGGATCTTGCGGCGATCCACGTTGAATCCCTTCTTGGTCAGCGCATCGCCAATATCGCTCGACGTGACCGAGCCAAAGAGCTGGTCGTGCTCGCCCGTGCGCCGCTGGAACGACACCGAGACGCCGTCAAACTGCTTCGCCAGTTCCTCGGCCTGCGTCTTCTCCTTCGCGGAGCGCCGCACCGAAGCGGCCTTCATCTGCACAATGACGGCCTTGTTGCCCTCGTTGGCCTGAATGGCCAGCTTGCGCGGCAACAGATAGTTCCGTCCATATCCTTCCGCGACCTTCACCACATCGCCGCGGGATCCAAGCTTCGCTACATCTTCTTTCAGAATGACTTCCATGGGATAACTCCAATCTTGGCTATTAGCTCTTGGCTCTTGGCTCTTGGCTAAACCTAAGCCCAGCTCGATTAAGCCAAGAGCCAAAGGCCAACAGCCAAGAGCGCTTTCCTACGATGCTCTTCCCGCAAACGGCAGCAGGGCGATGTTCCGCGCCTTCTTGATGGCCGCCGACAGCCGGTGCTGGTGCGGTGCGCAGACGCCGGTCAGTCGCCGCGGCACGATCTTCCCGCTCTCGGCGACGAACTGCCCGAGCATGCGGTAATCCTTGTAGTTGATGTCTTCGATTTTTTCGACGCAGAACTTGCAGACTTTCTTGCGCCGGAAAAACTTGCGTCCGCCACCGCCTTCGCGCGGAGGACCGCCCGGCCCGCGTCCGCCGCCACCACCGCCGCCAAACCGCGGACGATCTCCCCCCGACCGCGGACCGTCGCTCGAACGCGGCCTCTCGCTCGGTGCCGATTGCTCTGCTGCTTTCGTTTCGTCAGCCATAATTCTCCTCGAATCTCTTGTCTGCCAGATGTTTCTCAGTAAGCACTTCTTGGCGATCTCTGCGGCTTCTTCTTAGCGTCCTCGGCGGTTAAAAGCTTTTGACCGCAAAGATCGCAAAGACTGCCGCGAAGGACGCAGAAGTGCCAACCGCGTTACGCCGTCGCCGGCGTTTCCGCGACGGGAGCAGCCGGAGCTTCCGCCGCCGGTGCCGGAGTCGCGGGCTGCGCGCTTACTTTCTTGCGCGCGTCGCGCAGCGCCTTCACCTTATCCAGCCGCTTCTGCTCCTCATCAATACGCACGGTGAGGAACTTGATGACCGGCTCGGTCACGCGCAGGCGGCGCTCCAGTTCGTGGATCACGGCGCCTCCGCCCTCCACGACCATCAGAACGTAGATGCCTTCGTGGAACCGGCGCACGATATAGGCCAGCCGGCGCTTGCCCATCTTGTCGACCTTCTGCACGCTTCCGCCAGAAGGCGGCACCACGGCGCTCAAAGTCGCAATCAGCTTGTCCAGATCCTCTTCCGTCATATCCGGACGAACAATAAACATCAGCTCATAAACACGATTCATTCGTCATCTCCAAATCTTTGGCCGCAAAATCTGGCCATTCACTTCTCATGTGGGAACAGCCGCCCTCGGCTGTCCGGCGAGCGTCAGCTCGCCTGTTTTTCGAATCGCCACAGTTGTTTCAGAAGGTTCTCAGGATTTTAATTCGTGAGAATCCCCGTAAATCCGTAGCTAACCTTTCTCGTCCTCCGGCTCCTTGCGATTGAAGCGGTTCATCGCCGCCGCCGGACCTTCTTTCAAAATCACTTTCACCGCTTCTTCGGCGGTGTCCAGAATTCCATCCACCACCGTCAGTTCCGCCTTGCGCATCGGCGACAGCAGATAACTCTGGCCATCGCTCACTTTGTGATCCGGAGCGACGCCGATCCGGATGCGCAGAAAATCCTGCGTGCCCAGCGCCCCAATGATCGACTCGATGCCGTTGTGCCCCGCCGAACTCCGCCGCGTATGAATGCGCAGCGTACCCAGCGGAAAATCCAGCTCGTCCTGAATCACAATCAGGTCCGACTCCGGCTTCGCCTCGTACTCCTCGACCAGTTCCCGCACCGAGACGCCACTCAAGTTCATGAACGTCTCCGGCTTGGCCAGCAGCACCGTCTCGCCGCCGATCACCGCTCGCGCCGTCAAAGCCCGGCACTGCCGGTTTCTCACTTCCACTCCCAGGTTCCCTGCGATGCGATCAATCGCCAGAAAGCCCAGGTTATGCGGCGTGAATTGATACTCGATACCGGGATTGCCCAGACCAACGATCAGTTTCACGCCACCATCCGTGCTCGTGTGGGGACGGGCGCAGCTCGGCCCTTCTCACCAAGAAACTATTTCTTCTCCTTCTTCTCGGCCTTCTCCGGCTTTGCTGCCGGAGCAGCCTCGGCGCCTTCTTCCTCGGTCTCCTGCTTGCCCTTCTTGATGACTTCAGGCTCAGCCGGGGCCGCCGCTTCTGCCGCCGCCGCGTCAGGCGTGGCCACAACTTCTTCCTTCACCGCGGTGACGTGCGCCACGGGCTGGTTCTCATCGGTAATAAACTTGACCTTGTCGGAGTGCGGTAGCTCCGAAACGCGCAGCACCTTGCCAAAGGTCAGAGCGCTGACGTCGGCATCGATGTGGCTCGGAATATGCGCGGGCAGGCACTCGATCTCAACCTCGCGCAGCATCTGTTCCATAATGCCGCCCTCCTGCTTCACGCCTGCCGCCTCGCCGATAAGAATGATCGGCACGCTGACTTTCAGCACCTTGTCGAGCGCGATGCGTTTCAGGTCGATGTGCAGCAGCGTGCCCTTGATGGGCTCGTACTGCCAGTCGACGATCATGGCCTTGGAGCGCTCCCCACCGCTAAGGGTAAGATCGAAAATCGTGTTGTGGCCGGTCTCCGAGTGCAGAATGCGCAGCACGTGCCGCGGATCCACGCTGATGGCGAGCGAGTCCTTGCCCGCCCCATAAACTACGGCCGGAATCTTTCCGCCACGGCGCACCGCGCGGGCGTCGTTCTTGGTCCCCGCTTCCCGCGGTTGCGCTTCCAGTGTGTTTTGTTCCAATACAGTCGCCATAAATTTCAATTCCTCTTAATTATCATCCTGAGGCGACAGCTTTTCGTCGCCGAAGGATCTGAGCGAGCCGCGCGAAGCGTCGCGTTCGTTGCGACGCTTCGCGCGTTTGGCTCGCTTCCTTATGTGAACAACTTGCTCACCGAAGTCTCTTCGTGATTGGCCTGAATCGCCCGGCCAATCAATCCCGCAATCGAGAGGACCGTAATCTTTCCTCCCTTTTCAGTTCGTGCCGCATCCGCCTCGGCCGTCAGCGGGATCGTATTCGTGACCACCACTTCCTTGATGACCGAGTTCTTGATGTTCTCCACCGCCGGTCCCGAAAGCACCGCATGCGAGGCACAGGCGTAAACCGACGTTCCGCCGTTCTCGATCAAAGCCTCAGCGGTCTTCACCAGTGTTCCCGCCGTGTCAATCAGGTCGTCGATGATCAAGCACGTGCGCTCATCGACGTCGCCGATCACGTGCATCACCTCTGCAACATTAATCTCGACGCGGCGTTTGTCGACGATGGCCAGGGCCGCATCGACTTTCTTCGCAAAAAACCGCGCTCGTTCCACGCCGCCCGCATCGGGCGAAACCACCGTCAGATTCGGCAGTTGCAGTTTGCGGAAATGATCCACCAGCACCGGAGACGCGAACAGATGATCCACCGGAATATTGAAAAAACCCTGCAACTGCGGCGTATGCAAATCCACAATCAACGCCCGGTTCGCGCCCGCCGTGGTCAGCAGATCGGCCACCAGCTTCGACGAGATCGGACTGCGCGGTTTATCCTTGCGATCCTGCCGCGCATAACCGAAATAGGGCATCACCGCCGTGATGCGCCGCGCCGAAGCGCGCTTGAGCGCATCGATCATCAGCAGCAACTCCATCAGATGCTCGTCCACCGGACGGCACGTCGGCTGCAAAACGAATACATCCGCCCCGCGCACGTTCTCCTGAATCTGGACGTAACACTCGCCGTCGCGAAAGCGAATCACCTGCGCCTGCCCGCGCTGCATCCCGAGAAAGTGACAGACCTCATCGGCCAAAGGCTCATTCGCCGTGCCGCTGAAAATCTTGAACTTCTCGTCCGAGCGCGGACGCGGTCTGCGATCCGTCTTCTCGTCAGTCACAGGCGGACTCTTCTTTTCAGCCTTCTCGGTCGGCGTCACCAAAGTAGCCATAGTGAGTTCTCAGTTCTCGGTTCCCAGTTCTCAGTATTTCGGGATCGCGCCAGTTCTAACTGAGAACTGATCTCTGGCTGGGCCGCTAGGATTCGAACCTAGACAAAGTGCTCCAAAGGCACTTGACCTACCATTAGTCGACGGCCCAGTAAGCCATTGTTGATTGTCGACTTTCGATTGTTGATGAAACCCCGAAGGGCACTTCAATTGTCAATCAACAATCAGAAATCAACAATCAAAAATTTCTTCGCCGACTCCGAACCATGTGGCACAGACAATCTTGGCACGGACCATGTGGCGACGGGCGCCTTCGCCCGTCCAGCGAAGCCGAAGGCGAGCGCCCAGAGGCACAAATCCCGACCTCTCCCAAATCAACCCGCCACGACCCTACCCCGCCGCAATCCTCCGCCAGTAAGCCCGCCGAGTCAGCGTCGCCGTCGCCTGCGCCGCCCACCCTTGTTTCCGAAGCCCGGCCACCGCCAGCACCGCCGCCCCTCGCGAGGCAAACAGCCCATACAGCGTCGACCCAGACCCCGACAAGGACGCATATTTCGCGCCCGCGCGCAAAAGCGCACGCTTCCCATCACTCAGCTCGGGATATTCAGGAAAGACGACTCGTTCAAAGTCGTTTTCAATCCCAGCCCGGACAAGCCAGAGAAGCGGATTCTCGGCCCGGCCCCCTCTTGCCAAGACATCAGAAGGAGCACTGGAGGAACTCTTGCTCAGCCACGCCGACAACCCACGGCCAAGCTCATTCATTCTATCGGAGGCAGGAGATACCGTCAATTCAGTGCTGGTTTTGCTTGTGTAGGTTTTGCTTGTGTGGGGACGGGCGCCTTCGCCCGTCCAGGCCGAGCGAAGCTCGCCGTGGGTTGGCTCTCCAATCTCCTCGGCACTCGGCACCAAAGACGCTGCCTGGCGGGCAGGAGTGCCCGCCCCACACGAACCCGCACCACATAACCGATCCCATTCCGCAAACGCCTTCGGAGTCGAAACTCCCACCTCCGGCGTCACCACCACACACGCCACCGCCGGCAAATCCTGCAGCGGATATACCTGCTCCCCCCGCCCCACCCCAAGCACAGTCCCGCCCACCAGAAACAGTGGTAGGTCTGACCCCACTTCCGCCGCGATTCGCAACCGCTCCACCGCAGACAAGCTTTTCCTCACCGCCCGCTCCAGCCCGAGCAGAGCAGCCACAGCATTCGACGAGGCTCCGCCCAACCCACCCTGCACCGGCAACCGCTTTTCAATGTCGATAACCACCCGCCCCTTCGCGCCCAGCGTGCACATAGCCTTTTCAACAATACGAAAGCAGGTATTGGATTCGTCACACGGAACGCGCGGGTCCGCGCACCGGATCTCGATTCCCGCGCCCCGCCCCACACCCACACGAATCACATCATGCAGACCGAGGGTCTGATACACAGTCAGCAGCTCGTGAAAACCATCCTCCCGCGCCGCACCAATGCGCAGCCCAAGATTGATCTTCGCGAATGATCGCAGGGTGATGGCCATGAAGGCGATTGTAAAGTGGCAGCCCGTGCTGACCGTTCATTCTAGATTGCTTTCTAGTCAATCAGGGAACTCTCTGCAAGATGGTGGTGGACAACTGGTCCGTGACAGAACTGATACGCGATGCGGCAGGAAACCTCTACGGCACAACGTTCTACGGCGGCCGCTTCAATTATTGCGATGAAGACCATGGCGGCGGAACCGTGTTCAAAATCGATACCACTGGGAAAACAATCGTCCTGCACGCTTTCGATGACGGCCCGGATGGTTGCTTCCCCTCGTCGGGATTGGTCTTGGACACGGCTGGCAATCTCTATGGCACCACGCTAAATAACGTCCTGTTCAAGGTGGATGCGTTTGGCACGTTCACCGTACTTTACACCTTCAAAAGCTTTCCGGACGGATACGCCCCGGAAGGCGGTTTGCTCCTGGCTAGACAAGGCAACCTGTACGGCACCACCAGCGGTGGCGGGAACAACAGTTGCCTGGTCATCACGCTAGGCTGCGGCACAGTGTTCAAATTGGACCCAAGCGGCCAGGAAGCAGTGCTTTACTCTTTCACCGGAGGCGCAGACGGCGCGTCTCCCGAGGCAAACCTTACCGAGGATGCCGCGGGCAATTTATACGGCACCACCACCTACGGCGGCGATGTCAGTTGCACGAACGGCTGCGGCACGGTATTCAAGCTGGATGTGAATGGCAACCAGACAGTGCTGTATAGCTTCACCCGTGGGGCTGACGGCTTTGGTCCTACGGCGGGTCTGATCCTGGACGCCACTGGCAACCTCTACGGCGTTACGACCAATGGAGGCGCTTTCAGTTGTGGGAGCGGAATATGGCTGCGGCACTGTGTTTAAGCTGGATCCTACTGGTAAAAAGACCGTGTTGTATGCCTTTCGGGGCAAGATGGATGGCATAGCTCCGAACCCACACCTGATCCGAGACGACGCGGGAAATTTTTACGGAACCACCTCGTCTGGTGGCGACCGCTATTACGATAGAACGATATTCAAATTGGATAGCACTGGTAAGGAGACCATATTGCACCGCTTCAACCGCTTGGACGGCTCCCGGCCAGAAGGGGGTGTGATCCGAGACGTTGCAGGAAATCTGTACGGCACCACGACATACGGCGGCTCATACGCCAACCCTGAAGGAACGGTTTTCAAGCTTACCCCTTAGGAAGCAAACGCAAGGAAAACACGCCCTTTCCACCTTGGCTGAAAACTGATCAGCCAGGCGGACACCGGGGAACTGACCGCGGAATCGGCACTCGATTCGCTATCCCCCACCCGTTCTACCACTTCGGTAATCTCGACTCTACCTGCCTGCCGGGCGCACCCTGAAGATGATTTCAATCACAGAACCGTCGCCCCAGACGGCCTCCCCGTTGAAACCATAAGCAAGACCGCGAACACAAATGTTGCCTCGGAATCCGTCCGGGCCCCTGAGCATTTTCCGCACGTTGGGATGTAAGTCGGTGGGAGCGGGAGTACGGCCAAATCTCATGCTCGCAGCAAATTGAAGACCGGCCAAGTCGCCGGCCGTCGCGAGCATTAAGGGGAGGAGCATGCGCCGAGTCGTTTCACGGTATTTTTTGTCAATCTTCGTTGCCGCCACTGCCGCGGCCTTCTCGCAGAGCGGCTACAAAGTTGTGGCTGTGACCGATGGCGGCACGATTTCAGGCACTGTGAAATGGTCCGGAGCAGCTCCTCGCGCCCTTGACTTTCCCATCACCAAAGATCCGCAGATTTGCGATCCCGACTCCAAAAAGACCACTGACCTGGAGCGCCTGATCCTCGGACCGCAGGGCGGCGTCGCGAACACCGTCGTTTACCTGAAGAATATTTCCAGCGGAAAAGCTATTGACCTGCCGGACCAGCGGCGTCACCTTGACCAGAAGCGCTGCCACTACGTTCCCCACATTCTTCTGGTGCCGGAGAACGGCAGCCTCAGCATGGTGAGTTCCGACGCCACCTTGCACACCATTCACATGGACGGTGCGGCTACCTTCAACCTGCCCTTCCCTTTCACCGACCGCCCCACTTCGCGCACCATGCCCAGTGCCGGCCTCGTTCACTTGCGCTGCAACGGCGGCCACGTCTGGATGAATGCCGAAATGATGGTGGTTTCTCATCCCTACTACGCTGTCACCGACGAGAGCGGACACTACGAGTTCACCGACGTCCCGCCCGGAACGTATCAGATTGTGGCCTGGCATGAAGGCTGGGGCCTCGCTGGCAAAGAGCAAGCCTACGATGTGCTGACCGAACGCAGCGTCCAGCGCCCCATCTTCACCGAAGCCAAGACATGGGAGAAATCAGTAACTGTGAGCGGCAACCAGGCCAGCACCGTGAATTTCGTGATCTCGAACGGTAAGTAAATTGGGAAGGGCGCGGCTTCAGCCGCGCCGCTGGATTCGACCAAGAGTCCGGGCTTCAGCCCCTGAGGGAGGCCCATTGGATTCCACCTCGGCAGTGTCTGCCGAGGGTCGGCGTATACTCTCTTCCATCGCAATGTCGTACGATCCTTTTTGGCGAACGCGGCCGCTTCAATATGCGCTTGAGTTCGTCTATAGCCTTGTCATAGCAGTGTTCTGGATTCCGGTCTTCGTCCTTCGATGCAGCGGTCGTTTCGTGCGAGAAGTGGGCGTCGAGAACTGGCCGCAAGCAGACGGATCAATTACTGGCGGCAGAGTTAAGGTCATCCATGGATGGATCGTCGACTACGCACTTGGCCGGCTGGACTACTGCTACAGAGTGGCTGGCGAGTACTACGCCGGCAGCATCACCGGGCAATACCCCGACGAACAGGCCGCGTGGAACTTCGTCGATGCTCATTCCAGCAAACCTGTTGTGGTGCGGTATAAGGACGACAACGCGCAGGCGTCCGCTCTGCGAGACGCGGATCAGGAACCATCCTGGACGGACGGAACCGGGCCCGGTCTATTGGCAACGGTCTGGCAGCATTGGCGGGATGAATTGCGGGGCGAGCAACCAGCAGTTTCAGACGATGACGGTGCCGAAGCGGACGACGAGGACGACGAGAAGGTCAACCACACGGATCCTGTTGGCCGTTAATACTGGCGAACGGCTGAACGTCGATCGCCGAAATCCTGAGTAGCTTGATCCGTGGAAATCCGTGCGGATCCGTGGCAAACGAAGTTGATCTACCCGCGCCGCTTATAGAGCACCGCAAATTCAAACCCGGTATTCGGCGGAAACATCTCCGCCACTTTCCGCAGTCGCTCGGCGAGCGCCGAAGGCGCCAGCAGCGGATAGTCGCGCTCCCGCAAATCGTGGTAGTCGACGTCGAGATATAGGGACAGCAGATAGATGGAAATCGTGTCGGAAAAAGTCGCATCCAGATATTCGTTCTTGAAGCGCTCGCTGTCCGGGCCGCCGGCGGTAGCCAGTTTGCGCGCCTCCCAGGCATCGAGAGAAGTCTCGCCACGGACCCCCGCTTCCGCCTGGCTCCATGCCAACTCGCTGAACGCGCTCGAAACTCCTGCGCGTTCGACCAGGGCGTGGCCCACGTTGATATAAAACTCGAAGGCGACGGAAAACTTGTCATCCATCAATCGCGTCGAGATGAACACACACTGCGAGTCGCCCAGATTCAAATTGCGATGGCACACGGCATTGTCGCTGAGCGCCACGTCATAACGGTCGGCAATCAGCGTCTCATCCCCCTGGCTCACGGCCAACGGGACGAAGTAATACGCCTTGCGCGCGAGCGCAGTCGCAACCTTAGTGGGGACGGCGGCAATCATCCGCTCCAGGTCAAACGAGTTGATCGCGACCTCGCCGGCAACGGCGTAGCAAATCCCGTTCGGCGCCTGGGAAACAGGCGTGAGCCGCACCACCTCCGCGGGACTACGCGTAATTGCCGGGGCTGCCTGCGACATGCTAACTATCTTATACACTAGCCAACATCAGGTTTCGCGCCGCGCATTGCGTATGTATGCTGACCTTATGACCCCTGCAGGTGCATCTCGTTCCCCACGCTGGTATGGCATCCTGGTGCGCGTTTGTCTGGTGACGTTTATTGGGACACTGCTCTGCTTCGCGGTCAGTTTGCTGCTTGCGATTTTGGGGACGGTGATGGTAGCCGCGCTGCGCGGAGTGCACCCGGACATGCGGATCGCCTACCGTGTGATCGCACTGCCCATGGCGCTGGTTGCGGGAAGCGTTGTTTTCGTTCTCGCCATGTCGATGGAGATCCGGCATTACCGTCAAAGCAAAACGTTGTCCTCGATAGAAAAGCTGGGCTAAGCTGGGCTAGCGCAGCAAGGTTCTATGTGGGGACAGCCGCCCTCGGCCGTCCGCCGGGCCACGCCCGGCAGCCTCTTCGCTACAGTCGAGATCATGCCGCGCATCGCCATTCCGATGCCACACTCCTTCGACACTGAGTATGCCGAGCGCGCGATTCCGCAATACGAACATGCGGTCGCGCTGGCCGGAGGCGAACCGGTGCGCATCCCCCTCGATCAGACGACAGATGAAATCATAAAATCGATGGAGCGCTGCGACGGAGTGCTGTTGCCCGGCAGCAAAGCCGACATCGATCCCGCCAGGTTCAACGCCGCCCGGTCGCCGCATGCGGCAGCGGCGGATCCGCAGCGTGACGTCGTCGATGACCTTCTACTGGAGTATGCGTACAGGTTCCGGAAGCCCGTGCTGGGCATCTGCTACGGCTTGCAGAGCCTGAACGTGTACCGTGCCGGATCGCTCATCCAGCACATCCCAGATTTTCTCCCCGAAGAAACGCGCGCCAAGGTAAATCACGAAGCAGGCAAGAATGTCGCAGTCGCACACGCGGTCGAGATCGAGCCAGGTTCGAAACTGGCGGAAATCGTGGCCGCAGACGGTCGAAGTTCGACGTCTGAGGTCGTCCGACGCTCGATCGTCTTGCCGGTCAACTCCTCGCACCATCAATCCGCTGACGCAATCGGCGATGGCCTCCGCATCGTCGCCCGCTGTCCCGATGACGGCATCATCGAAGCATTGGAAGGAACAGCACGCGATCATTTCGTTCTGGGGGTGCAGTGGCATCCCGAACGCTCGGTCAACGAGGATGCCGCTTCCCGCGCCATTTTCCGCGCGCTCATCGATGCCGCAGCAAAACGCCCTAGAGACTAGGCGGGAAGCCGATTCCGTAGCGACTACTTCTTCTTCCGCGCTTTCTTTTTCTGACGAGGAATTTTCTCCAGCAACACCACGACATGCGCGATTGCGGCATTCTCCAGGTTCAGTCCCTCCGGCGTCTTCGCCTTCAGGCCCACATGATCGCAGTGCAGCCCCAGCAACTCCGCCACGCGCGTGCGAATCGCGGCCGAGTTCGGCCCAATCTTGGGCGCGGCAAGAATCAGACTGGAATCGACGTTGGCGACGCTGTAACCGGCGTCCCGCACGCGCTTCAGCGCCTCGCGCAGAAAGATGACCGAATCCGCGCTCTTCCACTTCGGATCAGACGGCGGAAACAGCGCTCCAATATCCGGCGCAGCAATCGCTCCGAGCAGCGCGTCGGTGATGGCGTGCAGCAGGACATCCCCGTCCGAGTGCCCGCCCAGGCCCTTGTCATGCCCCAGCGTGACGCCGCCAATCTTGAGAGGAATGCCGGCCCGAAACTCGTGCGAGTCAAACCCGTAGCCGATGCGGGTCGCAGGTCTTTGATCTTTGGTCGTTGGCATGAGGTGGTTAGCGACGACTTAAATAGAACTCCGCCAGTTCCATGTCTCCCGGAGTCGTGATCTTGATGTTTTTCGGCGAGCCCATCACGACGGCTACTTCGTGCCCGCTGCGCTCGGCCAGTGAAGCTTCGTCGGTGCCCGTGAATCCATCGGCGGCGGCCTCGTCGAATGCCTTCTTGATCACGCTGTAATGGAATCCTTGTGGCGTCTGCGCCAGCACTATGCCCGCGCGAGGAATTGTAGCTTTGACGATCGCGCCCTCGGACGTCCGTTCCACCTGCTTCACAGTATCAACGGCGGGCAGCCCGGCGATGGCGGCGCCGTACTTCTTAGCCGCTTCGATGACGTCATGGATAATCTCAGCCGTGACCAGCGGACGCACCGCGTCGTGCACCAGCACAATATCCTCGGCCGCGGCCGAAACCGCATTAAGCGCCTGCTCGACCGACTGCTGGCGATGCTCGCCGCCCGCAACCAGTTCAACTTTCTTCTTCAGCACGTCTTTGTTTTCTTTCGTAAGGCGTTCGCGGAATCCTTCAATTTCGTTTTCGCGCAGGGCAATCCAGATTTCGCTGACCGCATCGACGGCGGCAAACCTGCGCAGCGTGTGAATCAGGATCGGCGTGCCTCCCAGCTCGGTGAACTGTTTCGAGGGATGGGGCTTCTTCGTCTTCGCGTCCATGGCGCTGGGCATGGGAGCCATGCGCGTCCCCAGGCCCGCAGCCGGAATAATGACGATCACCTTCATGGCGGGCTGCAAGTATACGAGCCTGCGGAGGGAGAGTTCAAATCAGCCAATACCGTAGCGCTGCCGTCCAGCGGCTGTCCGGCGGGCGTCTCGCCCGCCGCGACGAGAGCGCGTCACAATTTCTACGACGTACCTTGCTTCGTCTCCAGATTGCCCGGAGTAGGAACCGCCGTCGGCCCAGGCCCTGCCACGGACACCGGAGAAGGAACCACCGGTACGGGTGCTGACTGCCGCGAATAAGCGGCGCGCTCGTCCCACTTGCCGAAGATCATTTTTCCGGCCGTGGTCTGCAGCACCGACGTGACCGAGACGTCGATGGTCTTGCCAATCATTTTTCGAGCGTTGTCCACCACCACCATGGTGCCGTCATCGAGGTAAGCGACGCCCTGGTTATATTCCTTGCCTTCCTTCAGGATGAAAACGCGCATGGTCTCGCCCGGAAGCACGATCGGCTTGAGTGAATTCGCCAGTTCGTTGATGTTCAGTACCTGAACGCCCTGCAACTGCGCCACCTTGTTCAGATTGAAGTCGTTGGTGATGATCTTGCCTTCGTAGACCTTGGCCAACTCTATCAATTTCAGGTCGACTTCGCGCACGGCGGGGAAATCGTCTTCCACAATCTGAATCTGGAGGGTCGCGACTTTCTGCAGGCGCTGCAGGATGTCGAGGCCCCGGCGTCCGCGGTTGCGCTTCAGCGAATCGGCGGAATCGGCCACCAGTTGCAACTCGCGCAGCACAAACTGCGGGGTCACGATGATGCCGTCGAGAAATCCCGTTTCGGCGATGTCGGCAATGCGGCCGTCGATGATGACGCTGGTGTCGAGAATCTTGTAACTTTTCTTGCCCTGCTTCTCGCCGCCGAAGATTCCGCCCAATGCGGCTAAGTTCAGCAGGTCGCCCTTGTTGGCGCCGACCGCCAGCCCAACGTAGGCCATCAGCAGCATGACCAGTATCTGCAGGAAGCTCTGGGTATGTCCTTCAGGAATGCTGTTACGGATGACCAGCGCAAACAGGTAGGCGCCACAGATTCCGAGGAAGCTTCCGATCGCGGCGCCAATCAGTCGCTTCAGGCTAACCGTGCGCAGCTTCCATTCGAACAGAACGATGGCCGCCCCGATCAACGCGCCCACGCCCGCGTCAATATTGCGGGTCTGTCCGAAGGGCTCAATGACGAAGCACGTAACCGCCACAACAATGACAAAAAGAAGACGTACAAAAATGAGATCCACGGTAAACCTCCCCGCGGATGCAATTCGCCCATATGCCCATACAACTTAGGGATGCACCCGTACCAGTTCACGCCGCCCCCGGCGGGAATCGGCCTTTCGCATGCGGGGCGCGCATGAATTAGGGGAAAGCGGATGCGGATAAATGTACGCCCCGTCCCGGCCTATCTGGGGCTCGGCCGGACGACTCAGTAAACCAATGCCAAGAGTATATACCTGCCGGTAAACAGTGGGAAGAAAGCCCGGGCGAACGGGGGCCAAGGTCCGATCTCCAAGGTAGGCCATTTCCCTACAGTCTCTTCCCCGCTCCATTTACAGCAAACGACCCGGGTCGAGCTTTGCGACCCGAGCATCTCATTGCAGGCAATTTGCGATCTCCTTTCTTCGGGCGATCGCCGGCCCGTGGCCCATTAAACATGGTCCACTAAGAAAGTCCACTAAGAAAGTCTTGGAGGATGTTTATGCGAGCTTTCAGATTCTTGAATCTAGCGATTCTCTCGATCCTGGTCGCGACTTCAGCGGCTCTCTGCGCACAGGACGAAAAGCAACAGCAACAGGAAGATAAGCCGAAGCAGGAAGAACCGAAGCGGCACGAAGAAGCCAAACCGGCGGGCAAGCAGGATGAAATGAAGACGCCGAAGCACGAGGAGGCCAAACCCTCAAAGCAGGAAAAGAACGAACAAAAGGAAATGGAAAAGCAGCAGCGTAACGAGATGAAGACGGACCGGCAAGAATCGGCCCCACAGGGACACGCCCGGCCTGCCGGGAAGAGCGCCCACATCCCCGACCAGAAATTCCACGCGCAGTTCGGACGAAGCCATGCTTTCCACCCGCAGCGGCCGGTGGTCGTGCAAGGTCAGCAGGGCATTGTCTATGGCGGTTACTCGTTCGTGTTCGTCGATGCCTGGCCGGCAGAATGGGCTTACGACGACGATTGCTACGTCGACTACGTCGACGGCGAATATTTCCTGTTTGATCTGCTGCACCCCGGAGTGCGCATCGCTCTGTTTGTCGTGGAGTAAAGAGTAACGACCGGACTGATTGATTTTTTCGGCTGGATGGCCCGCCTGAGCCAGATTCAGTTCTCTGAATTCGCCCTCAGAGCGGGCCACCGTTTTAGATGGTGTTCGGTTTGAGGTGTTAGGTCTTAGGTGAAAACTCGACACCAACACCCAACACCCAAGACCTAAGACCCGCGCCGTTTCCGAACCATCCATCCTGCTAAACTCTCCGCATGAAAGCCCTGGTGCTCACCAGCCTGTCGGGAGTCGATGCGCTCGCCATCCAGAATGTTCCCGAACCCGCAGCGAAGCCCGGCCAGACGCTGGTTCGCGTCACCGCCGGAGGAATGAACTTCGCCGACATCATGACCACCAGAGGTGGCTATCCCGGAACTCCGCAGCCGCCGCTAATCGTCGGCCGCGAGTTCGCTGGGATCGACGAGAGCAGCGGCCGCCGCGTCATGGGATACGCGCAGTGGGCCGCCTTCGCCGAAAAAACCGCCACCCACTCCAACATGATCTGGCCCATTCCCGACCACTGGACCGACGAACAAGCCGCCGCCTTCCCCGTCAACTACTTCACCGCCTACCTCGGCTACTGGCAAGCCGGCATGACTCGCGGCGCGACGTGGGGAGAGCCAGCCGTTCCAGCCCAGCCCCCGCCGGAAGTGTCACCACCGCCCGTGTCACCACAGCCCATGTGGGGACAGCCGCCCAAGCCTGCCCTGAGTGAAGTCGAAGGGGCTGTCCGGCGGAGCGAAGCTCCGCAGCGCACTCCCCGCGTCCTGATCCACGCCGTCGCCGGAGGCGTCGGCACCGCCGCCGTCCAGATCGGCAAGTTGCTCGGCGTCGACATGTACGGTACTTCATCCTCCGACGAAAAACTCTCGCGCGTGAAAGACCTCGGCCTGCAGCACGGCATCAACTACAAGCAGCACGACTACGAAGAGACGGTAAAGAACCTCACCCACGGCGAAGGCGTCGATGCCGTCTTCGAAATGCTCGGCGGAGAGCACACCGCCAAAAGCCTGCGCTGCCTGCGCGATTTCGGACGCATCATTCAATACGGCACCGCAACCGGCAAGCCGCAGCAACTCGACCTGCGCGCCATGTACGCCAAGTCAGCCAGCGTGCAAGGCCTGTGGCTGTCGTACTTGTCGCAAAAACGCGAGATCATGGAGCCAGCCTGGCAGCAGCTCTCGGCATGGATCGCGCAAGGCAAACTAACCCCGCAGATCGGCCACGTCTTCCCCCTCGATCGCGCGGTCGAAGGCTACAAGCTCCTGCAAGACGGCAAGAACTACGGCAAAGTCATCCTCAAGATCGCCTGATCAAAAATGTGGGGCGGACACTCTTGTCCGCCGCCCTTGACCTTGCTTTCGCCTTTGACGTTGATCTTTCCTTCTACGTTGCTCTCGCCAAGCTGCAGTGACTGGTCAATCTCGCTCGAACACCCACGTTTCGCTCACCAGAAAATTCGCCAGCGAGCACAGCGTGATCGCAATCGCATCGGCGAGCAGATAGTTCATGTGGCCCTGCCCGACCATCACTCTCATGAGTGCGAGATTACCGAGAATGGAGACGGCTCCGTTGGTCAGATTGAAGCGCAGCAGCCGCGTCAGCGAATGGGACCAGGAGGGCTGCACTCTGTCAGCCCAGGTGAACTGTTCGTGCCAGACGAAATTGTGCACCACCGCCGCTTCCACCGCGATCGCAGTCGCCCCAAGATAGTTGTAGTGCAGCACACTCTTCAGCAGGAACAACGCCGCGAACTGCACAAGAATGCCGATTCCGCCGACAACGTTGAACTTGCACCATCGCACCAGCGTGGAGGGCGCGATCAAGCTCTTGCTGTTTCCTTCTGATTTTTCGCTGACATCAGGACGTTCAAATCCGCGCAAGTCATTGACTGCCTTAGAATTGCCGGGATCCGAATTCAGTGCGCACGTAGTGCGCAGCTGCATTCCATTGTCCGGCTTGGAGTTAGCGGAACTTGCCGGGGCAAGATCGTCTCTTTTTCGCGAATTCCCCGCTGCGTCCCGCGTAACTTTAGTGCTGCCAATCTGTTGCCACGATTCCGGCTCCAACCCGAGCAATCGCAGACTGCGTAGTGCATTGTCAGGACGTGAGTTAGCCCTCATTGCGAGATCCTTTCTTCGCGATAGAGGCGAATCGTGTTTTGCACGGTGAAAACGACCGCCATCAATCCCATGCCAACGAGACCAATCGCTCCACCAACGTCGAACAGCCGGTAGCGCCCGCCGAAAATGTGCACCACCGGTTTCCAGAACAAAGCCAGGTTGCCGACTGCGAGCAGGATGCGCAGTTCGGTGGGGCCGAAACGCCAGAACGAGATGCGAAACTCACCGAGCGCGTGCGTCGCGAGATACGACTGGATCGAGAGCATCAGAAACGCAACCAGCAGCCCGACGGCGATCCACGGATGCATGTATCCAGACAGCGCGAGGCCGCCCATTAGAGCAAGCGCGCCGAAGCTGTCGACCATATGGTCGACGTAGAATCCGTAGCGCGGACGTTGGCGCTGGCGCACGCGCGCGATTGTGCCATCGAGTGAGTCGCCCAGCCAGTTGAGGGCGAGGCAAGCGATCACGCCGAGAAGCGCGTAACGGTTCCATGCGGCGAGTGCGTAGCAGGCTCCCGCGCCGATCTGTGCCGCGAGACCCAAGACTGTGAGGTGATCGGGACCGATGCAACCCGGAGTGCGCGCGGCCAGCCAAAGCAGGGCGCGCTTCTCTGCGGCCGCCACCCAGCTCTCCTGCACGCGCAGCATTTCGGGAAAGGGACGCATGCGGCGCATCTCTTCATCTCGAAGGGCAAAAAGCACGCCCGGGTTGACCTGCTCGCAGAATTCGGTCATGGTTTGGGAATTGGGACTTGCCATCGTTGCCTCCATATCGCCAGATTTGGCCCGAACCGCATGCGACGCGGTCCTCGATTGCCACTGTGCGCGGAAGGCATCCGGGCGGCAATGCACTGGCGGTCATTCCCAACTCAACTCGTTGTCAACCGCAAAGTCCTTCTCCTCCAGACGCTTGCAGCGACGGATAATTTCCCGCAGTGACAATTTCCGGGCCGGTCACTTGCCCGGGTTCGACCAATGTGTTTTCATTCCCCATGCCGAACGCCGGTCACCGCATGCAATACCATCCATCTCGCAAAGGATCCTCGTGAACTGGTTCTTTCTCTTCTTTTTCCTCTCGGGTTATTGCAGTGTTCTTTACGAACTGGTATGGCTGCGTCTGTCGATGGCCCAGTTCGGGGTGACGACGGCCATGGTTTCGATCGTGCTGTCGGTGTTCATGGCCGGACTCGGATTGGGGTCGTGGGCTAGCGGCCGGTTGCTGCACCAGCGTGGCGGCGGTCTTCCGTTCCCGGCGCTGCGTCTTTATGCGCTGATGGAACTGCTGATCGGAGTCTCGGGGATCGTCGTGCCCTACGAACTGGGATGGGGCAGAAGCATCCTCGAACGACTGGAACTGCCTTCGTCGCCGGCCTACTACTCCGCTTCCGGCGTCTGGGTAGCCTGTACGCTGGTTCCATGGTGTGCGCTCATGGGGGCGACCATCCCGGTTGGGATGCGGGCCATTGGAGAGACGCGGCCACGGGAAGCCGGGCGTTCGTTCAGCTATCTCTACACCGCCAACGTTGCTGGTGCCGTGGTCGGCACGGCGTTGCCTCTGCTCCTGATCGAGCTTCTTGGCTTCCATGGAACGTTGTGGGTTGGCGCTGCATGCAACGTTTCCATTGCGATGGCGGCGATCATACTTTCTCGGAATTCTCCTCGGAGTTCTCCTGGGAGTTCCCCGCAAGAATCCCCGGCTGCGGTTGTCGAGCCCTCGGCAAAATTGATTACCAATGCCTCTGCCTCGAGCGGCGGAGCGATCCTGGCGCTCCTCTTCCTGACGGGCCTGACGAGCATGGGGATGGAAGTCGTCTGGGTGCGTGAGTTCACGCCCTATCTCGGAACCGTGGTCTACGCCTTCGCCGGCATTCTCTGCGTGTACCTTGCGGGCACCTTCATCGGGTCGCGCCTTTACCGCTGGCGGTCGGGGCGCGTGAGCTACTTCGCCGGGGAAACTCCCGTTTTGTGGACACTCCTGGCACTCGCCGCGCTGCTTCCGCTAGTGATGTCGAGTCCAACAATTCATTTATCCAAAGGCCTGAAGGGTTTGCGGATGGTGCTGGGCATTGCGCCCTTCACCGGTTTGCTCGGCTTTCTTACTCCGATGCTGGTAGACCGGCGGTCGGCGGGAGATCCAGGCAAGGCAGGAAGCGCGTACGCGGTCAATGTGCTGGGATGCATTCTGGGGCCACTGCTGGCGGGATTCCTGCTCTTGCCCTACTGGAGCGAACGCTGGTCGCTGATCGTACTCTCGTTACCGTGGCTTATTTTTGGTCTGCGGGCGCTGCGTCTAGGCCCACGAATGAGTCGTGCCGCGCGGGGCGCTGCTTATGCGCTGCTGCCCCTGGCGGGCCTGCTGATATTCAGCAGCAAGGGCTACGACGAAAGCTACACGGAGGGGCGAGTACTTCGCGATTCGACCGCCACAGTCATTGCCACCGGGGACGGGATGGACAAGGAACTCCTGGTCAATGGATATGGCATGACCTCGCTGACCCCCATCACGAAGATGATGGCGCATCTCCCGCTGGCGTTTCTTGACCGGCCTCCGCAGGATGCACTCGATATCTGCTTCGGCATGGGAACCACATTCCGTTCACTGCTTACGTGGAAAATCCATGTCACCGCCGTCGAACTCGTGCCCAGCGTTCCGCAGATGTTCAGTTATTTTCACGACGATGGAGCCGAGCTTCTGCATTCGCCCCTGGGACATGTAGTTATTGACGATGGCCGCCGCTACCTCGAGCGCACGACGCAGCAATACGATCTCATCACCATCGATCCCCCGCCCCCGGTGGAAGCTGCGGGATCGAGCATGCTCTATTCGGAAGAGTTTTATGCCGCGGCGCGAAAACGGCTGCGCCCGGGAGGCATTCTGGCACAGTGGCTACCCGAGGGCGACGATGAGGATTTTGCAGCGGTCGCACGCGCCCTTCGCAACTCCTTCCCCTACATGCGCGTCTTCGGAAGCGTTGACGGCTGGGGCGTCCACTTTCTGGCCAGCGAGCAGCCGCTGCCGCGGCTAACAGCGGAAGAGTTACAGCGCAAGCTGCCGGCGGATGCTGCCGCCGATCTCACCGAATGGGACCCGCCACCGGGGGGTAGTCCTGCCGCGTTTCTGGCCTTTGATACGGTGCTGCAGAATGAGGTTCCCATCGAGACGCTGATCGCGAAGTCTCCCGCCACGCCTGCTCTGCGCGATGACCGGCCGATCAACGAGTATTACGCGCTGCGACGCCGGCTGCGGCACCGGAGGCACGAGTCAGATGAGAGCGAGAGCGAGTGATTCAGAGAGATGGTTCGTTGACCTGTCCATTCCGGACGCAAAGTGACCTCAGAGTGAAGCGAACGCGTCCAACGTGGCCGCACGCAACTGTCCGACGGCCCATGTAATTTGCTCGGGGGTGATGATCGCAGGCGGCGCCAGGAGTAGGTGCTCACCGGAGAAGCCGTCGACGCTGCCTTGCATGGGATAGACGAGCAGACCGCGCTTCAGGGCGGCTGAGGCGACGCGACCGGCGAAATTCTGCTCGGGTGGGAATGGGCGCTTGGTGGATTTGTCGGCGACGAATTCTACGGCCCAAAGCAGGCCGATGCCTCGGACGTCTCCTACGGCGTTTTCGTTGCGCAGGCTCTCGAGGGCTTGTTTGAAGTGGGAGGCGGGCGTGCCCGGACGGCTGGAGTCGCCGGCTTCGACCAAATGTCTCTCCTGGAGATACCGCAGTACAGCGCGTCCGGCGGCGAGCGAAATGGGGTGCGCGTTGTAGGTGAAGCCGTGCAGGAACGCGCCTGAGCCGGCGGCAATCGCCTCGACGACTTTGCTGGTGGCGATTACAGCGCCGAGCGGGGCGTATCCGCTGGAGAGTCCCTTGGCGGTGACGAGGATATCCGGAACGACATCGTAGTGCTCGACCGCGAAGTTGCGGCCGGTGCGGCCCATGCCGGTCATGACTTCGTCGGCGATGAGGAGCACGCCGTGACGGCGGCAGATTTCCGCAACGATCTGCAAATATCCCGGCGGAGGAACCACGGCGCCGAGCGTCGCGCCGCTGACCGGCTCGAAGATGAATCCGGCAGCCTCGCCGTTCGTAGTCTCGATGGCGCGTTCGAGTTCAGGGGCGTATTGCTGGCCGCAGTTGCGGCAGCCGTCGGAGCAATCGAAATCGCAGCGGTAGCAGTAGGGCATGCCGACGTGCGAAAATTCACGCACCATCGGTAAGTAAATTTCACGCCGGCGCTTATTGCCTGACACCGACAATGCACCGAGGGTTGAGCCGTGATAGCTCTGCTGGCGGCTGAGAATCTGGTGGCGGTCCGGTTGTCCGATTTCGATCTGGTACTGGCGGGCCAGCTTCAGCGCGGTCTCGATCGATTCCGAGCCGCCGCAGGTGAAGTAAACGGCGCCGCCGCGGAAATGTTCTCCCGCGAACGCGAGCAATTCTTCCGCATACGCTTCGGCGACTGGCGTGGTGAACTGACTGGTGTGAACGAATTCGAGCTTGGCCGCTTGCTCGGCCATGGCTGCGGAAATTTCCGGGACGCCGTGTCCGATGAAGTTGACTGCCGCGGAGCCGGCGAGATCGAGATATTGGTTGCCGTCCGCGTCCAAGACATAGATGCCTTCGCCGCGGACCGCCGCGGGAAATTCCTTGCGGAAGGATCGGCGGAGGACCGCGGAACGGGCTTGGATGGTGGTGGAGTCGGGCACTCCCGAATTATCGCACCAAGGCTTGAAAACCCTAAGAGGATGGGTGAAAAATGCAATCGGCTCAGGAACGATTTTCCGATTGCACCGATTGAAATTGGTCGGGACGGGCAGATTTGAACTGCCGACCCCTCGCACCCCAAGCGAGTGCTCTACCAGGCTGAGCCACGTCCCGACGAGGAAGGATTCCGCCGCAACCGCCGACGGAAGGGGTTAACTCTCCGATTTTACACTACATCGAGGCCTGACATGTGCGCTGCCGACGAAAGCTGTCGAGCTTCGCTCGACCGGACAGCCCTTCGACTTCGCTCAGGGCAGGCTTGGGCCGGCTGTCCGCACCTGGTCTCACTTCCCACCACATGGTTTTACTGCTCGGCCTAATCCAAGTCTCGCCAGTTGGGGCCAACGCCCATATCCACTTGAAGGGGCACGGCCAGCGCATGGACTTTTTCCATGTGCTTGCGCACCAGCGGCTGCATGGTCTCGACTTCGCTCTCGGGAACTTCAAAGACCAGTTCGTCGTGAACCTGCAACGTCATTCTGGATTTCAGGCTGCGCTCACGCAGGGCAGCGTCAATGCGGATCATGGCGATCTTGATGAGGTCGGCTGCCGTCCCTTGCAGGGGAGTGTTCACGGCGGTGCGTTCGGCGAATCCGCGCTGGTTGGCGTTCTTGCTGTTGATGTCGGGCATGGGGCGGACGCGTCCGAAGAGCGTTTTCACTTTCATGTCGCGCCGTGCTTCTTCCAAAGTCCTGTCGATGAAGGTGCGCACGCCGCTGTACTTTTCGAAATAGGCGGCGATGAATTGCTTGGCTTCGCCGGGCTCGATGCCCAGTTGCTGCGAAAGTCCAAAGGCCGAGAGGCCATAGACGATGCCGAAGTTCACCACTTTGGCCTGGCGGCGGTGGTCGGGCGTGACCATGAGCGGCGGCACACCGAACACCTGCGAAGCGGTCAGCGTATGAATATCGTCGCCGCGGCGGTAGGCCTCGACCAGCAGGGGATCGCGCGAAAAATGTGCCAGCAGACGGAGTTCGATCTGCGAATAGTCGGCGGTCAGGAGGACATGGCCGGGTTCTGCGATGAAGGCGGCGCGGATGCCGCGTCCGAGCTCGGTGCGGATTGGAATGTTCTGCAGGTTGGGATTGGCGGACGAGAGGCGTCCGGTGGCGGTTCCGGTCTGGCCAAAAGTTGTGTGCAGCCGTCTGGTTGACGGGTTGATGAGAGCTGGCAGGGCGTCGACGTAGGTGGATTTGAGCTTAGTCAGCTGGCGGTAGTCGAGGACCATGCGCGCGATGGGATGATTCTCCGCGAGCTCTTCGAGTACATCGACGGCGGTCGATATGGTGCGTCCCTTGCCGTATTTCACGGGCTTGGGCAGGTTCATGCGGTTGAAGAGAACGTCGCCAAGCTGCTTCGGCGAGCCGACGTTGAATTCCATCGCCGCAACTTCGTAGATTTCTTTCTCTTTGGCGGCGATCTCGCGCTCCAGTTCGGTCGACATCAAGGCGAGCGCGGCCGTGTCGATTTTCACTCCAGCGTGTTCCATCCGCGCGAGCACGGGCACGAGGGGCAGATCCATTTCTTCGTAAAGCTTCGTCAGGCCTGCCTGCGCGATTTCGCCACTTAGGGCGCCTGCCAGCCGTCCGGTGATGTCGGCAGACTCGGCAAGTTCGCCGGCGAGCTTCAGGTTGAAACGCCGCAGTGCCACATCCGCCAGACGGTGTGACGAATAGGTGGGATCGAGAAGATAGGAATACAGCATTGGATCGTGGCGGACGCCAGCGAGAGGAATCCCGAGCGGATCGAACGCGTGAATGGCGGCTTTGTAGTCGTGGATCGCTTTGGGTACGTCCGCGTCCGTCAGCACGGACCGGACTTTCTCGGCAGCAGCGCCAGAGTCGAGCTTGACGACCGTGGCCGAACCGGTAGCGGCTGAGATGGAGACGCGGCGGGATATTGCCTCGGGACGGGCATTGCCTATGTATTCGCCCATGCCGCCCATCAGAGACATTTGAGCGTCCTGCGGCTCTTCTTCTTTGTCCTTTTCTTTTTCTTCTTCGTCCAGTGTGACCGCAGGCTCTTCATGCTCGACCGCTACCGCGAGCGCGCTACCTGCTACGACCGAGTTGACGACTCCTTCGACATCCGCGGCAGACTTCGCTTCGGTGTAGTGGGTCTCGCTTACTTCGACCACCGGAAGCAGTTCCTTCAGAAGCGAGGTGAATTCCAGTTCGGTGAACAGCGCGCGCAGGTCGTCGAGGTTGGGATCTCCGGCGCGCATGGAGTCTACATCGAACTCGATGGGGACATTCGTGTCGATGGTCGCCATGCTCTTGCTGAACAGAATCGTGTCGCGATTGTTCAGCAGCGACTCGCGGTAGGTCTTCTTTTCGACTTCGGCGGCGTGGTCCAGCGCCTGCTCGACGGTCCCGAAACGCTTGATGATTTCGACCGAGCCTTTGTCGCCGATGCCCGGGGCGCCGGGAATGTTGTCGATGGCGTCGCCTCGCAGGGCCATCACGTCGATGACGCGCTCGGGCGGCACGCCCAGAATTTCTTCGACCTTCGCGGCGTCGCAGATCAGATTGTCCTTGGGAGGATTCAGAATCTGCACTTTGTCGTTCACCAGCTGCATCATGTCCTTATCGCTGGAGACCACGTACACGGGGTGCGAAGCTTCGGCCGCCTTGCGGGCCAGAGTGCCGATGACGTCGTCGGCCTCGAAGCGGATCACTTCCAGAATCGGAATCCGATACGCCTCAAGCGCCCGACGAATGTAGGGAACCTGCTGCGCCAGATCTTCGGGCATAGCCTTGCGGTTGGCTTTGTAGCCTTTGTACTCGACTTCCGTGAAAGTTTGCGTCTTGATGTCGAACTTGCGGATGCTGGTCACGGCGTCCGCCTGCTCGTCACGGAAGGTGGGCCCGGCGACGTCGAACACGGCGGCCAGATATTCGGGGGAAAAATCGTCGCGCAGTTTGCGCAGCATGTTTACGAAGACGTAAATCGCCGCCGTCGGGAGGCCGGTCTTGGTCGACATGGAACGCTGCCGCGCCATGGCGTGGTAGGCGCGGAAGATGAACGACATAGTGTCGATCAGATAAACGCGGCCGTGAGTGGAAGCAGGCTGAGACGGCGCGCTGGACGTGGCTTTGGCGGTCGAAGGTGCCGCTGGCGGGGCCGGGTCCGATGATTTCCTGCGCGGGGGCAAGCCCTTAGTGTAGCAGCAGAAAAGCGGCCAGAAGTCGATACGGACGAAGCCAGGCCCTCTTCGCAGCAAAGACGCACGCTGCAGTTACTTCGGCTTTCCGTACTCCGTATTGAAGTGGAGCTTAATTTCCCCGCACGTGCCTTGTTCCGGCGAATACACCACGCAAGTATCGAAGGGCCGCGAATATATATGCAGGCTGACCGCGCGCTCATTGAATTCGCGGGGATTCACCACGCGATGCACGGGATCGGCAGGATCGACCGCGCAAGGCTGAGAGATGTTCATCTCGATGGTATTGGTGGGTTCGAGCTGGGAGCGTCCACTTTGCAGGTCCTGGTGAACGAGATGAAAATTCTCCACCTGCAAGCGGCCGATGGGGACGGCCATCCAGCAATTCTGGTCGCGATGATTGTGTACGGAACTCGCCTGCCCGACCTCCCAGCAAATGGCCATCAATTCGTAAAGCGGCGCTCGGTCGATGAGATTTCGCGTGTAGTGCTGCCGGTCCCAGTTCAGGTAGGGAGCGAGAGAATCGGCGCTGACGGGCGTGTCCTGAAGAAAGCGGCGAACCGGTTCGGTCGGGCCGAAAGAGGATTCGGGGAGCTGGCGGAGACCTTCGACCAGAGTTTGAATGGATACGGGCTTCACTGCGGTGGTCATTGGAGCGTTCCGGATAGAGTATAGCGCAGCGTCACGACGCTGGACTCAGACCGGACCTCAGACCCAAGAACCGCTTCCCTACGGTTGCGTCCCCGCGCCCAAAATCTCTTTGCTCTGCCCCTGGGCTACCGAGGGATACACCGCTCCCTTGCGGCGCCGCAGGTCTCCGGGCAGTTCCGAGCGCAGCAGCCACAAGCCCGCCGCTACTGCCGCGGCCCATGTAACCGAGACTAGAGCCAACTGCGTGAGATCGGCCACGCGGCTGCCACGGCCGGAGGTCGCCAGCGGCACGACCTTCGCCACTTCAAAGCTGATTCCTCCCGCGACCGCAGCCACCACCGCCGCCTTGCCTAATTCTCCCCAGCGCAACTCGCCGAGCGAAACCAGTTTCCGCTGATGCAGCAGTAAAGCCAGCGCTAGTAGATTCGCCCCAATCCCAATGTCGGACGCCCAGGCGAGTCCCACCACTCCGAACGCATGAAACAAAAGCGAGTACACCGGCAGCGACGCGGCTGTAATAGTCGTGACCGCTACCATCGGCGTGAGCGTGTCGCCTGCGGCGTAGAAAGCGCGCGCATAAAGTCCCTGGGCCGACCACAACGCCAGAGAGAGCGAGAACCAGAAAAAATAAATCGCGCTGGTCTGGGTGTCGGCGAAGAGAAACTTCCCCCGCCGGTATACGAGATCAATCAGCGGAAGCGCGGCCACCATCATCCACCCGGTCGCCAGGAGAGAAGCCGCCGACACCCGGTACACGGAATCATTCACGGTGACGGCGAATTCCTTCAGCTTCTTCTCGTTGAACAGCCGCGCAAAGAATGGCAGCGATGCCTGCCCAGTGGCCTGCCCCAGTACTGCAATCGGCACCGCGAACAGGCGCTTTGCAAACGTGAGCCGCGTTATGTCCCCTACGCCGCTGGCCGCGTAGTGCCGCAGAATCCAGTCATCCGCGGTCACCAGCGACACGCCCAACATCAACGGTACCGACAGCTTCACCCACTCGCGAAATGCCGGATTCATTACATCAAACGAAGGCTTGTATCCAGTCCCAATGCGTGCCGCCCCAATTACACTGGCCAGGAACGGGCCGGCAACACTCCCCGCCAGGGCTCCATACGCGAGTGCCGCGATGCCGAAGTGCCGCCCACCAAGCACTCCACCCAGAATGATGAAGACGTTGTAAATCAGCGGTCCAAATGCAGGAAACAGGAACAGCCGATGCGACAGGAGGACAGCGGAAACCACTCCGCCCACATAAAAGAAGATCTGCGCCGGCAGCAGAATCCGGGTGAGATGGACGCACAACTCAATCTTGTCCGGCGAAAATCCTTTCACGAACCAGCGCACAAACTGCGGCGCGAAAATCTCTGTCGCGATCGTTCCCACGATCAACACCGCCGTCATCACCGTGATGATGATGGAGAATGTCTTCTGCGCGTCGGCCTCGCGCTTCTCGGCCAAAAAACGGGTGTAGATCGAGATGAAGGTGATGGAGGCCGCGCCTCCCGCCACAATGTAGTTAAGGAAATCCGGTAGAGTGAAAGCCGCCACGTAAGCGTCTGTGGACCCGCCGGCACCGTACGCCCATGCGATGTAGGCGTCCCGGGCATAGCCAATCACACGCGACAACATGACCGCCGATATCAGCAGCAGGGTCGCAGAGAATGCCGTGTGCTGGTGCGATGGCCGGAAGAAACGCAGCAGTTTCGTCATTGAGGCCCGATCAGAAATCAATCTTAGCGGAATCGCAAGTCGTCAAATAGTTGTGGGGCGGACACTCCCTTCGGCTTCCTTAGGCTGGATGCAGAAATCTGGATGCAGAAATCTGGATGCAGAAGTTCCAGCCCGATCAGTGACCCACTCTAGCGACGGTCCTTCTTCCCCTGCGGCGCACAAGCGAGGCTTTATCAGCCTTCCGCCTCGAGTTCCTCGGCGATTTCCAGCATCTTGGTGACGCTGTTCCAGTTGCGGGCGGTGCCGGTGGTCTTCAGGAGCTGCGCAATCGACGACCAGGCCAGTTTGGACCGGCCCGCGCCGTCAGGGAAGTAGATATAAAGTTCGCGGCCTTTGAGGTGCAGTTCCTCGGGATGGACCTTCAGGCTGAGCAGCGCAGCCTGGGCCTGCGGGCCGGGTTCGCTGGCGAGAAAGGTAACCAGGATCTTGCCGGGCTCAAGGTCGCGGCGGGCGAACGGGCTGGCGGCAATGGCCTTTCTTAGCTCGTCCGTGGTGCGAAGGATGACTTCTGGGCGAAAGCCGAACTCTCCCTCGATTGAATTCTGGATTTTCTTCGCCAGGGGGGCTGCGTTTTTCTCTTTTGTGCGGAACAGGACGTTGCCGCTCTGAACGTAGGTGCGCGGTTCTTCGAAATTGAGGGATTCGTACAGGGCGCGCAGGGCGTCCATTTTTATTTTGTTGTGGCCGCCAACGTTGACGCCGCGGAGCATGGAGATCAGTACCGGCATGACAGGGGAAGTATAACTTCTGAACGGTGGGGAGGGGCTGCCCGGTCTGCGGACGGAATTCTTCGCGCGAGTTCGTGATTGGGGATGGCCTACCGAGTATGTGGAACCAAGAGAATCACTTTGACTTGATGCTGATTCGCCCGGAGAATCAGGGAAAGCAGAGTCGCACTGCTCGCGACTTAGGGGCTTCCAGGCCCAGGGAGAAGTACTATGTCGGGACAAGTAGTTTTGTATTTCGAGGATCAGGCAGACGCGTTGCGTTTCGCTCTGGCCGCGGGTTCGGTGATGGCGGGGGAAGGCGCGAAGTTCACCAGCGATCTGGTCGAGGAAACGGCGCGAGTCATGCGCATCCGGCTGGACGCGGCAAATGCGGGAAGCTCGAAGAAGCCGAATCCGGTGCGCGCGGCATAAAGGTTGCTGGCTCATTCAGCGCGCTGCGGCGCTGGCCGGGCTGTGCCCGGCGGACAGCCGGGGTCGACTGTCCCCACGTGCTGTCTTCACGTCAAAGACTCTCTGTCTGAACAAACCTGCTAAGCAGTTCCTGCATTGGTAAAAGCTTCGAGGGCGTCGCCTAGCGTAGGGAACATCAGGAAGATCCGCTCGACCTTCGTAATCTCGAAGACCTTCAGCACGCGTTTATTCACGCCAGTGAGCGCGATGCGGCGGCCGGCCTTGGCGCAGGAAGTGCAGGCGCTGACCAGCGATCCCAGCCCGGAAGAATCGAGATAGGGAACGTTGGTCAAATCCAGAATCATGGTGGGAGCGTCTTCGCGACGGACCGCATTGAGGAAGGGAGACACGTTCTCCATGGTCAACGGGCCGCGGAAGCTCAGCACTCCCCGGTCAAGACGTTCGATCTCCAACGGTTCCGATGCCATCGCGAGCGATTCTAGGCTACATGGCAAGCCGGGTTCAAGTGGTTTCCGCGCGCAGTTGCTGGCGCGCGCCGGCGATGGTGAATCCCTGGTCGTAGAGCAGTTGCTTGATCCGCAGTACGCTTTCGACGTCGCGCTTGCGGTACATGCGCTGTCCCGTGCTGCTTTTGACCGGCTTCAGTTGCGGGAACTCGGACTCCCAGAAACGCAGCACGTACGCCGGCAGATGGCACAGCGTGGCCACTTCGCCGATGCGGAAATAGAGTTTGTCAGGGATGAGGACTTCATCCACTTTGTGCTTCGCCGTGCTCTTCTTGCGCGCCGCCATTTTTCCAATCGCGCGGCAAAAGCCGCGTGGTCTGCCTATTGTGACACACAGGTGCGGCGATGGCATCGAAGAATTTCGCGCTTGCTCAAAAGGAAAAGCCCCTCAAGAGGTGCTTCTCTTAAGAGGCCAGTGAGAAATCGTGGCGTAAGCGAGGTACTCCTCGCCGACAGTTAGTGTTTCTTCTTTTTTGCCTTCTTTTTCGTTGCCATGAAGGATCCTCCGTTGAACGATTTTCCCTTGCAAAGGTTTCTTGACTACGTGGCCCTTGTACTTGCTCGTACTTGAAAGACCCACCCTACTTGTAGTATGGGAAGGTCCTATATCACAAGATATTGCGGCAGTATGAACAAAGTGTCAATAGAATTTTTGCAGATCCCGCCAGATTTCTTAGGGCTCTGTCTGTTGGTCGATGGTCGTTCATCGTTCGCCAAGTCCACGAACGTCACCCCGGCGATGCTGAGATTCGCTGACGACCAACGACCGTCGACCAACGACTGGTAGTACACTGCGCCTCATGCGGCGCGATCCGGTGGAACTGGAAATCTTCAAGAACCTGTATCACTCTATTGCGGAGGAGATGGGTGCGGCGCTGCGGCGCACGGCATTTTCTCCGAATATTAAGGAGCGTCGAGATTACTCGTGCGCGGTTTTCGACGGCGACGGCGAAGTGATCGCGATGGGCGACCACATGCCGGTGCATCTGGGCTCGATGCCCATGTCGGTGCGGGCCGCGATTGATGCGGGCGCGATGGAGCCGGGCGATGTGGTGATGCTGAACGATCCGTTTCGCGGGGGGACGCATCTGCCGGACATCACGCTGGTCGCGCCAGTGTATGTGGAGGAGCACAGGCCACGGCCCTCTGGCACTCTGCGCGGGCGGGGGCGCCCGCGCCACATTCGTCCGGATTTTTATGTGGCTTCGCGGGCGCATCATGCGGATGTGGGCGGGGCCTATCCCGGTTCGATGGGGCTTTGCCGCGAGATCTATCAGGAGGGCGTGCGCATCCCTCCGGTGAAATTGATGCGGCGCGGAGCGATGGACGCCGATGTGCTCGCGATGCTGCTTAACAATGTGCGCACTCCGCAGGAACGTGAAGGCGACCTGGGGGCGCAGATCGCGGCCTGCCATACGGGAGGCGAGCGGCAGCGCGAGGTTTGCGCGCGTTATGGCATCGAGCGGGCACGGCGCGCGGCGAGTGATCTGCTGGAGTATTCCGAAGCTTTGATGCGCGCGTTCTTGCAGGGCGTGCCAGCGGGAGAGTATTGGGCGGAAGATTTTCTCGATGGAGACGGGATCAGCGACCGGCAGGTGAAGATTTCAGTATCGATTAAGGTTCATCCACGCGGCGATAAGCGACGGCAAGATGTCGCCGGCGCTACGAAGCGCGGGCGAGTCGCCCGCGCCCACATGGTCACGGTCGATTTTGCTGGCAGCGATCCACAGGTTGAGGGCAGTGTCAATGCGGTTGCAGCGATCACATACTCGGCGTGCTTCTATGTATTTCGTTGCTTGCTGGCAGAGGATGTTCCGGCAGCGGCGGGGCTGATGCGGCCGATCCAGGTCATTGCGCCCCAGGGAACTATCGTCAACGCACGGCCTCCCGCGGCCGTTGCCGGGGGAAATGTTGAGACGTCACAGCGCATCGTCGACGTAGTGCTGCGGGCGCTCGCCCAGGCCATTCCCGATCGCATCCCGGCTGCGGCTTCAGGGACAATGAACAATCTGACCATCGGCGGTATTGATCCGCGTACCGAAGAGCCGTTCGCTTATTACGAAACGGTGGCAGGAGGCATGGGAGCACGGCCGGGCAAGGCCGGTGTTTCCGGCGTACACACACACATGACGAATTCCCTGAACACCCCGGCGGAGGCGCTGGAGTATGCGTATCCGCTGCGCGTGCGGCGCTATTCCCTGCGGCCGGGCAGCGGTGGCGATGGTCAGTTTCGTGGCGGCGACGGGATTATTCGTGAGATTGAAGTGCTTACCGACTGCGAAGTTACCCTGCTCGCCGACCGCCGTACACGCGGACCATGGGGATTGTCTGGAGGCGCGAACGGCGCGCCGGGTAAGACTTTCATCACGCGCCGCGATGGGTCGGTCGAGCCCATGCCGGCAAAATTCAGCACTCGTCTGCGCAGCGGGGAGCGGATTACGATTGAAACTCCCGGCGGCGGCGGCTGGGGTCGGGCGTAGAGTTTTCGGAGGAAGCAGCAGTCATGCCAAGCGATCTCGCCACCCACTACATCGAAGAGGCGCGCCGCCAAATGCGCGGGCACAAGCGCATGGGCGAGGGAGCGATGGGACAGCTTGGCGATGACGACTTTTTCCTGACGCTCGATCCAGAGGCGAACTCCATCGCCATTCTGGTCAAGCATTTGGCAGGGAATATGCGCTCGCGCTTCACCGATTTCCTCACCACCGACGGCGAAAAGCCGGACCGCTTCCGCGATCGCGAATTTGAAGTTACCGGAGCGACCACGCGGGCCGAGGTTATGAAGTGGTGGGAAGAAGGCTGGGCGTGCGTGTTGGGAGCTATCGAAGCGCTCAAGCCTGAAGATGTAATGCGCACGGTAACCATTCGGGGCGAAGCGCACACCGTGCTACAGGCCATCAACCGGCAGATTGCTCACTACGCGGCGCATATCGGGCAGATTGTGTTTCTGGCCAAGCATTTGCGGTCGAGCGAGTGGAAGACGCTGAGCATTCCACGGGGGAAGTCGGAGGAGTTCAAGAAGGTGGCACCGAGGCCTTCGAAGGCTTAACCAGGAAGCGACGCGGCTGCCGGGCTGCGCCCGGCGGACAGCCGAGGGCGGCTGTCCCCACATGAATCGCCCTCCTCCCGGTTCTCCGACCGATCGACAGATCAATGTTTTTCTGCGCTCCCATTCTTCGACTGCGGCGCCTCGCCCTTCGGCCAGACGGGAACTACCAGCTCAGTGCGCCATATCGGACCTCCTAGGTAGGACAGGGTTTCCGATTTCACGAATGTCGGGGACTCGCCTCCAAGAATCCAGATGTGCGAATCGGGTGGCTGCTTTCCCAACCACGGTGCGAGCAGGCCGGCGACGCCTCCGATCTCAACCTTGATGACGTAGTGCAGAGCTTCGCGGCCAGACCCTGCAAGCGAGAAAGGTTCTTTGCCTTGGTTGCTGATTGCGAGTTTCACCAGGCGGGGCTTGGGCGCGGCCACGACCATCGACACCTCCAGCGGCGGCGGGTCGGGGCCAAGATTCTTCAGCAATGTGAGAACTAAACCGTTGGCTAAGTCCGGCGGCAGTTTGAGATGCTCATTCAGAACCTTCTCTTTGCCGTCATCGTCCGTGTACTGCACCGTAACTTGTCCCGAGGACGCCTCGATCGAAATTTCCGTGGCGTGCTGGAACGCCGGGCCCTTCTGCACCAGGTGATAGCTGATGAGCCGAAAATATCCGCGTTGCGTGAAAATGGCGGTTTCTTCCGATCGGGAACCGTCCTTGAAGCGGAAGACCAGGCGGCTGGTGATGCGATTGCCTTCCGGGACTTGGATTAGATCACCTTCCGCAATGGGCGTGCCGTCGAGAGTGCTCAGCACTAGAAAGCCGTGCAGCAAGCCTTCCTTGTAACGTACCGCTATCGGGGACGCCGAGACCGATGCGCCGGAAAGAACGCAGGCGCAGATGAGCAGAATCGCAATCGACCGAGAGCACACAGACTAACCTCCAGTGGAACGGGCCGATATTTCGATGCCATCGTCAAGGCTGCGGTTTGCGCATTTGCGGCGTTAAGTAGATGCAGGCGACCGGGAGGCGAGTCGGCGCGCGGTGCTAGAATCATATGTTTTGTGTTTGATTCAGTTTTGGCATCGAACTTTTTTAGGGGCAATCATGAGTGGAACAATGCTGGCGGTGGTAAAGCCGGAAGCGGCGCCGGGCGCGGAGATTCGCCAGGTCAAGATCCCCGCTTTCGGCCGCAGCGACGTGCTGGTGAAGGTGAAAGTCGCGTCGATTTGCGGCACCGACCTGCACATTTATAACTGGGACCGCTGGGCGCAGAACCGTATTCATCCACCGCTGATTCCGGGGCATGAATTCTGCGGAGAAGTGGCGGCGTTCGGCGATGAGGTTACCAGCGTCAAGGAAGGCGACTTCGTTTCCGCCGAGATGCACGTGGCCTGCGGCAAGTGTCTGCAGTGCCGCACTGGCGAAGCGCACATCTGCCAGAATGTGAAAATCATTGGCGTGGATGCCGACGGCGCCTTCGCCGAGTACGTGGTAATTCCGGAGTCGAATATCTGGAAGCTCGATCCTGCGATTCCGCAGGAGTACGCGTCGATTCTCGATCCGCTGGGGAACGCCGTTCACACGGTGCTGGCCGGAGAAATTGCGGCCAAGAGCGTCGCCGTCACGGGCTGCGGACCGATTGGACTGTTTGCAATTGCTGTGGCCAAAGCAGTGGGTGCGACCTCGGTGTTCGCAATTGAAGTAAACGAGCACCGGGCCCGCGTGGCCCGCGAGATGCAGGCCGACTATGTGCTCAATCCCGCGAAAGAAGATGTTCACGCGATCATTCTGGAAAAGACCGGCGGGCTCGGCGTGGACGTGGTGCTGGAAATGGCGGGGCATCCGGATTCGATTCGCAGTGCGTTCGACATCGTCCGGCGCGGCGGAAGAATTTCGTTGCTCGGGCTGACTTCAAAACCCATCTCCGTTAATTTTTCCGAAGACATTATTTTCAAAGGCATCACGGTGCAGGGCATCAACGGACGCCGCATGTATCAGACCTGGTATCAGATGACGGCGCTGCTCAAGAGCGGGAAGCTCAATCTGCACCCGGTAATTACGGATCGCATCCCAATGAAGGATTTTTCCAAGGCGATGGAGCGGCTCAAGACGGGAGAAGCGAGCAAGATTCTGGTATACCCCAACGGCGTGCGGTGATCGTGTGGAGTGGGCGCCCCCGCCCGCGACTGTGGCAGCCAAGATGCAGCCGGAGCACCAGTATTGCAGACGAAAGTGAACTATGAGTCTCGACGCATTCGTACGTTGCACCTGCATCCGGGATGGCAAGGCCAAGCCGCATCCGTTCCCTGGAAGGTTCATGTGGGACGAGGCGGGCTCGCCTTCGCTGTCGGGGGATCCCACCGAAGAAGAGTGGGAAGCGCACGACCGCTGGGTCCAGGAGTCGTGTGAGCACGAGGGCTATCTGGTTTCCGAGAGCTTGGGCAACATTACTCGAGCGAAGAATGTGCGGGAGTTTCTGCGCGGGCTTCAAGGAGATCCCGGACCGAAGTTCCCGATCCTGCTGAAGAAAGTTGTCTACGACGGCACCCATACCGGCGACTGGCTTCCCGTCAAAGAATCGCCCGCGCTGATGCGGGAAGTGGATCTCGTGCTCGGGTCGAGCGACATCTTGACCGATGGAGAGAAAGAATTCCTCCAAAGCATGAAACGCCTGTGCGAGGCCAGCATTGCGACGGGGAATCCGATTATGTTTTGAATGCTGAATTTCTCTGCAGCTGATTGACGCGGATGATTGTTCTGTCATTCTGAGCGAAGCAAAGAACGCGCTCAGCATGACAATGTTAGATAATAGAGCCGAAGAAGTATCTGAGGCCTCCATGGCTACCGCAACCCGCACCAATCCGCTCTCTTATCTCACCGACCAGCTCAACGAACTTAAGGCCAAGGGCACGCACTTCAAGCTGCGCGTGCTTGAGGACGAGCAGGCGCCCGTCTGCACGTTTGATGGCAAGAAGGTCATCAATATTGCCTCGAATAATTATCTCGGGCTAACCTCGCATCCCAAGCTGCGCGAGGCTGCACTCGAGGCGACGCGCAAGTTCGGTGTCGGGTCGGGCGCCGTACGCACCGTCGCCGGAACCATGAAAATCCACATGGAACTGGAAGAAAAGATCGCCCGCTTCAAGAACGTCGAAGCGTGCGTCGTGTTCCAATCTGGATTCGCGGCGAATGCGGGAACCGTGTCTGCGGTGCTGGGCAAGGACGATTTCATCATCTCCGATGCGCTGAACCACGCGTCGATCATCGACGGCGCGCGGCTCTCGAAGGCGAAGATTCTAGTGTTCCGCCACAAGGACATTGCGCACGCCGAAGAACAACTAGCCAGCATTAAGGGCGAGCCGGGGAAAAAGCTGCTGATCACCGATGGCGTGTTCTCGATGGATGGCGACATCGGCCCGGTGCCCGCGCTGTGCGACCTGGCGGAGAAATACGGTGCAATAATGATGGTCGACGATGCGCATGCTTCCGGCGTGCTGGGACGCAACGGACGCGGCACGATCGATCACTTCGGCATGCACGGGCGCGTCGATATTCAGGTGGGAACGCTGTCAAAGGCCATCGGCGCACTCGGCGGATACGTGTGCGGCACACGCGATCTGATTGATTTTCTCTATCACCGGGCGCGGCCATTCTTGTTTTCGACGTCGCATCCGCCGTCGGTGGCGGCGACATGCATCGCGGCTTTCGACGTTCTGGAAAACGAGCCCGAGCTCATGGAGAAACTCTGGGAGAACACGCGCTTCTGGAAGAAGGAACTCGGCCTGCTCGGCTTCGACATCGGTGGACGCGCCACTCCGGCCAGCGAGACTCCGATCACGCCGATTATCATTGGCGACGGCAAGCTCACCATGGACTTCTCGCGCGAACTGTTCAAGGAAGGCGTCCTGGGGACTGGGATTGCTTTCCCCACAGTGCCTGAAGGCAAGGCGCGCATTCGCACCATCATGACGGCGACGCATACGAAAGAGGAGTTGGAGCGGGCGCTGGGGGTGCTGGGGCGCGTGGGGAAGCGGATGAGAATTTTAAGCAACTAACGAAAACGCAGCCGAGCTTCGCTCAGCCAGGACGGGCGAAGGCGCCCGTCCCCACACAAGCTGTGCCCACACGAGCATTTCGCCTTAGCCTTCGCGGTGGACAATTTTTCCGCTCACGATCGTCGCCATAACTCTCCCGGTGAACTGCCAGCCGTCGAACGGAGTGTTGTGCGATAGCGAATGCGACTTGGCGGCCTCGAAGGTCCAGCGCTTTTTGGGATCGAAGATGGTTACGTCTGCGAAGCTGCCGCGGGCCAGCGATCCGCGGCCGGGGAGATCGAAGACTCGGGCGGGGCCGGCGGTGAAAAGTTCGACGATGCGCGTCAGAGGAATTTTGTGCTCGCGATGAAGGTTTGTAATGGCGAGCGCCAGCGCGGTTTCGAGCCCGGTGATACCGAAGGAGGCGCGCTCGAATTCCACCTGCTTTTCGTGGGGGGCGTGCGGAGCGTGGTCGGTGGCGATGGCGTCGACGGTGCCGTCGGCAAGCGCGACCACGATGGCCTCGAGGTCCGTTGCCGAGCGTAGCGGCGGGTTCATCTTAAAGTTGGTGTCGTATTCGCCGACGTTTTCGTCGATCAGAGTGAAGTGATGGGGCGTGACCTCGCAGGTGATGCGGGCCTTCGCGCGCTTGCCGCGGCGTATGGCCTTGAGCGCGTCGGAGGTAGAAAGATGCGCCACGTGCAGGCGCGATTCGCGAATCTGCTGCGCGAGCGTGACGTCGCGGTCGACGATGGCGGCTTCGGCGGCGGCGGGCATGGCACGCAGGCCGAGGCGGAAACTCGTGGGGCCGGCGTGCATCGAGCAATTTTCCGTGAGACGCGTATCTTCGGCGTGCTGGACAACGGGAAAATTCAGTTCAGCTCCGAGGCGAAGAGCCATGCGCATCACGTCGTCGTCGAGGATGGGCTTGCCGTCGTCGGTGACAGCGACCGCCCCGGCGCGCTGCAGAGCGCTGAAGTCGGTGAGGGTGCCTCCCTTGCTGCCGCGCGTGGCCGCAGCGATCGGAAAAATATTGACCACGGCCGCGCGCTCGGGATGGCGCAGCCACGCAACCCATTCCGGCGTGTCGACCACCGGCGCGGTGTTGGGCATAGTGCAGACTGAAGTGAAGCCTCCGGCGGCAGCGGCGGCGGTGCCGGTGGCGATGGTTTCTTTGTAGCCTTGGCCGGGTTCGCGCAGGTGGACGTGCAGGTCGATGAAGCCGGGAGCGACGATGAGCCCGCGCGCGTCGAACTTTTCGTCCGCGCCGCCGCGGGTTTTGTTGGGCAGAGCAATTTCGGCGACGCGGCCATCGCGCAGCAGGATATCCATGGGCGCGTTGATCTTGGCAGCGGGATCGATCAGGTGGCCGCCTTTAATCAGGAGGCTCGCGCTCTTCTGGCGGATCATCTGGCCGCTCCTCTCAGGCCGTAGCTGTCATCCTGAGCGCGCTCTTTGCGCGAAGGACCCATGCAGTTTTGCGGCTCACCGAAGAATTGCATAGGTCCTTCGCTTCGCTCAGGGTGACAAGGCCAATGAGGATAATGGTGGCTCATTTTGCCTTCCCCAGCGCCCGCGCCAGAATTGCCATGCGCGTGGGGACGCCGTTGTGCACCTCGTCGACGATCACGGATTGCGGCCCGTCGGCGACTTCGGCGGTCAGTTCGAGGCCGCGGATGATCGGTCCCGGATGCATCACGATGGCGTCGCGTTTGGCCAGCTTCAGGCGCGCCGCAGTCATCTGGTAGCGCGCGATGTAGTCCTGCAGGCGGATTCTCTGTCCGGCGAGGCGCTCTTTTTGCACGCGCAGCAGCATGATCACGTCCGTGCCGCGCAGTGCGTCTTCGATGTGGCGCGTGATCCGAAGGCCGGGGGCGAGCGTGGCGGCCACGTCGGGCACGAACTCGGGGGGACCGCAGAGGGTCAGCTTCACTCCGAACTTGGTCATCAGGTGGCAGGCGCTGCGGGCAACGCGGCTATGAAAGATGTCGCCGATGATGGTCGCCTGCAGGCCCTTGAACGACTTTTTATGTTTCAGGATCGTGAAGGCATCGAGCAGCGCCTGCGACGGATGCTCGTGCATGCCGTCCCCGGCGTTGATCACGGGGATGTCGAGATGCTGGGCCATCAGGTGCGGCGCGCCGGCCGAGGGATGGCGGATCACGATGCAATCGGCGCCGACTGCACGCAAAGTGTAGCCCGTATCCAGCAGGGACTCGCCCTTTTCGATGCTCGATCCGGAAGATTGCACCAGGGTGGTCATCGCGCCCAGAGATTTCGCGGCGAATTCGAACGAAGAGCGGGTGCGGGTGGACGCTTCGTAAAACAGAAGCACGATCCGCTTGCCGCGCAGCAGCGGACGGGCCTTCTCCGGATTCATGCGGCGGGCCAGCTTGAGCAGGCCGAGGATATCCTTCGCGTCGAGGTGTTCGATCCCGAGCAACGAACCGCGTGCGGGCTTATTCATTGGAAAAAGAGCAAACGGTGCATCATACGCGGCAGGCGCGGACTGCCGCAAGAGCGAGGGAATTCGGGTAGTCGTGCAGTTTGAGAAAAGATCCGTATCAGGGCATCGCTTCAGCGATGCCGCCAAAGGCACAATTCTGAACGGCTTTAGCCGCAGGGAGCTTGCCCGTCACGGCCCAGCGGCTAAAGCCTGCGCACTCTACCTGCTCTAGGCGAAATGCCTAAAGGCATGCCCTGATACGTGTCTCGATTCGAATGGTTGCTCAGCTTTGAATCCGAGGCTGCTCAGAGCTGCAGTCATCCCGAACGGAGCCCCTTTTCAGGCGAAGGGCGGGATCTCCCACCTACGAAAACGGAGAGAGGGAGATCCCTCAGTCGGCTGAAATGCGCCGCCTTTCGGGATGACGCCTGCAATGAGCTGGAAGCTAGGATCGCTGGCGGCGGCCCAGGATGGCCGCGCCCAAGGCGCCGCCGAGGCCTCCGAGGACGATCGACGCGAGAAATGCGAAGACCAGACCGGTCAGCATCAGGAACTCTAGCCCGCCCTGGCTCTTGAGGCGCTCAAACACGGACAGGACCTGCGGATCGCTGGTTTGAGAGGCCGCTTCCTGGAGTTTTGCCAGGAGCGCGTTGCGAAGTTCCGGACCTTTGTGCAGAAAGATCACAATCAGGGCTTCGAGGATGGACGACATCGCGAACCAGAGCAGGCCACCCAGTGCGCCGAGGCCAGCCCCAGTCGCGGCTTTCATCATAATTTCCGAACGGCGCTGGCGATAAAAAACCACGGCAAGGAATCCGACACTAAACATCGCGACGAAAGGATTCAGACCCAAAGACATCAGTAACGACGCGACCAGCGCCGCGAGTGCGCACGGCCTGAGCGCCTGCGACCACTGCATGGGGAGGGCCAGGACTGGGACTGTCTGCGATGCGGGGAGAACGGCCGCGTCTTGCGAGGTTGTGGCGCCGGCGAATGCCAGGGGCGGCGGCGCGGGCTCGGCGATCACTACGCGAATCTGCGGGGCCGAGCAGTGTGGACAGAAGGGGACGCCTTCTTCCACCGTTTGTCCGCATTTGTAACACGGCTGTTCCATCGAAGAACTGTTTCTATCAGAAATCAGAGTATCGCAGAAAAATATCGGACGGCGGCGGGCAACACGGAGATCTCGCCGGGGTTGGATGATGGATTGCAGATTTTCGGTTGCCGATTGAAAACAACCGGGGCTTCTAGATGTCGCCGCGTTTGCCGCGCGTTTGCACGTAGACGAGAGCGAACGTCGACCCCTTGCCGGCCTCGCGGGGCTCGACGGCCACGGCATGCTGGTTATCCTCATTGCCAACCTTTAGCTCAGTGACTGGGCCTGAATTTTCATCGCATTTCAATTCCTTGCTCTTGTTGGAGTCCTTGCCGTCGTCGTGTACAGCGACGTCTCCACCATGTTTCTGGGAGTGGCACTCCAGAACCTTGCCGTACTTTTTCAACTTGTCGCGATAGAAGTCGATGATCTTGGCGGGAGCGTCGTCGGAGTCGTAGCTGGAAACTACCAGCTTGAAGCCGAAGGCTTCAGTGAACAGACTTAAGTTCGCCTGATTACTATTTCCTTCCGAGGTACCTGTTTTGAGCCGTGCGCCCGGATAGAGAGGCAGGCCAATCTTGCCCGCGTCTGCGTCGCTGCCGACGTGCAGGTCGCCGACGGAGCTGCGGACGTCGAGATTCTTGTCCTGAGAATCCTGGGCGAAAACGGGCAGTGTCAGGGCTACGGACAGTGCGAGCGCGAGTGTCAGATGGCGAAACATAATGTCCTCCTTCGATGGCGAGACGCAGCAAGCTGCGTCATTACTAGAAACTTCTAAATATCCGCTTGTTTGCCGTGAGTGCGTACGTACACCAGCGAGAAGCTGGAACCTTTTCCATCGGGCTCGACCGCCACGATGTGCTGGTTTTCTTTGGTGCCGACTTTCAGTTCGACGTTGTTGCCGCCGGATTCCTCGCAGGTCAGTTCATGCGATCCGTGATCCGAGTCTTTCATATCCGGGTTCACTTCAAAATGGCTGGTATGGCACTCAAGCACCTTGCCGTACTTCTTGAGTTCGTCCTTGTAGTAGGCGACGAGTTTGGCAGGAGAATCGTCAGACCGATATTCGAGTGCGACGACCTTCAGCCCGAAGCCGAAGCTTGAGATGTTCACGTTGGCGCTCTTGTCGTTACCGTTGGAATCGTCTTGCTTCAGTCGGGCGCCGGGATAGACTGCAAGGCCGACGTCGGCCACGTTGGCGCCCTTGCTGACGTGAATGCCGCCAACCGGTGTCGTGATGTCGACTTGCTTGTCCTCGCCGTTCTGCTCCTTCTTGACGTTCACGCTGCATGCGGGCAGGAGCAAGGCGGCCAGGATCGCGAATCCTAAAGTCAGCGTGCCGATGGATTGAAACTTAGTTCCGGGCATGCCGATTTCCTCCTTTGACTCCGGCTTTAGCCTTGGCGACTGGCGCCGGGCGTTCGAGGCCAGCGCCGCGCTGGGCAACATTCGGAATGGTGACGGGCAGATGGCCACGAATGCGAATCTCACCGAACAGCGCTTTGATCGCGCTCACTTCCGAAACCGTCGCGTTGGAAAATGTACACATGTAATTCTCGATCTTCGGGAAATCGCTGGCCAGGTAGGGATTCCCCATGGCGACGACCGCCGTCTTTTGTGCGGCATGATCGAGCACTTGCTGCAGCAACGTGCCGGTTGCGTCGGCCATCGCGACCGAGTTCCCAACCTTGCCTGCGGTCGGTATCACATAAACTGGAGCAACCACGGTTTGCGCCTCGTCGACTGCCTTCAAGACCTCGTTACTCATACCCGCGGCATCGCGTGGATCCACATAGATGACGCGCGCGTCCGGAATGCGGGCGCGGAACTCACGTCCGAAGGCGCGGCCGGAATCGGTGCGGACGTCGTCCGAAAAAATAACGACCACCACCTGGTTGTGGGTCTCCTCTCTGGTCATATACGGAAGCCCGCCCTTGGCGGTTCCCTTGGATTTCAGGGGAAGCACTTTGCCGTTGTCGCGCACCAGGGTGATGGCGGCGTCGGCCACCTGCTGCCCGAAGGCGATGTTTTCCGGCTTGCCGACGGAGGTTGCAATCGAGTTGAGATCGACAGTGCGTGTTTTGTCGAGGCCAAGGCTACCCTTTAGTTTCAGGATCTTGAGGACGGAATGGTCGAGGCGTTGCTGCGAAATTTCGCCGGATCGGACAGCTTTCAGCATGGAGTCGTAGGAAGCGCCCAGATCGGCAGGGATGAGCAGCAGGTCGTTGCCGGCCTTGAAGGCTTCGACCGCGGCGCGTCCAATGTCGTTGGCGAAGAGATGCGTCAGGCCTGCCATGTCGAGAGCGTCGGTCACGATGAGGCCTTTGAATCCCAGCTGCTTTTCGAGTAGATCGGAAACCACCGCGGGCGAAATCGTGGCGACGTGGTTGGGATCGGGATCGAGCGCCGGGACGGTGACGTGCGCCACCATCACCGAGTCGACACCTGCGGCGATGGCCTGACGAAATGGCGGAAGTTCGATGGAGTCGAGGTGGGCGCGGTCTCCGTTTACGCTGGCAACGCCGAGATGCGAGTCGGTCGCGGTGTCGCCGTGACCGGGGAAGTGTTTCACCGTGGTCAGCATTCCAGCCTCGCGCGCTCCCTTAATGTAGGCCGTGACCAGATCGCCGACTTGCCTGGGATCTTCTCCGAAGGAGCGCGTATTAATGATGGGATTGGCGGGATTCGAGTTGACGTCGGCGTCGGGGAAAAAATTCCAGTGAATACCAACCGCCCGGGCTTCCTGGGCCGTGATGCGGCCGAAGGTTTCCGCATCTTCGAGGTTACCGTCGGCGCCGAAGGCCATGGCGTGAGGAAAATTCGTTGTCCCCATCAGGCGCGTGGCGACGCCGCGCTCAAAATCGGCCGCGAACAACAAAGGCAGTTTGGATTCCTTTTGCATCCGGTTGAGCAGCTCAGCGGCCTCGTACGGCTCGGTGCGCAATAGAAACGGACCATCGACGTGCACCGACATGGCGAATGAGCCTACGTGATATTTCCGCATATCCTCGAGCCATTGCAGGTATTCGGGACTCTCCACGTTGAGGAAGCTGGCGCGGCACCAGATCATGAAGAGCTGGCCGATTTTTTCCTCGACGGAAAGCTTGTGAAGCGTCTTCTCGGCCCACTTGTCGCCGCGCGTGGCGCTCACGGGCGCGGGGTGCTTGTCTTTGGCTTTCTCTTTGTCTTTGGCGAATGCGGGCAGGGTCAGTGTCAGGGCGAGGATGATCGCAGGAAAGGTTCGTGGCATGCAGGAACGATAGCAGAGAAAAGGTCTTGGGTCTTGCAATGCCTGTGTGGGGACAGCCGCCCTCGGCTGTCGTCGGGCCGAAGGCCCGACGCCTTGTCATTCGTGGAGAACGCAGTCAAAACCCGGTCGAGCTTCGCTCGACGGACAGCCGAGGGGGCTGTCCCCACACGACCTCTAACGATTAACGGCCACTCTCTCCAGGGCCGCCTGCTGAATCTGCGCTTCGTCGCCGAAGCCCTTCATCCAAGCGACCTCCGGCTCGCGGCGGAACCACGTCATCTGGCGTTTGGCGTAGTTGCGGTGCGACTGCTGGGCGGCCTGGAGAGCCTGCTCGCGAGTTAGTTCTCCGCACAAGACTTGAACTGCCTGCTTGTATCCGAGGGACGCGAGCGGCTGCGCCGCTTTGCCATATTTCTCGAGCAAGTTCTCCGTCTCTTTGATCAGTCCCGTCTCGAACATCTGACTTGCGCGCTGGTTGATGCGGTCGTAGAGCGCGTCGCGGTCAGGATCGAGTCCCAGGCGCAGAATGCGGAAGCCGCGCAGCGGGTCGCGGCCTTGCAGCCAGAGATCGGACATCTTCTGCCGCGTGCCGCTAGTCCGAGACATCAGACAGACCTCGATGGCTCGGATCAGCTTGGGGATATCGTTGGCATGGACTTTTTCCGCAGCCGCGCGGTCGAAGCGACCTAGAATTCGATGCAAATGATCGGAGCCACGGCTCGCGGCGCTCTCGCGCAGGCGCTCGCGTAATTCTTCCGATCGCTGGGGGCCGGGGAAGAGTCCTTCGAGGAGAGCACGCAAATAGAGCCCGGTGCCGCCGACAACGATGGGCAAGTGATGGCGCGAGTTAATTTCCGCAAGCACCTGCCGCGCCTGACGCGCATATTCTCCTGCGGTCATGTACTCCATGGGATCGACAAAATCGAAAAGATGATGGGGAGCGCGACGGCGTTCGTCGGCGCTCGGCTTGGCTGTGCCGATGTCAAACTCGCGGTACATCGCCACCGAATCGCAGTTAACAATCTCGCCCACGAACTTCTCTGCGAGCGCCAGAGACAGCGCGGTCTTCCCACTCGCTGTCGGGCCAACGATCACAACTAGAAGCGGTTGTGGCACGGCGATGTCGGGACGGTCGTCACGATGGTCGTCGTTGTGGACTCGGCCCACGTTCAGCGCAAGCTCCAGTGAATATCGTGCCAGTAGCGAATTAGGGTGAGAACCAGCAACAGAAACGCGATCAGCAGTAGTCCGGTAGTTTCCGACGCGTAGACTGCGTGGCGGCGGTGCTTGTGATCTTCTTCGGGAGAGGTGTCGGGCAAGCGAATATTGTAGCGCCGTGCGGAAGTACTTGGGTCTTGGGTCTTGGGTCTTGGGTGTTGGGTGTTAGGTGTTGGGTGTTAGGTGTTAGGTGTTAGGTGGTTAGGTGTTAGGTGGCACGCGCGTCTGAGAGCCTTCAGCCAAAAACCTAAGACCAACGGCATAAGACCTTCTCCAGACCTTCCTGCTACACTACGGCGTCGTGTCGCAAAAAAATGCCCGAGTTGCGCGCTTTGGATTGTTTGAGCTTGATCTTAGCGCGGGCGAACTGCGCAAGGGCGGTGTGAAGCTGCGCCTGCAGGGACAGCCCTTCCAGGTGCTGGCTTTGCTGCTGGAGCGTGCGGGTGACGTGGTCACGCGCGAAGAATTGCAGCAGAAGCTCTGGCCCTCCGACACCTTCGTCGACTTCGATCACAGCCTGAACACCGCCATCAACAAGGTGCGTGAGGCGCTGGGAGACTCCGCGTCCAGCCCGCGCTACGTCGAAACGCTGGCGCGGCGAGGATATCGGTTCATTGCCCCGGTGCAAGCTCCAGATCGAGCCGCCGCCCCGGCAGAAGCCACTTCCGGAAGTAAGGCCATCGCAAATGAGGACAGCCCCGCGCCCGAATCAGAACGGCCCGTGGCGATTCATCCCGAACTTGAAGTACCTATCCCGCGTCGAGCCATCACTCGCGGACTGTTCGCGCTGATTCAGGTGATGTACCTGGCCTTCTATCTCACGGCGCTGTTTCGCCTGCATGATGTCCAGGCCGTGGCGGATTCGTTTCTTCCCTTGTGGGGCGCGAATGTCCTGGCCGTCACGGTGATGGTGACTGCCGGCATTGGCATTCCGTTGCGGTGCTACCTGATGTCGGCGGTGGGCTTCGACCACCAGCGACTCGGCGAGAAATTCCGTCAGATCTTTCCGTTTGTCCTGGCACTCGACCAGTTGTGGGCGGTCGCTCCGTTCCTGCTGATCCAGGAGATTGGCTTGGGCGCGGCTTTCGCGGTCAGCGCGGCGCTCCTGTACCTGCCATTTTCGGAGCGAACACTGATTCGCATGGCGTATGTCGATCCGTGGGCTCGCACGTAGACACAGCTATATAGCCTCCAGCAAGCTTTGAAGCCCACGCGCACGAGCGAAAGAACTCCTTCGCTGGCGCATTGTGGACTATACTCGGTGCGCGAAACAGGAAGGTTCTCATGAATCAGACCCGCCGGGAGATTTTGGAGAAGTGTGTGGCCCTGGGAGCGGTGACGCTTGCAACCTCCGCTTCGCTGTCATCGATCGCGAGAGCGTGGGACGCGGCAGAGAAGAAGCAGCCGACTCCATTTTGCGAACTCGGTCCGTTCTACAAGCGCGGTGCGCCCCAGGGATCGATGCTGCGCGCCCCGGGCGACCCTGGAATGCCGCTTTCCGTCGCGGGAGTGGTCTACAGCGTAACTGGTGAAATTCTTCGTAACGCGAAGCTGGAAATCTGGCAGACCGATAACTTTGGCCACTACGACAACGCGGGCTATCACTACCGGACGACCCTGCAGCCCGACCCGAAAAGTAATTACAGCTTCGAGAGTGTTCTGCCCGGACACTATCCGCAACGCGTCTGCCAGCATGTGCACTACCTAGTGACCGCGCCCGGACACAAGCCGCTGACCACACAGTTGTATTTCGGGAGCGATCCGGTATTCGAAGGCGATCCCGACAAGAATTTCTCCCGTGATCCGCTTATCTCGAGCCGTGAACTGGTCCGTCCGGTCATGCTCAAAGGCGATCCACAACAGGTTGTGGCCGCCGTTATCTTCGATATCGTTCTTGAGAAGGCCTGATGCCCATTCGAGTTCTACCTGCAACTCTCCTGCTCATGATGCTGCCGTTTGCCCAACCCGCGGCAAGCGCGGCGTTGAAACCCGTGGCCAGCGTTCCGTTGCCATGCGAGTCCCGTTTTCAGCTGATTTCTCCCGCGGGCGATCAGGTCGCGGCTCAGTGCAGCGACCACACCCTTCGTCTGGTGAATGTCGGCTCAGGGACCACGCAGCGCACGTTCGATCCGAGCCCGCGGATCACGCAATATAACTATTCGCGCGACGGCCGCTGGTTTGCCGTGGGACTCTCAGACGGTACAGTGGAAGTCGTAGCGACTTCGGGAACTGCAGAGAGCAAGCGCTGGAAGAGCGATGCTCGCCACATTGAAACGCTTGAATTCCTTCCCGACTCAAGCGGGATTGTCGTGGGTGCGACCGACCGTCCGGGACAGATTTGGGATATTCGTGGAACTCCGAAACAAGTGGCGGCCTTGCGCGCCGATTTCGCCGGATTGCTGGCCTGCAGTTTCAGTCCGGACGGAAAGCTCCTTGCAACCGCGGACGGCGATACGGTGATTCGCTTCTACAACACCGCGACCTGGCAGATGGTGCATGAGTATCGCGGCCTGGTGCTTGAGACCTTCGCATTAGCTTTCACTTCCGACGGCAAGCGAGCAATCGTTGCCGGACCGGATGATCGAATCACAGTTCTCGATTCCGCGACTGGAACGGAAATGCAAAAACTTCCCAAGGATGTCGATGTGATTCGGCAGATCTTCCCCTTCGGAAGGGAGGGGCAGGCGATTCTTCTATACAGCGATGTCGATGGCAAAAAACCACCGCATCAATTGATCTGGAATGTAAATACTGCGAAATCTGAGCCCCTGACAGCGGAGCGGCCGCTCTCCGGTGGAGGCATCGTCGGCGGCAAACTTTGGGTATGCAGTCCCAACGGGAAGGTTCTGGATATCTGGGTCTACGAGTAGTGCGTACGAGTGGAGTGGATTTCCGTGGGACGCCCGTCCTCTCTTTGCTCCAGCGACCTCTGCCTGATTCCGGTGCGCGTGCAGCGCGTCCCGAACTCGACTTCACTCTCGCAGGACAGCCGGGAGCCTGGCCTGAGCTTGTCGAAGGGGGCGGCTGTCCCCAGCGAGCTTTGCCTGCGAGCATTTCTAGTTCGAGAGCTTGAACACGTACAGCCTGCCGATGGGCGCCTGATTTTGATCGGCGGAGCCGAAGTAGACTGAACCGTTGACGACCGCGGGCGACGACGACACGATCGGCTCGTTGTTCGTCAGCAGTTGCGTGATTGGGAAACAGAACGAGGTGCCGCATCCGCTGGCATTAAACACCATCACCATGCCGTTGTTCTCGCCCACGTAGACCAATCCATCGGCGACTGCCGGCGATGAGATGATCGCGCCTTGTTGCCCGACGGCCTGGCCCGTCCAGAGTGGACTGCAGGTTGAGCTGCCACATCCGGAGGCTTTGAAGGCGTAGAACAGGGAATCGCCGTCTCCCACATAGACCACTCCGTTGGCCACCGACGGTGAGGACGAAACATAAGGGCCAGTCGTGCCGCTCCATAATGGCGGGCACGTGGATTGTCCGCATCCTGCCGCATTGAAGGCATAGAGATTCTTTTGAAACGAGCCGATGTACACGACGCCATTCGAAACCGCCGGCCCGGACTCAATGATCGAATTCCCGGCTTGCCCAGTCCACAGCGGAGAACAAGTGCTGGCGCCGCATCCATTGGCGGCAAAGGCGTAGAGCTTTCCGTCTTGCGATCCTACATAGACGACACCGTTGGCGAAGGCGGGTGAGGACGTAATGTGATCGCCGGTCGTGGCAGTCCAGAGGGGACTGCAGGTTGATGTGCCACAGCCCGCAGCCTTGAAGGCGTAGAACTTGTTATCGTAAGCGCCCACATAAACGACGCCATTCACGACCAGCGGAGAGCTCTCGAGAATGGCGCCGCCAATGGTTCCCGTCCACAACGGCGAGCAGGAAGAGCTTCCGCAACCTTTCGCCGGGAACGCATAGAGCTTGTGGTCGGCGGAGCCGATGTAGACCACGCCGTTGGCGAACGCCGGCGACGAGGTGATGTCGTTGCCCGTGGCGCCGCTCCACAACGGCTGGCACAGATTTTGCGAGGCGCAGCCATTCGCATTGAAGGCGTAGAGCTTGCCATCGAACGAGCCAATGTAGACCACGCCATTTACGACAGCAGGCGAGGAGAAGTCGACCAGGTCGCCCATCTGTCCCTGCCAGGCCAGCGTGAGAAACTTCGCGTTGCCTTTGTTGATCGTATTCTCAAATGCATTTACGCCAGTGCGCGCCGGAGAATTCTTGAACGAGGGCCAGTTGGTCTGGACCGTGAACGTGGTCGAACCGGTAAGTCCGCTGGTTTGTCCGCTAGCCTTCACGGGATGCGCTCCCGGTTGCGCGGACTTCGATACGGTCAGGACTGCGGTGAAATTGCCAGCGCTGTCTGTGGTCGCGGTGCCCAGAATTGCTGTGTCGAACGTCACACTTACGGTTTCGCCGGAAGAAAATCCCGAACCGGTGGCGGTCGTCTTGGTGGTCGGCGGGCCTGATTTTGGTAAGAGCGAAACTGACGCGGCGACCGCGAAACTGGCGCCAGCCAAAATCCCGGCGACGCAAATTCCGAGAACAATAGTCCGCGCCAAGCGTGACCGAATGCTGGAAACCATGGGTCCCCCCTGTGACTGAAAACCCAGCCAATGCCGCGTTTTATAGCAGAATGGCGTGCGGAGGTTGTCTCGGGATTGTCAAGAATGCTCGATTTACTGAGGATGTCATGGGACGACCGGCGAAGGCCTTGCCGCGACCCGACTGGGGGCAGCGAAGGTTCACTAATGTTCCGAGGCGAACGGGCCGATGGCGCCCTAGTTCCTACCAGATCGCCGGCAGACGAGGAATAGTTCTACAGCGTCTAAGTTATTGAAACCGCAAGCGAAGGGATCCTCGATAAGAATATTGATTCTTAGTTTTCCTCGGCCTTCCACAGGGAAGTCTCATCCTCCACAGCTTCTGCACAACGACACAACTTTTTTGTGTTGCGAGGCGCAACAATCTGGCGGAGAGTGGGTTCAGCGAAACGTGAGAGTTCCTGAGCTCGCCAAATGATTGCGGCAGAGCCAGCGGCAACCGGCGACTCTCGAGGGTGAATCGCCGGAGGACATACCAGAAAACGCGCGTGAGCGCGATTGGTTGCCCGGGCGTTGCGGCCTTCCTCCCCCATCCTGCTTTTCGGAGCAGGACAGGACCGCTGGACACCGCAGCGGTTGCCTGTTCGTGATCGCACGATCACGAACAGGCAACCGGCTTTAGCAAATGCGGCACTCTTTTGGAGCGCTGTCGGGCTGAAGCAGTCATTCCGCCACCAAGCGGTGACGAGGCAGAGCAGGAAACCACGTACGAATGCGGTCTGGGTGGCTGGCCCGGACCGCATTTGCTTTTCTGATGCCACTTTCTGTTCCGCTTGACCTTCGTATTTTGTTCCCCTACACTAGCATCGCGTGCGAGCTATGTGCGAATTGAGCGCCAACTTTTTTAAGTTTGGCCTGAGTTTTCCATAGGACGCGCGTCGCATTCACAAGGGCGTTGCGACTAGTGTTCGTTTTTGCGCTTCCGCGAAATTCCTGAGAGAGAACGCATTGGCAACCACCGATTACAGCATCAGCACTCTTCCGGCGAATGTAGAGGCCGAACGCTCGATTCTGGGCGCGATCCTGCTCGACAACTTTGCCTATAACCAGGCGGCCGAGCATTTGCGGATCGAGGACTTCTCGCTCGACTCGCACCGCCGCATTTACGCGCGCATGGTCGATCTGGCGGAATCGTCTCGGCCTATCGATATGATCACGCTGATCGAGGAACTCGACCGGCACAAGGATCTGCAGCCAATTGGCGACGTGGCCTACGTGTCGAGCCTGGTCGATGGCGTCCCCGACCGGCCGAGCATTGAGCACTATGTCAAGATCGTGCGCGACAAGGCGCTGCTGCGCGGTCTGATTTCCGCCGCCACCACGGCGATTGCGCGTGCGTCGGACCAAGGCGACCCTGCCGAAGATGTGCTCAGCGATGCGGAAGCGGCCATCTTCCAACTCTCGGACAAGCGCATTGGTCGCGGTTTCATGGGCGTGCAGGAAATCGTCCGCGAATCATTTGGGTCGGTCGACGCACTGCTGCAGCGCGGCCAACGCATCACCGGACTGGCGACCCACTACACCGACTTGGATGAAATGACCTCGGGCCTGCAGCGCTCCGATCTGGTGATCATTGCGGCGCGGCCCTCGATGGGTAAGACCGCGTTCGTGATGAACATCGCGGAGAATGCCGCGATCGAAGATCAGCAGGTGGTGGGCGTCTTCTCGCTGGAAATGTCGCGAGAGGCGCTGCTGATGCGCTTGCTGTGTTCGCAGGCGCGTGTCGACGCCCACAAGATGCGCACAGGCTCGCTGTGGCAGGACGACACCAAGAAAGTTGTCCGCGCCATGGAACAACTGGCGCACGCTCCGATTTTCATCGACGACACTCCAGGCATTTCTCTGAGCGAGATGCGGGCCAAGGCGCGGCGCCTGAAGCAGGCGCAGGGCGGCAAACTGGATCTGATCATCGTCGACTACCTGCAGTTGATGTCGGGCGGGAGCAAGCGCTTCGAGAATCGCACCCAGGAAGTCTCCGCGATTTCGCGTGGCCTGAAGGCGCTGGCCAAGGAACTGAGCGTGCCAGTGATTGCGCTCTCGCAGTTGAGCCGCGCTCCTGAGAGTCGCGGTGGAGATCATCGTCCGCAACTCGCTGACTTGCGCGAGTCGGGATCGATCGAGCAGGATGCCGACCTGGTTATGTTCATTTTCCGCGAAGAGATCTATAAGCCCGACGATCAGGAATTGCAGGGTAAGGCAGAGATCATTATTGCTAAACAGCGCAATGGTCCCATAGGAAAAGTCAGGATGGCGTTCCTGAAAAGCAGCACCAGATTTGAGTCGCTTGCCGAGGGCGGAGTCGGCGATGACGAGTAGGGTCCGTACAGTGATCACCTTAGATGCCGGGCGTTAAGTCCCTTAGGAACTTGGGCTTGCGGGACGGCTCACAAAATGCACTTCAGCCTGTGGAAAAGCTTGTGGAATTGAAAACCATGTTCGAGATTTCTTTCAGCAAAGACCGAGCGGTCGGTTCTGGGGAAGCCGCTCGCAGGCCTTTAAATCCATGAGTAGTAAGCAGTTATGCAATTCATCAGACATTAACATGACCCAGGGCTAGACGCGCCCTGTTTCCTTCCAGTTTTGAGATTTGCACATTTTGAGGTTCTAGTACCTTCGTTTTCAGCCGATTTTCGCGGTTTTTTTCTGGTTGCGGCTCACGGCGGCTCACGGCGAAAGACTTCGCTTTCTGTGATGTTGGGCAACCCGTTTTCTGCGACAAACGTGTTTCTTAGTTGCTGCCTTCGCCAACCTTCAGAACGGCGAGGAATGCCTCCTGGGGGATGTCGACGCGGCCAATGCGCTTCATGCGCTTCTTGCCTTCCTTCTGTTTCTCCAGCAATTTGCGCTTGCGCGAAATGTCGCCGCCATAACATTTCGCAATAACGTTCTTGCGGATGGCATGGACGGTTTCACGCGCGATGATTTTCGCGCCGATCGAGGCCTGGATCGCCACCTCAAACATCTGCCGGGGAATCAGTTCCCGCATTTTGGAAACGAGAAGTTTCCCACGTTCGTAGGCGAAGTCGCGATGCACGATGACGGAGAGTGCGTCCACGGGCTCGCCGGCGACGAGAATATCCAGCTTGACCATCGGCGACTCCCAATAGTCGGCGAGATGGTAGTCGAGCGAAGCGTAGCCGCGAGAGACGGATTTGAGGCGGTCGTAAAAATCGAGGACGATCTCGTTCAATGGTAACTCATAGTGCAACATCACGCGCGAGGAACTGACGTACTCGAACGTTTTCTGCTTGCCGCGCTTTTCTTCGACCAGCTTGAGAATTCCTCCGACGTATTCTTCGTTGGTGAGAATCGTTGCCAGGATCACCGGCTCTTCGACTTTGGCGATTTCGCTGGGATCGAGCCAGCGCGAAGGATTGTCGATCTCGACCATCACGCCGTCGGTTCTTGTAATTTTGTAGCGGACGCCGGGTGCGGTGGTGATCAACTCGAGATTGAATTCGCGCTCAAGGCGTTCCTGGATGATCTCCATGTGGAGCAGGCCGAGGAAGCCGCAGCGGAAGCCGAAGCCGAGCGCTACCGAGCTTTCGGGTTCAAAGAAAAATGAAGAATCATTCAGCCGCAGTTTTTCGAGGGCCTCGCGCAGTTGCGTGTGCTCGTGCGCATCAACCGTGTAGAGCCCCGCGAAGACCATGGGCTTGATTTCCTCAAAGCCGGGCAAGGCCTCGATTGCGGGATTGCTGTCGTGGGTGATGGTGTCGCCGATTTTGGTGTCGGCGACATTCTTTATGTTGGCGATGATGAAGCCGACTTCTCCGGCCACAAGCTGTTCGATCTCGACCGGCTTGGGCGTGAGCACGCCGAGGGTTTCCGCGTCGAACGTGGTTCCGTTCCACCAAAGGCGGATTCGATCGCCCTTACGCAGGGTGCCCTGAAACACGCGAGTCAGCACGACGACTCCGCGGTAGGCGTCGAACCAGGAGTCGAAAACCAGCGCCTGGAGCCGGTTATCGGGCGATCCCTTGGGTGGAGGCACGCGCTTCACAATCGCTTCCAGCACGTCCGGCACGCCCTGCCCGGTCTTGGCGCTGATCAGGACGGCATCGGAGGCGTCGAGCCCGACCGCGCCTTCGATCATCTCCTTCGTGCGCGGGATGTCGGCGCTTTGCAAATCGATCTTGTTGATGACGGGAATGATTTCGAGTCCGTGATTGATGGCGAGATACGAATTGGCCAGCGTCTGCGCTTCGACTCCCTGGGACGCGTCGACCACCAGCAGCGCTCCCTCACACGACGCCAGCGAACGCGAGACTTCGTAAGAAAAATCCACATGGCCGGGCGTATCGATCAGGTTGAGCTGATAGGTCTGGCCGTCTTGCGCGGTATAGGCCATACGGACCGCGTGAGCTTTGATGGTGATGCCGCGCTCGCGCTCCAGGTCCATGGAATCGAGCACCTGGGCCTGCATTTCGCGCGCAGTGAGCGATCCGGTCAACTCCAGCAGGCGGTCGGCGAGCGTGGATTTGCCGTGGTCGATATGCGCGATAATCGCGAAATTACGGATGAATGCGGCGTCCATTGCGGTGAGAGGCTAATCTTCAATTCTAACAGGCGGTTTTGGAAGAGTCCGGGACGGCGAAGCTTCTGTCCGTAGCAAGTTAAAATGTCCGCTTTTTGTAGCACGTGAAATGTCCGGTTTAACAACTTAACCTGCCGTCGCCGGGGCTGTGGGAAAGTGGGAATCCCGCGCAGTTTGCGGGATTTCCAAGCAGGATGGGAAAGTC